>ERZ1740058.863-NODE-863-length-18373-cov-9.722677_pt1 | contig 18373 bp, 18 predicted proteins | sample MGYA00581745_ERZ1740058 | MGnify/ENA primary metagenome ERZ1740058 (study PRJEB43018, sample SAMN04849742) | marine metagenome | isolation source: floating plastic debris | place: Pacific Ocean | collected 2008-08-30 | study: EMG produced TPA metagenomics assembly... | reverse complement strand
ATTCCGTTGATCAAGCGGAGGCGATCACTCAGCATATTCCCTACGTCGTGGGCATGAACGATGCCATTGGGGATAAAATTGCCATTACGACCCCGAGAAACATCGTCAGCCTACCGAGATGAGGGGCACTCCCTTGAAATTGGGCTGATTCCCTTGCAGATAGGTGACGTTCGTCGTTGGGATGAGCAGGCATGGCATGTCGCTTATGTCGAAACCTATTCTCCTTCTACTGAGACGAATAATTGCTTCAGCGTCGCTATACTGACGCCCGATGGCACCCTGGCCAACCCCCTTGCGCTTCACGTTGGCAACCAGCGGCTCCTCCATCTCTATTTCAGCAGTGAAGACTTTGCCCTCACTTGGCCAGAGCCGGATGAATGCTTGCCCCACGTCGGCAATGAAGCCCTGCCGTGGGAAGGCTGGCAGGTGGAGCGGAGGCAGGAATTTATGAGCGATCGCGAGGATGCTCTCTACGATCGCGTCCTCATCTGCTGGTGCATTCCTATCCAGACAGCGGCAGACGCCACCGCCGCCTGATATCGTTTTCGTAGTGTTAGGGAACCGAATTGTCCTTGTAAATACCAGCTTGTTCCCTAACGGTTTTGGCTATGTGAAGCGCGATCTGTTCTCCAAGATTGAGCATCGCCAACAGGTGGAGAGGTCGGGCAACTCTTCGGTGCACCTACCAAGCTGACCGACCCGGTTCATTTTTGGATTCTGTCACCAGCATCACGCTCCAATCCTCACCCGGCCCGTAGGCCGGATGCTGCATGTCTACGGGGGTTCACAGGCGAGCCCCTGGACGGGTTCCAATCCTCACCCGGCCCGTAGGCCGGATGCTGCTCAAGGATGATACCAATAGTCGTCCTTATAGCCGAATGTTCCAATCCTCACCCGGCCCGTAGGCCGGATGCTGCGAGGGGTGCGGCGGCGTTGTTCTATGCGATGGGTGTTCCAATCCTCACCCGGCCCGTAGGCCGGATGCTGCGGGCATCTCAACCAACATCCGCTTGCCGAGCATGGAGTTCCAATCCTCACCCGGCCCGTAGGCCGGATGCTGCTATTTGAGTCTTTGGCTTTTTTAGATCCGCAGTGATGTTCCAATCCTCACCCGGCCCGTAGGCCGGATGCTGCGGCGAATGGCCTCAAACAAATCCCTCAGTTGGTTGTTCCAATCCTCACCCGGCCCGTAGGCCGGATGCTGCCGGGATATCAGGGTCAATCATATTGCCCTAACCCGAGTTCCAATCCTCACCCGGCCCGTAGGCCGGATGCTGCTTTCCCCCATCCGATTTTGGTGTTCCAGTCCATCTGTTCCAATCCTCACCCGGCCCGTAGGCCGGATGCTGCGCCGAGGGGCGGAGTTGCACCGCCTAACTTAGCGTTCCAATCCTCACCCGGCCCGTAGGCCGGATGCTGCGATCCGATGCTTTTAGTCCGAGCAACTCATGGAGTTCCAATCCTCACCCGGCCCGTAGGCCGGATGCTGCGCCGTGTGGCCGTGCCCGTTGCCTCTGGTATTTGTTCCAATCCTCACCCGGCCCGTAGGCCGGATGCTGCTCAAGCGTCCAGCCGTTATCCTTGGCTACTTGAGTTCCAATCCTCACCCGGCCCGTAGGCCGGATGCTGCGACATCAGCCAAGTGATTGCCTCCAGCGGGAAAGGGTTCCAATCCTCACCCGGCCCGTAGGCCGGATGCTGCACCTTTGAGAATGACGTCTCAAGCGGTTTTGGCGAGTTCCAATCCTCACCCGGCCCGTAGGCCGGATGCTGCGTGGCAACTGCAATCAGCGCCAATAACTCGTATCCCGTTCCAATCCTCACCCGGCCCGTAGGCCGGATGCTGCGATTAAGCCCATTAACCGTGACTGGATTTGACGGACGTTCCAATCCTCACCCGGCCCGTAGGCCGGATGCTGCTCGCCAAAAGCGATCGTCAACGGTGTTGTGTCCATCCTTGTTCCAATCCTCACCCGGCCCGTAGGCCGGATGCTGCTTCGTGCGCTGACACAGCTTGTGCTGCAGCACCTGTTCCAATCCTCACCCGGCCCGTAGGCCGGATGCTGCAGCCGCGCATGGTAACGACTGACACGTGGATCATTGTTCCAATCCTCACCCGGCCCGTAGGCCGGATGCTGCGTTAAGTCTACGCTGCCCTTTCTAGGGGTTGATGGGTTCCAATCCTCACCCGGCCCGTAGGCCGGATGCTGCGCAATTACAACTGCTGTTTTTGGGCAGGGCGGGTTTAATGTGTTCCAATCCTCACCCGGCCCGTAGGCCGGATGCTGCGTGTCGCTAATCTCTGGCAGTGCCCCTGCAGACAACGTTCCAATCCTCACCCGGCCCGTAGGCCGGATGCTGCATGCAGGCAACGCTGCAGGCTTTGAAGAAATCCATGTTCCAATCCTCACCCGGCCCGTAGGCCGGATGCTGCGTGGCTCCCGTCGCCGGTGGCGCTGACTACAAGCTTGTTCCAATCCTCACCCGGCCCGTAGGCCGGATGCTGCACAACAGCAATGGAGATCCGGTAACAGCATTGGTGTTCCAATCCTCACCCGGCCCGTAGGCCGGATGCTGCGTCACTCAGCAGCCACGGGCTTGGTTGCTATTTCTGTTCCAATCCTCACCCGGCCCGTAGGCCGGATGCTGCCGAGGTGATTGAGGGGGCTGGAGAGAGCGAATATAACGTTCCAATCCTCACCCGGCCCGTAGGCCGGATGCTGCCTCGGTAAAGGGTGGCGTCGGCGTTGATGGTGTTCCAATCCTCACCCGGCCCGTAGGCCGGATGCTGCATACCCAGAACGGTCGAACACCTGGTAATGCAGTGTTCCAATCCTCACCCGGCCCGTAGGCCGGATGCTGCGCGCAGCGCCTCAACAGAGACACCGACGAGATGATAGTTCCAATCCTCACCCGGCCCGTAGGCCGGATGCTGCCACTGCAGCGATTGCTAGACCACGCCGAACGCCTTGTTCCAATCCTCACCCGGCCCGTAGGCCGGATGCTGCTTCCTGGGTCTGGAATTCTTGCAGCTCTTTTTGGTTCCAATCCTCACCCGGCCCGTAGGCCGGATGCTGCGTACGGGTGATAGCGCCTCGCACAGATAGGCCCAAAGTTCCAATCCTCACCCGGCCCGTAGGCCGGATGCTGCTCAATGTATAACGTCATTGGGCTAGGGTCCGCAGAGTTCCAATCCTCACCCGGCCCGTAGGCCGGATGCTGCGGATTGATTGCCCAGTGGAAGCAGGATGTTATTGTTCCAATCCTCACCCGGCCCGTAGGCCGGATGCTGCAGGCTACTGATGTGGCGCAATACTTTGCCATCAGCGTTCCAATCCTCACCCGGCCCGTAGGCCGGATGCTGCATCACCCATCAACGAGAGGTACCAAGATGTATGAGTTCCAATCCTCACCCGGCCCGTAGGCCGGATGCTGCTCGCCTTGAAGCGTTGGCCCTGCTAGAGGTCATGTTCCAATCCTCACCCGGCCCGTAGGCCGGATGCTGCTACAAAATAACAAGGCGGCTTACAGGTTGAATTACGTTCCAATCCTCACCCGGCCCGTAGGCCGGATGCTGCGGGCTGGTTGGTAACGCTCGAAGCCAGCAGCTATTGTTCCAATCCTCACCCGGCCCGTAGGCCGGATGCTGCATAGGTCAGTGTTACCTGCAGTAATTCACCAGCAGTTCCAATCCTCACCCGGCCCGTAGGCCGGATGCTGCGCGAAAAGCCTCTAGTGGCTGCTGTTAGAGAGATCAAGGTTCCAATCCTCACCCGGCCCGTAGGCCGGATGCTGCGCAACGGGCAGCGCGGGGTCTCACACGCAGGGAGTTCCAATCCTCACCCGGCCCGTAGGCCGGATGCTGCGGTACTGCAGCATCCGGAACTATTAGCAACCAATACCGTTCCAATCCTCACCCGGCCCGTAGGCCGGATGCTGCCCATTCCCAGCCTCTTGGCAGATGCATATTCCCCCAAGTTCCAATCCTCACCCGGCCCGTAGGCCGGATGCTGCGTCGTTGGCTTCGCTAACCGCAAAGCAGCTGAAGCTCAGCGAGTTCCAATCCTCACCCGGCCCGTAGGCCGGATGCTGCCGGACTGAATACTCCTATCTGCAGGACGCCTTTGATGTTCCAATCCTCACCCGGCCCGTAGGCCGGATGCTGCATCATGGCTGCTTTCTCAGCAGTTCATTAGCATAAGTTCCAATCCTCACCCGGCCCGTAGGCCGGATGCTGCCTGCATCAGTGGCAAAGCGCTGCCCCATCAAAGCAAATGTTCCAATCCTCACCCGGCCCGTAGGCCGGATGCTGCGTCTAAAGGTTTGTTTTGGGTGCCGTTGCCGGTGTTCCAATCCTCACCCGGCCCGTAGGCCGGATGCTGCGCAAGAAATTAAATCTGATGACAGACCACCAGAGATCGTTCCAATCCTCACCCGGCCCGTAGGCCGGATGCTGCGGCCAGCATAACAAACCTTTGCGTGGCAGGCATTAGAGAGACCGACTGCGCGAACTGGGGATAGTTGCGGTTAGAAACAAACTTGCGCATTGTTAAATATCGCTGAAACGCTTGTGGCAAGGGGAACGCGAACCCCCAGGGGGTTTAGCCGTTGCTATAGGTTCGCGGAAGGGTCAGATGATTAGCGGTTCATCAAAATCGGTATAGTGGTCGATGCCAAATTGCTCAAAATATTTTTCACGGGGGCTGGGCAGTTTGTAGAAGCGTAAGTTGTCTAGCTTGGGGTCGATAGTGCTCACTAATTCAGCCTTTAGGGCTTCATATTGAGCGGGAGTGACCCGGCATTCAAACACGGATAGTTGCACCCGTTGGCCATAGTTTTTGCAGACTGTGGCGACCTTGCGAAGGCGGCGCTGTCCGGCACGAGTTTCGGTATTGACATCATAGGTGACTAGAATATCCACGAGGGTATGGCTGCTGGTCAACGCAGGATAAAGGGCTGGTAGGTGGGCACGTCGTTTCTGAGGTGGCGGGCGAGTAGTCGAGCTTGGGTATGGGCGACCAGTCCCAAGGGGACTTTAGTATCCAACACGGTGTGAAAGACCTCTTCTTGTTTGCGCTTTTGGTAAGCCGCTAGTAGCGTGGCTCTGCCGTCCTTGGTGAGGTGAATAGTGCCACCTGGACGCTGAATGAAATTATCAGGGGTAAGCTGGCTACGATTGACGAGGGTGAGTGCTAAGCGATCAGCAAGGGGAGCCCGTAACTCTTCCATGAGGTCTAAAGCGAGGGCCGGACGACCCGGGCGGAGGGCGTGGAGGTAGCCCATTTGCGGATCGAGCCCCACGCCTTCGCAGGCGGCTACGCATTCGTTGGCGAGCAGCGTATAGATAAAGGATATTAAGGCGTTGATGGGATCTTTGGGCGGACGGCGCGATCGCTCGGTAAAGGTGAAGGCGTCTCGGTGTTGGCGCACCATTGCTGTAAAGACTCCAAAGTAAGCTTTGGCGGCGTAGCCTTCGAGGCCGCGCAATTTTTCGAGATCGGCGACTGTTTCAGCATTTTTAATGGCTTCAGCATGGATAGTCGCCGCTTGCGAAAGTTGACTGCGATCGCTTGCGGTTTTGGCTTCTCGGGCGGCTCTCATAAGCACACTGCGAGCATTTTGTAATTTGCCTGCCACGATATAGCGAGCAATGTTGAGTGTTGCTGAGGCATTGTTGAGCGCTTCATTTTGAGCCCTGCGGAGTAAAACGTTGCCGGTTGTCGGGCCAGCGAGACGGGCTTTAAATCGGCCATGCTGAGTCAGCCAGACGAGCGATCGCCCATCTTCAGCACAGCGATGAATCAGAAAGGGGCTGAACAGCACGTTGCCAAACACGGTGATGCCCCCGAGGTGATGCAAGGGCATTTGTAAGGCTTTTTTTTGCTCAATCTCGACCTGTAGAGTGTCATGATCGAGCCGTAGATAAGCCCCTTGAGTTTGCACATACAACGTGTTGAGAATTTGCTTCATGGAGCTAGATCCACCACAGAGAAAGGATCGTTGCGACGAGCGCTGCGAGTAAAGTCAGAGAGGGTGTGGGGCATGCAAGCATCGATCAAGGAGCAGTCACGACAGCGATTGTCGGTGACCGGTGGGGGTAGGGCGGTCTGAGACAGTAGGTGGCGTAAGTCGGCGATGGTGGTGAGCACGCGCGATCGCAAGGCATCCTCAAAGCTCACTTCGCGGCGACGACGGGAAGCATGATGAAAGATGGCTCCCCGAGAGATGGAGCAGTTCAGCATTTCTTCCAAGCACAAGGCTTGGGCACAGAGTTGAATGTCATCGGCCTCGCGCGCTTTCTTGGACCCGGCTTTGTATTCCACAGGATAGGGCGTGCCATCGGCCAAAAACTCGACCACATCGGCAATGCCGGTCAGTCCTAACCGATGCGACCAGAGGGGCATGGCCCGCTCTACCCGAATGCCTTCAAGCAGTTCGTGTTCTGGCACGTCAACTTTTTCATGGACGCGCTGCCCCCGCAGCGTGTACAGGTTTTCTTCCCACACCTGCTCAAGGTGAATGAGGGCGCACTGTCGGGGACAAAACGCATAGTGCTGGAGGGCACTAATCATGAGGTAATCTTCGGGAGAGTTAGTCATAGAGTTCGTGACGGTGCTCGATGCGATCAGCTATCTGAGGCTTCCTCGGCGGCTTCGGGAACTGCTGTTTCAAATTGGACTTTGTCGTAGATGTCTTGCAGAGCGATCGCAAAATCGAAACTCTCCAGAGTAACGGTGTCCTCCAGTCGATCGTATTCCTGAAATATCCACCGTTTTTCGCCAGTTTTGATGTAGCTCTCGATGTGGCAAGTGTATTGATCGACCAGCAAATATTCCTGGAAACTCGGAATCGTTCGATAGGCCGCAAATTTATCGCCCCGGTCATAGTCTTGAGTCGATTTAGACAGCACTTCAATAACGACTTTGGGATTCATAAGGGTGTCGCGCCGTCCCGGCTGATAGGCCAACTCCCCTTCAATCATCATGACATCGGGATAGGTGTAGATTTTCCGTGCCGGAATCCACAAACGCTGGTCAGCCGCAAACACTCGATAGGGTTGTCGTCTCAGGGCAAAGTTGAGAGCGCCTGCTAGGTTTAGCAAGATTTGATTGTGATTGGGCGTGCCCCCAGTCATCGGGACAATTTCTCCGTTGATGTATTCATGGCGAATGTCGGCATTGACTTCGAATTCGAGATAGTCAGTGGGAGTGTAGGGGGGTGAAAGTTGGGGTTGAGCAATCATGGGGTACCTCGCGGCGGCAGCTTTGGTGTACCTGTCGATGGGGACGACACGGAGACAATTATGTTTAGTGTAAGGCTGGAGCTGATGGGGTAGGCTCCAGCCCAGAGGGGCTTAACCTTCACAGAGGCGGGTGAGGGTCACGCCTGCGGGAAGATCGGTATCGGCAACGGTGACGGTATAGTCAGCGAATTTGCGGGGAACGATGCCCTGTTCATGCAAGGGTGCGATTTGAATGCGCTCAAACAACTGATGGGCCGGAGCGCGACCGAGCTTGTTGTCATGGGAGAAGACGTAGAGGCCACGGGGAGCCATTAGACCACGACTAGCAGAGCGATCGAACTCCCACATTTTGACCAAGGCTTCCCAAAAGAGTTCGAGGTCGCTTTGCGTTACGCCGGTCTGTGCGGCCAAGTGGGGCGAGTAGAACCCATAGCCCTTAAACAAGCCATAGGGAATCATGGTTTTGCGCCCAATAGTTTGCAGCTTTTCTCGGTCTTTAGCATCAGTGACGGCAACCCGCGTGATGGCCATATCCGTCGGTTGCACCGGGTCGATAGAGCGGGCAAAAGTTAGTTGAAGCGGGCCTCTAACCTGCCCCGCATTTAAGCCTGTACTCATGACTGCGCCGAACATTCGGACATCGAAAAAGTTCTGGCACATCCACCTTTGGGCCTTTTCAGCGTTGTCGCGGTTTTTAGCGGGTTTACCCGCTTTTTTGGCCAAACCCTTGATGAATTTACTCAGCTCTTTGTTTTGCTTGAAGAGTTCAGCGACTTCATCTTGAGCATAAAACTCTTTGAGTTCGTCATCAGACAGCTCACCGCTATATTCAAGCGTGGATTCAGCTTCACCAGAGTCTTCGTCGTCGCTATCTATAAAGGTGAAAGCACTATGTAGGTTAGCGCCCAATTCTCTTAATCCACTGAGGACGGCATCTTTTGAAATGACCTCCTTAGCTGAGGTGCCGACAGCGATACCTTCTGCGATGTAAGCGCGGCGAATTTTGTCATTCAAAACCCCATGGTGCTCCACAAAGATCTTGAGGCGGGCGGCTTCGGCTTCACTGCTGGCTTCGTAGTCGGCATAGGTCGCAACATAATTCCGCACTTTGCGCTTGAGGGATACGTCGGTGACGAGACCCTGGGAAGTTTCGACATCGGTACGGGGCATGTTGCCACCGTCAGGGTCGCCGTTGGGATTGCCGTCTACGACATCAAAGAGGAGCACAAAATCGTGGCGAACTTCGGGATTGAGGTGAGCAGTCATAACTATAAATCCTTGTTGTGAAAAAGAATTGGGTAGGTAGAAACGTCTGAAGATTAAGAGGCTGAGGCGGTTTGGCTAGCTTTGTTGGCTTCAGATTTGGCTTTGGCGGCAGCGCGATCGCTAGCCCGTTGGTGGTAGTAGCCCAGGCCAAATAATCCTTGCTGTTGCAGTCCCAGCGTCTTTGGAAAGGTCGGTAGATCAGCCGTGACGTCTTCTAGTCGTTCTTCTAACGCTTTGTAAGCTCCAGTTTTAGTCTTTCTCAGTTTTGAAAGGTGGGCTCGTGCGCCGCGCAATAAAGGCGGAAACGCGACGGCTGGCGTGCTCGAAGCAGAGCCGTAGTAGCGATCTGTCAAGGAGGCATTAACTGACCCTAAAGCCGCTTTTTGAATAGACTCTAAGACAGCAAGTAAGCGACCACAGGCATAAGCTTCTAAATCAAGCCCTTGCAGATTGGGAGCGGGGTTAAGTTGTTCCATGTTGTGCATCATTTCTCTACGATTAGGATTGCTGGCAAAAATGAGCTTTAGTAAAACGGCACGGGGATAGGTGATTTCTTGCTCGGTGCGATTGCGGCGCACCAGTTTAATGAGCATGTCTTCGGGAATGCGATCGCCGTGCAGAGAATTTCGCATCAAGGCAGTTGGCGCGGTGGGCTGCATTTCCTTCGAGGCATCACGGTAGATGCTGGCCGCTAGCGCATAAACTCCAAGGGGGCGAGGACTAGCACCGTAGGGATCAACCATTTGCTGAGCCTGGAACCAGTGCCGCAAATTTTTCCGAACGTTTGGGACAGTTGTTTCTAGCCAGTCCCGTACAACGGCTCTGGCATTGTTAGCTGTCAGTGCCAAGGCATAGAACTGATTGACTTTTCCATCGTCAAGCCCTGAAGCTTGCTGACCGCTGAACGGAGATTTCAGTAGGCTTTCAACCTCTTCGGCTTTGGGCTGGTTCAGGAAATTTAGGGGGTTGAAGCTTGTCTCTTCTCGCGTCCAAAAGGTGTAAACGGTTGAACCGATGTAGATGCGCGATCGCTCGTCAGCAATTAGGTCATTGAGAGCTTTGGTAAAGCTTTCTGCCGCATCACGAGAAATTGGCGAAGTCAGAGAATTTTTCAGTCCATAGGACATGAATGGCGCAGAGTTGGCCGATACCAGTGCAGTTCCCGAAGGTTGACCGCCGATTAGGCCTTTCACTAGAAATGGCAAACGTTGCTCAACAATTGTTTCTTTGCCCGTGATCAGGCAAGTCATCGTCGGATCGCTGCTGCTATCTTCTGTTGCTCCAGAGGTGTAGGCAGCCCAAAATTTTTCGATGCTTTCGAGGTTCTCAACTGCATTAGCAGGAACAACACTCCCGACTCGAAATGTGACCACATCTCCGGGATCAAAATCTTCTGGCAAATTGTCTTTGGCTACCTTAATTTCAGCGCTAGTCAAAAAATGGAGAATAGCCTGTACACTAAGTTCCCCAGTAACTTCAGCGCAGACTTTGATCAAACTTGTAAACTGCTCGTGGCAATCCTGTACGCGCTCCGGTTTGGTGGTTGGTCTACCAATGCCCAGCACATATTCGCCTGTGTCAGCTAATAGTTTGGGTTTGACGCCGACAGTGCGACCAATATGAGGCGTAACCGTTGGGAATCCCCGCTTATGCTTTTTACTTTTCAGCGGAATCCAACCTTCGTATTCGCCCTCATCAGTCAGACTGAGCAGCCATGCTACTTTGCTTTCGCCATACATAGGAGGCGGTAGCGTCATGCGGTTATCGGCATATTCGTACAGTTTGGAGAGAATCATGCTTGAGGCACCCTCAACACGCCATTATCTAAACGAGCTGGAAAGAATTTAGGCTGGGCCTTGCCCTTTGCTACTTTTGCTCCAGAGGCATCATGGGTGAGGTAGGTCAGCGTGGGGGAGTCATTTGTCGCCGTAAACTCCAGATCAAAAAGCATTAATCCCAGCTCATCAGTATGAGAAATTGGCTTGTCAACCTCGGGATCTGGCTCACTGAAGAAGGCACTAAATTCGCGGGTGCCCAGATAAGGTTGGTGATGACATTGCCCTTTCTTCACCCGTCGCCGAAACTGATCGCGATATTTGGCAATGTGGGCGTTGGCATGAGGTTTGAGGGCAATATCGGCTTTGATGAGGTAGGCGACATTGCGTAGGCCCAAGGTGTGACGTTGAGCGCGATCGTCATCGGCAAAGTACCGAAAATCATGACTCTTGGCGGCGCGATCGCTTTGCCAACTATTGATCTCATTGCGAACAATGGAGAAGTGACGGATCGGCTGAAGCACCTGGATCTCACGGATCACCCAGGTAAACTCAGGCTTCCAGAAGATGGCTTCTAATACTCCCCTAGCTGCGCTGGGTGTCATGACTGAATAGCTGACCCGTTCTGCTCCGAATTCGGGACGGGTAAAGCAGGCATAGTCTGCCCAGACCTTGACTTCTAATGGTGGACTCATGTTCAATCTCTTCTCTTACTCCGCTTCATCGAAATCTAGCCAGTTACAAATTGCCTCTCCCGATTGCCCAAATGGATGGGCGTAACACTCTAATTCGCTGATTCGGTCTTCTTGGCTAATGACTACTTGGCTGACAGTAGCCTCTAAGCTCAATATCTCTTTCTGCAAGGAGTTAACCCTGTTGCTTAATGTCCTTAGCTCACCCATCAAAACTCGTGAGAGGTTCTCACTCGACATACGCCACTCCTCTGTCTAATCAACATGAGGCGAGTATAGCTGACACAACAACTAACGTGAATTAGGTTTTCTGTAAATTTTTAATCGGGGGCGATTAAACCCCCTTGTGTTCACACACAACCACTAACGTGTTCCAATCCTCATCCCATCGATACATGACAAGATGCTGTGTGTTCAGGTTCAACATATCACCTCCGTTCGTGGGATTATCTTCAAACAATTAAGTCTGCGGGGTCACGGACGATCGCGTCTGCCCCAATCGAAATTCCTAACTTGTCGTCGTAGCCGCCGTGCCATAGCCAAACGCCCGGAGCAATGAGTTCTCGCAGCTCCTCAGTTTCTTTGAATTCGCGATCGCGCAAATTCACCAGATAAGGCTGCAAAGCTCGCAAATCTCCAGAGCGTAAGCCGTACCGCTTGATGCGGTGAATTCGCTCACTTGCCAACCCGCGATAGTTCACCACAACTGCAGTAGTGTCATCGGGAATCATCTTGAATCGCTTAGCAACTTCAGGAAAATCCTGAACTTCTCGATATTGCTGCACTTTATGGGTGTCCAGCTCTAAGCCTTGATAGAGGCGACGAAAATACGTCTCGAAGATGGCCGGGTCATCCCAGTCCAAGTTGTCGCGTTGCAGCAGAATGGAAGTCTCTTCAAAAGCCTTACGGTATTCTCCAGGAGGCAAATTGCCCTCTTGCGGACGAAACACCACAACTTGTCCTTTCTCTGACCTCCGACCTTCCCGATTGCACCGCCCGGCTGCTTGCACAATGCGATCTAAGGGGCCAGCCGCTCGATATACAAAAGGAAAGTCTAAGTCCACCCCAGCTTCGACCACTTGCGTTGAAACCAGAATGCAGGAACGAGGATGTTGAGGATTGAGGCGTTCTCGAACCTCCTGCAATACCTCGCGTCGATGCTGACCACAGAGCAGAGTGGAAAGATGGAAAAGGCGATCGTCATCCTCGCCAGTCGTCAACTCGCTCAAAACAGCAAGCGCATCTTTCCGGGTGTTCAGGATGACTAACGCCTGCTCGTGCTGGCTTACAGCCTGCCCAACATCTTGCCAACTCCATTCGTCTTGCGGTGCAGAATACTGAACTCGGCTCAGAGCGGCAAAATGCTTTTTGACTAGAGGTTTGGGCACAATGTCCCGTACAGTTCCTGCCGCAAACCCCCTTAAATAAGGCGTTTCACCTTCCAGAGCCGGTTGAGTGGCTGTACAAAGCACCAAACTGACGCGATATTGTTGGCACAGCCCTTTTAAGATGCTCAAAATGGGTTCCAGCAATCCGGCGGGCAGAGTTTGTACCTCGTCCAAAATGATGACGCTATTGACGATGTTGTGAAGCTTGCGGCAACGGCTGGTGCGGTTGGCAAATAGACTTTCAAACAGTTGCACTGTGGTCGTTACGATCAGTGGCGCATCCCAGTTTTGGGTGGCGAGACGAGCTTGGACTCGGTGCGATCGGGCATCTTCTTCATTGCTTTCATCTGGCCTTATCGCACTGTGGTGTTCCAGAACGGCATCTTTGCCAAAAATGCCTCGATACACCTCGACTGTTTGCTCAATGATGCTGGTGTAGGGAACCGCAATAATCACTCTATCTAAGCGGTGGTTGACGGTATGGCGCAAGGCAAATGCCAGCCCACTTCGAGTTTTACCGCCGCCAGTTGGCACTGCTAAGCGAAAGACGCCAGGATCTTGCAGTGCCGCATCTAAGCAGGCTTGATAAACCTCTGCTCTCACCTGATTAACTAAGGTATCCTTCGCTCCAGCGATTAATTTGCGCTGAGCAGCTTCGAGAACATGCCACAATCCTGAAACTGCGATTGCACTTCCCCGCTTACCTGCCAAACTTGGGTCAAAATGCTCTTCCGTGTCGAGATAGTCAGCATCAACTAAGCAAGAAAACAACAGCCTGAGCAGCAGTTCAAAGCTGAGCTTATCTACCGCCAACGCCTGTAGTTCTTGAGCAACTATGCCAGATATGTCAAGTTTTAGGTTCTCAGTCCTAGCATTTTGCAGTATCTCACTGTAGATGGCCTGATTCACCTCAGCCAAGCGATTTGTCATGTGAGATTGCTGAGGTAGTCCGGCATGGTGGCCAAAAATCAAAGGTGCTAGCGGTTGAAAGTTATCAACCGCCAGCTTCGCCCCGTAAATTGCATGGGGCACTTTTTCTTTTGGAGCTGAATTTCCTGATTGAGAAGCAGCCTCACATTGTTCTAGATAACTCTGAAATTTGGGGTTGTATTTTCCCAGGTCATGCCATAGGCCAGCATAGAAGCCCAGCTCTCCAGCATCGAACTTGCCAGCTAACGTTTTAGCCAGATCTGCTACATCACTTAAATGCTCACTGAGCACATGCCAATCATCAGGCTGTTCCTGTGAGGGTGTGTGAGCCGCAAACGCAGGCTTATGATCTTGCGACATACCTGCCTCATCTAAAATCGCCGCTTCTCTTCTTCAAAAGGTAACCATGCTCAAATAATTCAAATGAACCATAGCCCAAAAGCCTGTAAAGCTGCTCTTTTTCAGATTCCAGCAACCTAAAAACATCGATTAAAAAGGGTTTCAGAGAATAACGGTATTTTTACCGGCTCCTAATGAGAACAAGAGCTTATTGTTGAAAATAGAGATTTGAAGTTTGGCTGCTTTGATCTTCTACTTATCAACCTTCCCCGGTCCGGGTTGCCCATAACACCCGGATAGAGATTGCCCAATTTTGTCATAACCAGCAACAAATCACCCGCAGCGGTTGGGGCTGCCTAGCTCGATCAAGGCCACCTCCTCAGCGATCGCATTCCCCTACGGCGTAACTACACTGTCGTTATCAGGATATGAGCGACGTCCTTTTGCTTCATGAGAGACGAGTACGATTTCATCGAGTCTGTCCCTCACCCCTCCGCCAAAAAGCCAGTCACCATGCGCCTCGAAGCAGACGTTGTGGACTACTTCAAAACATTTACCGAAGCAACCGAGATACCCTACCCTACCCTGATCAATAAAGACTGTGAGCGATCTCAGCGCAAACTTTCCCTACAGTGGGGAAATTGATTTCCCCATGCTCCTAAACCATTCCCGATCTGCTTCAGTAGCGAAGACTTTGCCCTCACTTGACCCGAACCTGCCGAATGCTTGCCCTAGATCGGCTATAAAGCACCTCCCCTGCAAGGCTGGCAGGTGGAGCGGATGCAGGAGTTTGTGAGCGATCGCACGTATACTAGAGTTGTTGTGAATTAAACTAAAAAATCCTTGAAATGCCCTCCAGTAAAGGCTTTCAGCTTTTTGACGGCGAAATCCTTGAAAGTCCCTCCCAGACTGGCTTTCAGCGATTTTGAACGGTATTTCACAACAGGTCTACTCTTTACGATCTCGTCCTCGTTTGCTGGTGCGTTCCGATCAATGCCCAATCAGACCCAACCGCCGCCTAAGCGCAGCGCTGAAATATCACTGCTTTAACTAATCCCTCCGTATCCGCTGATTCTGGCCCGCTTCAAACTGCCCAGTCCCAAACGATCATTAGAGATTCCTTCAATTAAATAATCAGAACCTAACCACGATGGATTTTAACTTCAGACCCCAGCAGTTCAACAGGGGAGGTCTGCAGGGGTAGCCTCCTATCTGTTCCCCCGTAAGCCCCTGCCTGCTGATCCTCTCGGTCAGCGCCTCCACGAACTCTTCGGCCGCAACCTGTGGGACTTCATCGAGGTCTCTGCCTCTGCCGCTGGCGAGAAGCCTCAATGGCGCACCATCACCGACTATCCCCTGCGTCCACGCATCCTGTGGCAGCGTTGGCAAGACCCCGACACCCTGATCGGGGTTCGCTTTCGATTAATAGAGGGTTCATCAGAGTAGGTGTGATGTGAGTAAGTTCATTGTCCGTAGCTGTAGCGTTTCTTGTTTGTGAGCTGCTACACGTAGCGATCGCTTCTTCTCTATATTTAAACTAAGATCAATGCACTTCATGATATGCATTTAAGGTGATTCATGGCTAGTAACAAAGTATGGAATATATTCTCTTTTATGCACTTTCTTTAATATGCCTCTTCGTAGGTATTCGTTTGGCGTTTAAGCCTGTCTGGGTTCATCCAGCCCAGCGACTGAGAATTAAAGGAATTAAAAACTATGATTTCAGTGTTTATCTTGCATTTTCGGTGTTTGGATTGTTGACCCTGTATTCTACTGTATTTTTGCTCGCCCTAGACCCTTCTGAACTGAGTGAAATCTCTGGCTCAACAGATTTTAGGGGCAAGCTTATTTTTGTCGCTATAGGTGGTTTTTATATATTTTTTCAAGCTCTGATGTTTTCTTTATTTCTTGGGATGATTGAAAAGTTTTTTGTTTTCAACTTTGGAATGAAATATTCAATTCGCCCTTTTCGTTGTCAAAAATGCATGGGAAAACTTAAGAAGATAAGACTTTCTGGTGATCTCTTGACTGATCAAGAGAGGGTCGCTTCGCAGATCAGAAGTATCTTTTTTGAGGCATGGCATTGCCCGCAATGTTTCTCTGCACTCAGTTATGATTCCATGCATCTAAGAGCTTACTTGAACGAATCTAAGAAATTTCGCCTCTGTTCTGAGTGTGATGAAATTACTATGGTCAAAAAATTCTCTAGAATTCTCAAGAGGTCAACAACTAAGCAAGAAGGAAAAATGCTTATAGTTTATGTCTGCCAGTATTGCGACGAGGAGGAGGAAAAAATGGAAGTCATTCCTAGAGAAAACCTTGATGGTGGTGGCGGTCCTTGAAAGAATGGTTTTCTCGAAAAGTAAGTTCTGAAGTTAGATATGACAAACACTGAGTTCGATTTATCTAGGCAAAGTCATCATCTGATGATGACTCACCGTTTATGAACCGTTCTAACGTAGACACTATAGTCGCTACACTAAACGATGCTATAAAAAAATCTATGAAACTAGGATTGAAAAGTGTAACTAATAGAGAGCCAATAGTAATTAAGCCAACCGCATTTCTCACAAATCTGATCAGGATCTTGATATAGTTGGGTGGGGGGCTAACCACTCCTCCACGCCTTGTTAATCTGAACTTCTCATATTCAGAAAGCCCAGAGGCACCACCAAAACTAGCCTGTTCAACATTTGCTCTAGCGAATTGCTTTAGACGGAGGTCTTCCAAATCGCTTAAATTAGCTCCTCTAAAATCTGTTTCTCGTAGCTTTGCTCCCTGAAATATTGCACGTCGAAGATTAGCTTTTTGAAAACTTGCACTTTGCAGATTGGCATCAATCAGAGTAATGCCAGTTAGAATCGCTCCCTCAAAATTTGAGGCTCGGAGATCAGCTCCTCGAAAATTAGCTCCCCTGAGGTCAGCGCTGCGGAAACTGGCTCCTTGCATATTGACCTCAACGCAAGTTGCATTGGTTAGATTTGCCCCATCCAAAACCGTATTCCGAAGCTCAGCTTTGCGGAGGTTTGTCTCTTGAAGATTTACATTACTGCAGTCTGCCCGGTCAAAATTAGTTTCCTGCAGCTTGGAGCTATACAGACTAGCCCCATGGAGATTGGCTCCACCGAAGCTAGCCCGCCGTAGGTCAGCCCGGCTCAGGTCTGCATTTCGCAGGTTGGCTCTACTAAGGTTGACCTCACGCAGATCGGCCTGACTAAAGTTGACTTGGCTCAGGTCTGCATCGCTGAGGTCTGCACCGCTAAGGTTAGCATTGCGAAGGTCTAAACCTTCTGGGACTTCTGCTGGTCTTACATTGCCAATTCTGGTTACGAGTAATCCCGAAACATGACTCACTTCATTACTCTCAACCAAGGTTTTAATTCTGTTCAGCGAGGCAGCAAGTCCCCGTAATTCGACTTCAATACTCCCTCGCCTGACACGATTTACCTTTACTGTGTAGCTCTGAGCTAACTCTTGAAAGGCAAAGACTAGCTGGTCTAACTTCTCCCGGTTTAGCTCATCGATTTCTCCTTCTAGCTTGATGTTTAATGCATACCCAGGAGTACCATTGCTTTCCACTGTGGAAGAGGGCTTTGAGAAAACACTTATACCCATTTCGGCTAAAACACTGAGTAATGTTCCCAGGTGCCCTGGCCCACTTGAACCCTCCAACCATCTAATTAAGGCGGCAGACCGTTGCCCCGTTGCTGCATGGGGAGCAGGCATAACCCCCTGGGGCACCGCTAAGGCTATCTCTACCATGCAAAAATCTGATACTGGCAACCGGTTAAGCGTGTCAATCAACTTCAGCCGTTCTTTCCAGGACAAGCTAATCCCTAACTGGGGTTCTGGCGTAGATGCTGACATGGCAAAGATTGAGTTCATGTCTGCCAATCATGGCATCAATTCATGGCCTTAAAGCAGCGAACGTGCGATATGAGTGAAATTACAGCTGAAACTCCTATTGAATAAGACTTTCAGGGACTGACGACCCTTAAACTGATCCAGGTACTTGGGCACAAATTTAAAGCCCGAAAACCCCATTATCTAGTTGAAAAGATAGATCAAGGATGCTAAATGCTCCCAAATCGCAGCTTGGCTAGTTTAGGGCCTTGAAGATGAAGAGTTCTTAGACGATGAAGACCTCGACGACAGTAGCGGGCGTTGCTGAATAGCGATATGAATTTGTAAAGTGGCGAATGAGAATTGGTGCCTTCCCGCTGTCGGTTAATGCTTTAAATCAGCAACGCCTTAGCCAGGGGGTGAAACCTAGCGTCCAGGGTTTAATCTGGTTTGCCACTTGTTTTTCTGGTTTTCGATGTACTTTTGGATGGTTGCGGTTGAGATCTGCCCCGTTGTTGCTACCAGCGGCTCCTGCATCTTTATTTCAGCAGTGTAGACGTTGCCCTAACTTGGCCAGAGCCGGATGAATGTCTGCCCCACCTCGGCGATAAAGCCCCGCCACTAGAGGGCTGGCAGGTGGAGCGAATGCAGGAGTTTGTGAGCGACTCCACAGATGCCCTCTACGATCGCGTGCTGGTTTGCTGGTGCGTTCCTATCCGGGCAGCAGCCGACTCCACCGCCGCTTGATAGGGTTTCCATCGTGTTAGGGAATGTCCTTGCCTTTTGAGATGCTAGCTTGTTCCCTAACACTTTTGGAATGTGCAGCGCGATCTCAGCTCAGTTAGAGATGTGCAAGGAGAGCCTTAATAACTAGAAAATCAACTACTGCATCGACAT
>ERZ1740058.862-NODE-862-length-18377-cov-17.303242_pt1 | contig 18377 bp, 16 predicted proteins | sample MGYA00581745_ERZ1740058 | MGnify/ENA primary metagenome ERZ1740058 (study PRJEB43018, sample SAMN04849742) | marine metagenome | isolation source: floating plastic debris | place: Pacific Ocean | collected 2008-08-30 | study: EMG produced TPA metagenomics... | reverse complement strand
CGCGAGCATGACTGACCCGCTGCACTAAGACCCGCATACGCTTATCGACGACTCAAAGACGACTGATGGCTAACCGTTTGGTACGCCTGACGAATTTTGTCAGCAATGGCGATGACGTCTGCTTCGCTGGGCTCAGCCTGGAGCGATCGATAGATCTGCAGCTCTAGTCCCTGCAGTCCCAGCTCTTGATTGCCGGCAAAACGAGGCTGCAACACAAAATGGATGTGATAAGGCGGCTGATCGACCCAAGAATTGATATAGATGCGCTCAGCCTTGAGGGCAACCTGCATCGCGTAGGTCATCTGTTGCAAGAAAGGGCCAAGCGATGCGGCTTCATTAGGTGTCAGCTGCCAAAAGTTTTCTCGATGAGCGCGGGTTTTAACGATTACAGCTCCCGCCCCATGTTTACCCAAGCAGTGATCGGCTATCCACCAGGCATTTTCGGCGATGATGCCACCAGGCGCACTCAGCTCACCGCTCACCATTTGGCAAGCTAAGCAGCCAGGAATCGGCTGGTGACTATTGAGATAAGGGTTAGACATCTGAAAATCGCTGCAAGACGCCGTTAATACTATTGCCTGCTATATCAGTGACAGGACAATCTTACGATTTGTGGAAGCGAGCGCTACTCGATTACTCAAGGTCTGTTACAAAACGGCTGCTCCTTAACGGGTGTGGCGCTACCGCTTGAGCGATCGCTTCGATTCCTACCTTCTATCAATCAAACTGCCAGCTCGGCTCTAGGACTATGCAGTTTCAGTAACCGTCCTCTCACGGCGGCGCTAGCCAGACTGGTCAGCATCGTCTCCACAAGAAGTCGATGACTCCCAATCGCTCAATACCAGCTCCCTACATTGAAAGTTTCCTTATCAATGCAAGGTTGACGCTCGGCAGAGAACAGCTCCCTGGGCAGAGAGAACTTTCACACGCTATTTGCCGAATCCTTGAGCGCGGTTGCTAGACGGCAAACAAACACAACTCTCCAGTTGAGCCCGGAGTTTGTCGTGCTCAAGATTCTGGCCGATCAAAACAATTTGATTCTTGGGATTGCCTTTCCATTCATCGTCATCGAGCGAAAATCGCTTGCCGCTGAGATGGAAGATATGCCGCTTTGGACTTTCGTCAAACCACAAAATCCCCTTAGCTCGAAAAATATTCTCTGGCAGCTCGTTATCTAGAAAATGTTGAAACTTGCGAATTGCGAAGGGGCGATCGCTCTCAAATGAAAGGGAGGTGAATCCGTCGATGGCGAGATGATCGGAGTGGTGGTGCTCATGGCCATGATCGTGATCATGTTCGCAATGGTCATGATCGTGATCGCAGTTAGTATGATCTTCATGGTCATGCGCCTCATGATCATGGTGGTCATGATCGTGGTCGTGGTGGTCGTGTTCAGACTCGGGATCTTTGCCAAAGTATTGATCTGACTCGAACAAGCCCACACTCAAAATGAGCGGCAAGGGCACCTCTGACTTGGTCGTGCGCATGATGCGTGCGCCTTCTTTAACCTCACGAATCTTGACTTCCAGCAGATCGAGATCAGCTTCATTCACTAGATCCGCTTTATTCAGCAAGAGAATGTCGCCATAGGCAATCTGGTTGTAGGCAGCCTGACTGTTGAACAAATCAAGGCTGTAATTTTCCGCATCAACGACCGTCACGATAGAGTCGAGACGCGTCAGATCTCGCAGTTCGGTGCCTAAAAAGGTGAGCGCGATCGGTAACGGATCGGCAAGTCCCGTGGTTTCGACGACCAGGTAGTCAATCTTATCCTGCCGCTCTAAAACTTTATAGACAGCATCCATCAGGTCATTGTTAATTGTGCAGCAGATACAACCATTGCTCAACTCCACCATGTTGTCGTCGCTGCCTTCGGTGGTGATCAGCAGATCATTATCAATACCAATTTCGCCAAATTCGTTGACCAGCACCGCCGTCTTTAGGCCTTCTTGGTTGCTGAGAATATGATTCAGCAATGTCGTTTTGCCGCTACCTAAAAAGCCCGTAATGATGGTGACCGGCATGCCGTGCTTGGCGTCTTCCATGCCTTGAGTTTGATTAGAGGTAACCACTGAAGTCATAAGTCACTGCCAAAAATCGCGATAAGTTCCATCATAATGTTCTTTGCGAAAGGCGGTTCTGATGAAAAGGTGGAGTCCGTATCAACAGCTCTCGTTGAGCAGCCCTGATTTGTGGCGATCACCCCTCAAGTTCAGCTTTCTAGAACGCCGATGAGCTGAAACAACAATACCGTGGTGGCGATCGCCACCCCGGTATGCAAGGCTGAGTAAAATCAGCGGTGATTACATCAAGCCCATTTGAGAAAGGATGCCTTGCCCCGTCAGGTATTCAGTGGCGAGGCCAATGACAAAACCCAACATAGCGAGACGACCATTCCAAGTCTCAGCAAAGTTAACAAAACCGAACTTGTTTTCGCTTTCCATTGTGATTAATTCCTAAACGGTTAAAAGCCAAGTTAGCGCAACTGCTTGTTACATACCGTAACACAGCTAACGATGACGGTATTTTCTTTGGTCAAGATTTTTGGGCTCCACGCCCTTCACAGTTGTCTGCAAGGCCCCGAGACGCCGGGCAATTTGCCGAGGTGGCTTGGTCGTTAGGGCAAAATCTGCTCACATCCCTGGCGTTATTGCTGGCCCTATCGCTTATGGTCTAACTCCCACACACCATTCCAGTTGTTGGGAATCCCCTCCCTGAGTAAGTGCTGAATGCGCTGCTGATAGAGCTGTGCAGTTTTATCCTCGGGATGTTGGGTGCACACCGTATTGAAATGCTTAGCGGCAGTATCTAAATCCCGATTTGTATAGGCGGCAATACCGGCTTCAAACGCTGGCAGTGTCTCTAGCTTATGGCGGCGTCTTGTATCAGGCTCAGCGTCTAAAATCTCATAGATGGCAATTTCTCCAGTCCGCCCTTTGACAACGACTCGGTCTAAAAACCTGAGTTGGTAACGGTCACGGTCTTTCAATTGACGGCGCACGGTCTCCGAAATGATCAGCGCCGCACCATAAACTTTGGAGAGTCCCTCTAGTCGGGCAGCCAGATTAACCGTATCGGATATCGCATCGGGTTGCATCCGATCCGGTTCGCCAATCATGCCCGCCATCACTTTGCCGAAATGCAAGCCAATCCCGATTTCGATCGCAAAGGTGCTTTGTGACTGGGTATCAATCTGCTGATTGTGTTCTTGAACTTTTTGAAACTGGGCGATCGCGGAGTCGATGGCATGCTCGGCAGCATAGGGGAAAACGGCCATCATGCCATCCCCCATATATTTCACCACAAACCCATTGTGCGTTCTCACCAGCGGCGAAATGCCCTGCAGATAGGTGTTGATAAATTGGAACGTTTTTCGTACGCTCATCTGCTCGGCCATGTTGGTAAAGCCGCGAATATCAGAAAACATCACCGTCATCTCTCTGCTGACGTGGTCACCAAGTCTGACTTCAGTGACACTTTGCTTTTTCATGAACTTGAGATATTCCGGCGGAAAGAATCGCGAAAAGGCATTGCGCTGTTCTTCTAAATGCTCAAACGATTGTTGAATTTGCCCCGCCATCTGGTTCACTGAGTCCGCGAGTTCTCCCAATTCATCACTGCGATCAATCTCAACTCGCTGCTGCCAACGCCCAGCGGCGATTTCTTTGACGGCAGCGTTGAGTTTCAAGATCGGACTGGTGAGGCGTTGAGCGAGCAGCGTCCCCACGATCAGGGAGATCGCCAGCGCCAAACCACAAAGCACAATCGTAATTCGGTTGTTAAGTCGAATTTGCCCCATAAATTCGGATTCGGGCACCACCACCACAATCAGCCAGTCCAAACCAAACCCGTCGTTGAAGGGCAAGACTTCTAAAAACTGGCGTTGCCCATCGAGGGAAAATGTGAGCTGCTGACTCTGCTGAATGTTGCCAAAGGAACTGAAACGGTTGAGCAAATAGGTAGCAGATTCCTGAACTTGAGCATTTTGACTTTGGGTCGCAGCCAACAACTCGGGATCATCCTCAACCGTTGACATGAGCGGTTCATCCGTTGAGCTCGAAATCAAGTTGCCCTGGCGATCAATGACAAAGGCCTGCCCTGATTGACCAATTTCTAGCTGCTTCAAAAAAGTCCGAAACTCTTCTGGCAGCACCACATCTGCCGCACAGACACCCAACAGTTGACGACCGTTTCGGCTATAAACTGGCAGACTGGCCGTCACGTTGGGTAAGCCGGTGGTAAACGCGAGATAGACCTCCGTCCAAGTAGGGCCTTCGGTGCTGGTGGCCGCTTGAAACCAAGGCCGCACCCGCGCATCATACGTGGGCTCGGTCTGACCTAAAAAATGCTGTCGATAACCTCTCACATCTAAGCTGCTGTGCTGACGGAGAAAACTCGTGTCGGGATTGCTGTAAGACAGCTCTAGCCGCCCAGTCTCAGGGGATCTGAAGATGCCAAAAAATTCCCCAGAGCGAGCACTGCCACAATACACAAAGGCGATCGTGGGATAGATTTTCATTTGCTGAAAGAGCAAATGTTCCCCTTTGGTCGCTTGTTCAATATCCAAATCGCCGTTAGAAAACGCCGTTGCATTGAGGCGATTGATGGCATGGGGATCACCAAAGTAGCTTTTTAACTCCCCCTCAATGCGGGCAGACACTTCACTCCGCAATTGCGAAGCCAAAACCCGCACCGCTTGTTGACCATTCCGAAAAGACAGATAGCCGACCAAACCGACCGCCGCAAATAGTTGCACCAAGACCGGTAACGTAAACGCCAAGTGCAGCGAAGAAGTGCGAATTGCGGTCTGAGTGCGTTGCCTCAAAGTATCGAGACTGCGGTTCAGTTGTTTCACAGGCTAATATCAATATTTACTGATGATCGTCTGTAATGATGAAGTGCCAGAACAGTCGTGCAATCAACCTCAACAGCCTTTATGCAAGGGCTTAGCCCATCACCGACTTTCGTCAATCTTAAACTGCCCAGTTACCCCTGCGAATCTGCTGTCTTTAAATTAATGTCAACGTTGTCGCGTCATGATGGCATCCAGTTAGCGATCTTTGAGCGCAGCGCGAGATGAGCGAGCACAAGACGGCGGCTGGATGGTGTGGCGATCGCGATCAGCGTTGAAATATTGAATAATCCAAGCTCACGATGCCTCCTAAGACTCCCGTCTAAACACACGAGCTAATTTTGGGGAAAGGCTCAGCCAAACTGTTTTTTTGCCTCGTCGTACACAATTTCTGTAATTGAGGTTAGTCCCTTTTCTCGAGCAAACTTCTCGATCTTTTTGCGGGCTGCTGGTCGCACAAAAAAAGGAATTTCTTTCAGACGGGCTTCGGCTGCTGGAGTCCACTCTGCGGGGTTGGCCATGGGGAAGAAGAATTGCCAATAAACTGTCCCAATTATCTCAGATTCATTGTCCCTACTCGTTGGCTCAGGCAGTGAATTGAGCGACTCGCAATGTCAGATCTCCGCTATCCTTAATGGCAAAGAATTGCCTAAGTGATGAATTGAGGGCCTGAGATGTTCAAAACAGTGCGCCCAATTGTGCGCAACTCCCTCTGGGGGAGTGCCTTAGTGGTGATGGGACTGGGAGGGCTGCTAAGCTCATCGGCGATCGCGGATGGTATTCCCGGCGTCACATTAGGCACTGAAACCGGTGCGGAGACGACCGCTCCCACGGCGGCAACGCCCGTGACCGACGGCGCGAGTGCCGCGTATACCCAGGCCATGCTGATCGGGTATGCCGCGACGGAACAAGCTGACTATCAGACAGCTTTGATTAACTTTCAGCGAGCCTTAGCCGAGCGTCCCGGTGATGTCTATGCGCTCAGAGCCATCAGCAATGTGGAATCCTACATTGAGGCCGCGCGCCGTGAGCAGATTCGCCTGCAGCGATTGGCGGTGCTGCGGGAACGAGTCGAGGCATCGGTCACCGCCAAAGACTGGGCCTGCGCCGCGGCTACTGTGGATGAAATGATTACGCTGGTGCCTGCTAACTCTCTCGATCGCAGCCGTTTAGTCACCTATCGAGGCGAGTTATCGTCTCTATTAGATGCCCGGTCAGACATTGATCAGTGGTCAACCATTTGTCCTGGTTAACATGAGGGGCAAGATGTTAAATCATTGTTTGCGATCGCGATCTGCTTTTGCCCCTCGCTATTATGCAGATGTTGGATTTTTGCACCTCAACGGCATCGGATAATCTGCGATGACTGCTCCACCTGCTAATTTGCCTTCAATGCCCGCCGATGATGGGCAACATCTCTCGCGGTTGCGATCACTCGTCGAGCGCGTCATGGCCGATGGCAAGATCTCCGCCGATGAGGCGCAAGAACTACGCGACGCGCTCATGGCCGATGGTCACATCTCCGCCGATGAAGTCGATTTGATCCGAACGGTCATGCAGCAGCAACTCAAGGATAGACATTTAGAGTTTGAGTAGAAAATATCCCATGTCACTCAGAATCACACCGGGAAACAGCTATCCTCTCGGTGCCACGGTAGACGGCAAGGGTGTCAACTTTTGCCTCTATTCGCAGCAGGCGACTGGTGTTGATCTCCTGTTATACGCGGGGCCTGAAGCCCCCTACCCAGAGCATACGATTCATCTAGACCCGCGCTATCATCGGTCGTTCAACTATTGGCATGCCTTTGTTAAAGGCATCAAGGCTGGACAGGTTTACGCCTATCGAGTGACCGGCCCAAATGATCCCCAGCGGGGGCAACGCTTTGATGCCGCCAAAGTTTTACTTGATCCCTACGGGCGAGCCGTCGTAGGGCAAGAAAACTACGATCGCCAGGCCGCCTGCCATCCGGGTGAAAATTCCCCCTATGCGTTGCGCAATGTTGTCGTGGATCTGCGAACTTACGATTGGGAAGGCGATACGCCCCTCGATATCCCCTACTCCCGCACCGTGATCTATGAAATGCACGTCAACGGGTTTACGCGCCACCCCAGTTCTGGCGTGGCCGCTGAAAAACGGGGCACGTTTGCGGGCCTGATTGAAAAAATCCCGTTTTTGCAATCGCTTGGGGTGACTGCCGTCGAGCTGCTGCCGGTGCATCAATTTGATGAGCGCGATGCCCCCCTGGGGCTCAGTAACTATTGGGGCTATAGCACCATCAGCTTCTTTGCGCCCCACCGGGCCTACAGCTCTCGACAAGATCCCGCTGGCCCGGTCGATGAGTTTCGAGATATGGTCAAAGCCCTCCATAAGGCCAATATTCAAGTCATTTTAGATGTGGTGTTTAACCACACCGCCGAGGGCGATCATCGCGGCCCAACGCTGTCATTTCGCGGCATCGACAATCAAACCTATTACATTCTAGAAACCGATGATGCCTCAATGTATGCCAACTACAGTGGCTGCGGCAACACGGTCAAATCAGGGCATACCGTAGCGAGTCGGCTAATTCTTGACAGTCTCCGCTACTGGGTTTCGGAGATGCACGTTGACGGCTTTCGCTTTGACCTCGCTTCGGTCATGTCGCGCGATCGGGTAGGCCGACCACAGGATGATCCACCCATTTTGTGGGCGATCGAATCAGACCCCGTACTTGCTCGCACTAAACTGATTGCGGAAGCCTGGGATGCCGCCGGCTTGTATCAAGTGGGCTCCTTTATTGGCGATCGCTTTGCCGAATGGAACGGCCCCTTTCGCGATGATGTGCGGCAGTTTGTCAAAGGTGACAACAACATGGTTAGTAAACTCGCCGCGCGGATCTTAGGCAGCCCTGATCTATTCGTGGATGATCCACAACGCGAGACCAATCGCAGCATCAACTTCATCACCTGTCACGATGGGTTCACCCTCAACGACGTGGTGTCTTATAACAACAAACATAACGGTGCCAATGGCGAGCAAAATCGCGATGGTAGCGATGCCAACTTTAGCTGGAACTGTGGTTTAGAAGGGCCCGCCAATGATCCAGCAGTATGCCGATTGAGGCTGCAACAAGTCAAAAATCTGATCACGATTTTGCTCGTGGCCCAGGGGACACCGATGTTGTTGATGGGTGATGAAGCAGGGCGTACTCAAAAAGGCAATAACAATGCCTATTGTCAGAACAACGCTTTGAATTGGTTCAATTGGGATGCCTTAAGCGACCATCATGAAATCTTCCGCTTCACTCAACGCATGGTCGATCTGATTCAAAATTTGCGGCTATTTCAGCAAAAGAATTGGTTGACCGTGACCGAATCCTTCATCGAAGCGCCTCACTTGATTTGGCATGGGGTCAAGCTATTCGAACCAGACTGGTCAGACCATTCCCACAGTCTGGCGTTTACGCTACATGACCCGGCAGTGGAAGAAGAGATTCACATTATGCTCAATTCCTATTGGGAACCTTTGAATTTCGACTTGCCACAACCTCATCCCCATAGCCAGTGGTATCGCATCGTCAATACCGCTCGCCCAGCCCCCAATGACATCGTAGACGGCACAACAGAAGCCGTGAACAGTCGCCAGTACCTCTTAGAGGCTCGCTCCTGTGTTGTATTGATGGCGCTATAAACGTTGTAAATTCAACTCCAGCGACGAAAGATGGGGAATTATAGCAAGCTGCAGTTTAATCAGGTCACCCCCAATGTCTGAAATCACCATCAGATCAGCTTTTTAATTCTGACTTCCGACTTCTTCATTCCGCATTCTGATATATGTCTCTCATCATCAGCCCCTCAGGCTCTGATGGTAGACACTATCGCGCCTGAGGCGGCAACTGAGCGTTCGAGGTCGTATCTCCAGCCGAAGCCATTTGAGGCGACATCTCTGCGGCATAAGGCAAAAGGCCTCGATGTTCGAGCACCACCTGCTTGAACAGGATTTCATAGCGATTGAGAGCCTGTTCGAACGAATATTCGTTCATCGCGTGACGACGCCCTTGCTTGCCCAGGTTCTCAGCGAGTTGCGGATTCTCATAGAGATTTTGCACCACTTGAGCTAAATCAGCAGGATCTTCTGGCTTCACCACCAGACCACCGCCACTCGCCCGAATCGCTTGTGCGGCAGTCCCGTGGGCGGGAACCGCAGCCAAAATTGGGCGGCCGCTCGCAAGCAATACCTGCGTTTTAGACGGCATGTTGAAGCCGACCACATTTTTTTTCTGCACAATCAATCCGACATCAGCAGCGGCCAACATTTCAGGCAATTCTGCCCGGGGCGCAAAGGGCCGCAGCAGCACATTGTGGATGCCGAGTTCTTGTCTGAGCTCGTCTAAGTCTGACAGCTGACTCTCTTCACCGACAATGACAAACATCAGATTTTCCAGGTGTTGGAGCTTAGCAGCCGCCCGAATGACAGTTTGAATGCCTTGGGTCCGAGCAATATTGCCGGAGTAAAGCACCACAAACTTATCGCCGAGGCCATTCACTTGGCGAAAGGCGTTGTTGTACTTGTCCATCGGGCGGATGAAATTGACATCAACCCAGTTGGAGATGATATTCATCTTGCTATTAGGAACTCCCTTACCCAGCAGATTTTGGCGAAAGCCTTCGGCAATCACACTAATTCGAGTAGAGGAGCGATAGGCAAAATTTTCGAGCGTTTCAAATACCCGAATCGCGAAACGATTGCTGATCAGTCCCGTTTGAATCGCTGCCTCTGGCAGAATATCTTGCAGATTGAGCACCGTTGGACAGCGGTAGAGTAGCTTGAGTAGCGCTACCGGTACCGATACAGGTAAAGACGGACTGGTGTACAAAATGACATCCGGTCGCCAACCTTGTAACGACTTCAGAAAACTGAGCCCGACGAAGCTGCCCTCTAACAGGAATCTGGTCAGCAGGCCAGGATTCGGGCGAATCCAGACGTAACAGCGCTGGATCGTGACGCCGTTGCGCTCTTCAGTAATGTAGCCCTTACCTCGGTAAGCCGGGTAAATCTTGCGCTCTGGATAGTTTGGCATTGCCGTTACCACCCGCACTTCATGGCCACGCTTCACTAATCCTTCTGCCAACTCTGTCATGAGGGGGGCAATCCCAATGGGCTCAGGATGGTAGTTGTAGGAGTAGATTAAGATTCGCATTGACGCTGGATATCCTTGATATGCTGATGACGGGTCAGGGGGGGAGCCGTGAGTTTTGAGCTGGTCGCTAGACATAGGCACAACTCGACTTCTCGCGAACAAAGATGTACATAAAGCCGAAAAAAGCTAATGCATCTCTCTACATATCCCCTAGATTGACGAAGAACTCCGCAAATAGAGCCCAACTTCATAGGAATAGAAAACTCCGATTAAGATACTGAGAAGGGAGTAAAGCCCTGATCTTGCTGTTAAGCATGCCCAGGCTCGAAAGCAACAATACTGGTGTTTTTACGGCATTCCTGGAATCTCGGAAGTCAGATCTGAGGTCGCGTCTGAGATGCTCTAATCCATGAAAACAGCTAAGAATCTATCCGGGCTCAGTAGGATGCCTTATCCTTATTTGCTCAAATAACACTCGGCATTTTGCATTCGCAGGCCGACGCTGAGACGCTATCGGGTCATCCATGGATTGTAGAGATGCGGTTTAGAGCCGTTGTGTAAAGCTGTTAGCAGCAGCAATTTTTCTCGACCAAAGTAATTTGAGAAAAACTTGTCGTCACCCAGACCGATCAGCAGGAAAATCGAGATGACTCAGTCGAACGATCGCTGGAATCCGCTTAAACTGGTAGATACGCTGAACTTCTTTGGTGAGGTTCCGCTGGTTGGCAATGTTCGATGGTTACAGCAAATGTTTGGTGCCGCTTCGAATCCCCAAGCCCCTGCAGCCGATGCCCTGAAACCGACCAGGGCCGTGGTCTTGCTATCAGAAGCGGGACCGGCAGCGGATGCCCTGAGAAAGATTTTTGAAGATCGAGGCATGGTGGTGCGATCGCAGCTATTACCGATGGATTCACCGTTGCCGGAAACCGCTGCCAACCGAATTGTCAACACTCAAGCTGTGCTTTGGAAGGGCGTCCCCAACGACGAGGAATGTTTGTCAGCGCAGATCGCCGATCTGCAGCAGCTCCCCACTAGCGAAGAATGTTCGCTGTTTGACTTTCGAACAGCCAATCTAGACACCCTACGAGAAGTTTGGGGCGCTGTGGATGATGTGGTCATGGGCGGAGCCAGCGCCAGTGGACTGTCTTTATTACCTGGTTACGGACGGTTTGCAGGTAACGTATCGACCGCCAATTCTGGCGGGTTTGCCAGCGTGCGGACTCGGAACTTTGACCCACCCTTCGATTTATCAAGTTGGCAGGGCGTGCGTTTGGTGGTGCGGGGGGATGGCCAACGTTATAAAGTCATTCTGCGCAACAGTAACAACTGGGATAGTTTGGCCTATTGCACCTCGGTCGACACTGAAGCCGAGCAGTGGCTCGGGATCGACATTCCGTTTGCCGCCATGCAGGCAACGTTTCGCGCCAAAACACAGTCGACAGCCCCCCCGCTGAATCCATCCACTGTCTGCTCTTGGCAGCTGATGCTGAGCAAGTTTGAGTACGACGGCAACCAAAATCCGCACTTTCGGGCGGGCGCGTTTTCACTAGATGTGCGATCGCTGGGAGTTTACCGCCCATCTAAAGCTCCCGTCACGATCCTGATTGCCTCGTCACCAGAACAGGCGGCCACCTACACAACTTTACTGGCCCAGAGTGGCCTGGCTCATCAGGTATTGACCCGCGATGAGCCAGAGTTTGCCATGAAACTATTGCAGGCTTTACCCAGCCATTGAGCCAGCGTCAGCACCTTCAGCCCACTTCATCGAGCGCTACTGCAGGGCAGCAACCCCAAAGGTGGCATTGAATTCCTGACACCACACGGCCACAGACGCGAACGACTCAAGGTCGATTTCTGCCGGGACGATATATTCTTGAGCGCCAGTAGTCGCTGCTAAGGGCGCGATCACCACATAGTCTGCTTCGTCGATCGGATAGGCGGGCGGTGACGTTTCAGCCAGAACATCGGGCGATCGATGGAGCACCACGACTAGATCAGGCCCATCAGAACTCGCAAAGCTGTCATCGAAGCGCAAAGTCTGCTGCCCCCCGTCACTGATCAGCTCAACACCGCCAGTAGTGTCATGCTCGGCCGCTACGAAGGTACCGGTTCGCACCGTGGGCTCGGCAGCCTCAGTCGGAGGGGTGGGGGCAGGTTCTGCGGATTGGGTTTGCTCAGTGGTGGGAGCAGAGTCGCTGTCAGTCGTAGAAACGTCAGGCGATGCCGTACAAGCGGTCGCTAGCATCGTTGCGAATAGCGTTAAACAGCCTAGGGTGAAGCGAGAGGTCAGCATAATAAATGGCCTTGAATGGAAGCTAATGCTACCTTAATTAGCCATTCTGAAAGCGACCGGGTAACAGCCTGAGAGAATCCCCAGAAAAGAACTCAAGGTTCCTTAAAGAACAGAAAACCCCAAATTCAAGGCTGCAAATAGGGTCGCAAGCCCACGACTTCGCCAATCACAATGATGCAGGGAGATAGCGTCTCAGCCTTAGTCTGCTGCGTGATATTGAGTAACGTGCCCGTCCAAACCCGCTGTTGTGGTTGACTCGCCCACTGCACGATCGCCACCGGAGTTTCTGGACGCTTGTCATAGCGCAGCAGGCGATCGCAAATATCAGGCAGCGCTTTGCCCCCCATCAGCACGACTAAAACAGCCATTTGGGCTAAGGCCTCCCAGTTGTGCAGCTCCAAATCATGGGCCGTCAGCACGGTGAATTGACTGCCCAAAACCGGATCTGTCAGTGGCACACTGGCGAGCAGCGGGGCCACAGTGGCAGATGACAAACCGGGAATCACTTCGAACGCGCAGTTGGCTGCCTTGAGCGCTTGAATCTCCGCAGCAGTGCGGCCAAAAATAAACGGATCGCCACTTTTGAGACGAATGACGGTTTTGCCCTGTTGGCAGAGATCGATGAGGAGTTGGTTGATCGCCGCCTGTGACCAGCTGGGCTGCCCGCCCCGTTTACCCACAGAGTGCACGTCACAAGTTGCGGGAACCAAGGCTAAAACGTCAGCATTTACTAACGCATCATGGACTAACACCTGAGCCTGGGTCAGCAATTGATGGGCTCTGACGGTTAAGAAATCGACGCTGCCGGGCCCTGCCCCGACGAGATAAACCTTGCCTAAATTCTCCAAAAATTGCCTCAACGCTCAGCCTGCTTGCCCTCATCATGCCGGAACGACGACGCGATCTCGTAGACCATGGCAAAAGTGACTTAGGGGAAGCGAGCTGAGAAACAGATTTAATACATGTGAACTATACTGATCGAGAAACTGTCCTTCGATGAGCGGCGAATCTTCGTTTCTTGCTACGGTCAGGGTGAGTGCCGTGCGGTCGGCAATACCTGGGTGTGACTGACCGCTTGTGACTGAATCTCTATTGGAGTGCGATCGCCATGCCTACCCAGCTACCTCCCGTTGAGCAGGAGCCTGATTTAAATGAGGCAGATCTATACAAGGTGCGGCGACGGTCAACGCCCCGGCGATCGCCCCTCATTTTGCGCGTGCTCCAGGGCTTTGCCGGCAGCTTGTCAGGCGGCATGTTGCTGATCGGCATGGTGGCAGGGGTTGGCCTCTGGCGCTCCGGCGAAGATTTTGTCAACGGCATTCGCTCCGCATTTACGCCCGCCGCCCCGGTGGAAGAAGTCGATGTGAAAACGGTGGTGGTGGAGCAGATTCGCGAAGCCAGCGAATTGACCACGGCCATTTTTACCATGGAAGTGGTGGTGCCGACCTCCAGTACGCGCACGATTGCGAACTATGAAATGGGCAAAACCACTCTGATTTACATTGCCAATGGGGAGGTGCGCGCGGGGGTCGACCTGAGCACAATTGCGTCGACAGACGTTCAGGATACCGGCGATACGCTGCGAGTGATGCTGCCGCCACCCACCATTATTGACAGCAAGATTGATGTCAACCAGTCCCAAGTTTTTGACTACGATCGCGGCTTTTTAGGATTGGGGCCTGATCGAGCGCCGGAACTGCAAGATCAGGCTCAAGAGGTCGCGCTACAGCGGATGATTTTAGCGGCTTGCGAACAGAGCATTTTGCAGGAGGCCAGCGATCGAGCGGAGCTAGTGGTGGGACAACTGCTGCAAACCACCGACTATGAACAGATTGTGGTGGAATCACAGCCCTCCCCGAATACCGCCTGTGTCGGCGCTGGGGCAGGCACGGTACAGTAAACGAGGTTGTGCCAAGGTATTCTCCTCCATGCTAGAGCTTTATCAGTTTGAAGCCTCTGCCTACAGCGAAAAAGTTAAGCTCATTCTCGACTACAAGCAACTGCCGTATAAGGCGATAGAAGTGACGCCGGGGGTCGGCCAGGTCGAGCTGTTTCAGCTTTCTGGCCAGCGCAAAGTGCCTGTGCTCAAAGCTGGCACCGACGTTATTCCTGACTCCACTGCGATCGCCCGTTATCTGGACGAAAAATATCCCGATCGCCCGATTTTGCCGACAGACCAACGCCAAAAAGGGCTCTGCCTGGCATTGGAAGATTGGGCCGATGAATCCCTCGGTTTGCAAGGCCGCAAGGCCATGATTGGCGCGTTTAACCAACATCCCAACTTTCGCACGGCGCTGCTACCGGCGGCGACGCCTGATCTCGTCAAAAATCTGGTGGGTGCCGTGCCTGGCGATGTGCTCAGCTTGTTGGGCATGGGCATTGGGTTTGGCCCAGAAAATGTCAAAGAAGCCACTCGGGTGCTCAAGCAAGCGTTAGAAGCCCTCTGCTTGATGCTGGCTGACCAGCCTTATTTGGTCGGCGACCAGCCAACGCTGGCTGATTTTGCGATAGCGGGCATCTCGATGTATATCAAGTTCCCGGCCTATCAATATGTTGACTTGCCCGAAAGCATCTGTGGCAAAGGGGTGCCGGGGCTAGCCGACGACATCAGCTATCAGCCCTTTTTTGATTGGCGCGATCGCCTCTATGCGGACTATCGTCAGGTACGCGTTGGCACTCCAGCAGGCGGCAGCGGCCCCACCTCGATCAACATCGACTAATCCGAGTCAGTTGGGGTGGATGGGTAAGCCGACTTTCCTTATGCCTCTGAAGCACTCGCCAGTAGGTTAATCGATTGCTCTCAATCGGCAGTGCTGCCAGTCAGCACTGCCGATTCTCTTCAATTGCCGTTCCGACCCCGTCATACACTGAAGAACGGTGAGGTACGGGGTTACGCGCTATGGGATCAATTACCCAAACTGTTGAGTCCATTTTGGGCACATCGCAGGTAACGAGCTGGGAGGCTTTGAGCGCTGCCTGGCAAAATCGTGTGCAAGGGGCGATCGCCGCTGATTCACGGCCCGACTGCATCGCCTATCCCAACACAGTGGAACAGCTGGCTGAGCTGGTCACCTGTGCCCATCAAAATCAGTGGCGGCTGTTGCCCTGCGGCCACGGCAGCAAACTCAGCTGGGGCGCACCGATCACGGGCGCTGATCTGGTGATCAGTACCCAAAATCTCAATCAAGTGGTGGAACATGCCATCGGCGATCTGACCGTCACGGCGCAAACCGGGGTCGGATTTGCTGAGTTGCAAACGGCTCTGTTGCAGACCCGACAGTTTTTGGCGATCGACCCAGCGTATCCCCAACAGGCAACGCTGGGGGGCATTGTCGCCACCCGCGACACAGGAGCCTTGCGACAGCGCTATGGGGGCATTCGCGACATGCTGATTGGGGTCTCGTTTGTGCGTCACGATGGTCAACTGGCCAAGGCCGGTGGACGCGTGGTTAAAAACGTCGCTGGCTACGATCTGATGAAACTGATGAGTGGGTCTTTTGGCACGTTGGGCATCTTGACCCAGCTGACCTGGCGCACCTTCCCGCAGCAAGAAGTAGCTCAAACAGCGGTATTAACCGGATCTGCTACCGCCATCCAAGCGGTAACAGCAGATGTCCTAAAATCTTCCCTAACGCCCGCCAAGCTGGATATCTTGTCGCCAGGGCTAGGGACAGATGGGGGAAACCTGTTCGGTTTAGCAGTGCAGTTTCAAAGTATTGCTGCAGGTGTCGCAGAGCAGGTTGAATTGCTGACGGCGATCGCCCAACCCTATGAACTACAGCTCCAAACCCGAGCCGATGAGACCGACGAAACGTTTTGGCAGGAGCTGACGGCAGCGCTGCTACCGGTCGAGCGAACGGCAGATTTGGCGATCGCGAAAGTAGGCATTTTGCCTGCCCGAGCGGTCGATTTACTGCAATCTCTGGAGACGGCATTGGCACCCGGCACTTGGCAGGCGCGCATTCACGCTAGTAGCGGCATTGGCATCCTGCAGTTGCACTGCCCGCAAAATTCACCGGCTCAGTTAGCGACAGTGAGATCGCGCTGTCAGGCTGCGGGTGGCTATTTGAACCTGTTGGAAGCCCCTCCAGACTGGCAGCAGCAGTTTGATCCCTGGGCGTTGGATGACGCCGCACGGCTGATGATGACCCGGTTGCAAAAGCAGTTTGATCCGCAAGGGCGCTTGAGTCCCGGTCGTATGCGATAAATTCATCAGCCGATTGCAGGCACGGCTTCCTCACGACTCCCTATCGATATCAGGATTCGAGCGATCGCCGAGCGGCGATGCAATAGACACCATTGAAAGATGATCCCCCGCGATCGCCTTTCCCTCACCTTGTACGCGCCCAATCCCTAAATCAACGCGGTAGGCTGGAACTACCGATAGGCAGTGAAATCTCACCAATATGCAAACGGCAGATGCGCCCACGCCTCAACCTGACAATTTGCCCGAGCAGGGATTTGATCCCCAACATCCACCAGCCCAAGAGCTGATTGATGCCTGTGTGCACTGTGGGTTTTGTTTGACCACTTGCCCCAGCTATCGGGTCATCGGCAAAGAAATGGATTCGCCTCGGGGTCGCATTTACCTGATGGATGCGATTAATAAGGGAGAGGCAGAGTTTTCGGCCACAGCAGTGGAGCATTTTGACTCTTGCCTGGGCTGTCTAGCCTGTACGACATCTTGCCCGTCGGGCGTGCAGTACGATCAGCTGATTGCGGCGGTGCGGCCTCAGGTGACGCGCAATCACTCGCGATCGCTGCCGGGCAAACTCTTGCGCACGCTAATCTTTCAGCTATTCCCCTATCCCGACCGGATTCGCCTGCTGCTGACGCCCCTGGGGCTATATCAAGCCTCGGGATTGTCAAAACTCATTCAGGGATCAGGGTTGCTGAAAAAACTGTCACCCAACTTAGCCGCGATGGAGTCTTTGTTGCCCAGAGTGACTGCCAAATCCTTTCAAGATAATTTGCCGGAGGTGATTCCGGCAGTGGGCAAAAAGCGCTATCGGGTAGGCATGGTGTTGGGCTGCGTCCAGCGCATCTTCTTTTCGGATGTGAATGAAGCAACAGCGCGGGTGTTGGCGGCGAACGGCTGTGAAATTGTGATCCCCAAAAGCCAGGGTTGCTGCTCAGCGCTACCGGCTCACCAGGGTGAAGAAGCCCAAGCCCAAGCGCTGGCACGGCAAATGATCGATGCGTTTGCCGATACCGAAGTGGATTATGTGGTGATCAATGCGGCGGGCTGTGGGCACACGCTGAAAGAATACGGTCACATCTTGCAAGATGATGACGCTTACCGCGATCGCGCTCAGGCTTTTTCAGCCAGCGTCCGCGATGTGCAGGAGTTTTTGGCCGCTGTTGGCCTGACGGCGGAGCTGCACCCGCTCACCGAGAATGCATTGCCCGTGGTCTATCAAGATGCCTGCCACCTGCTACACGGGCAAAAAATTAGCGTGCAACCCCGCCAGCTCCTCAAGCAAATCCCCCATGTGCAGCTGCGCGAGCCCATTGACGGGGCGCTGTGCTGTGGCAGTGCCGGGGTTTACAACATGCTGCAGCCCGAAGTGGCCGAAGAATTGGGCCAAATGAAGGCGGAAAACCTGGTGAATACAGGGGCCAAGCTGATCGCCTCGCCCAATCCGGGCTGTTCCCTACAGATTCAGAAACATTTGCAGCAACAGGGCCAATCACTGCCGCTGGTGCATCCCATTGAGCTCCTGGATCGCTCCATTCGCGGCGAAAAACTTGCAGTGTGAACACCCTTGAGCGCTAAGGGAGTCGCGCAAAAATAACATCCCATCCACGCTCTCACCCATCCACCCTCTCACAGTCAGAAACGGGTACTTTATTTCTTTGTCGATCCCTAAACGCTCGGACGAGGAACAAAAGCGCACCGTTGCCAAAAGAGCGTATTAGGATGGACAAGCATCATTCCCCCAACCCTTGACTATGTCTTCGACATCTCCTGATCTGACTACAACCGCAACGGCAACGCCTTTATTGGGGCAATCTCTGGACGAACTCACTGATTGGGTCAAAGCCAAGGGACAACCAAGCTATCGCGGCAAACAGCTGCACCAGTGGCTGTACGAAAAATATGCCCGTAGCC
>ERZ1740058.860-NODE-860-length-18387-cov-10.293967_pt1 | contig 18387 bp, 13 predicted proteins | sample MGYA00581745_ERZ1740058 | MGnify/ENA primary metagenome ERZ1740058 (study PRJEB43018, sample SAMN04849742) | marine metagenome | isolation source: floating plastic debris | place: Pacific Ocean | collected 2008-08-30 | study: EMG produced TPA metagenomics... | reverse complement strand
TTCAAGATATGCTCGTTTGCCTACCAACCTGACTAACTTTTGTCAGTCAACCAGGTGCATGCCCTCTGGCGCTCTTTTCCATCAATCTACCGACAGTATGCCGTCCACTTCAGAAAATTCTGGACTGCCTATAAGACTAGGTTGCCACCAAAGCGGTATTACACAATCGGTAAATAGAGCAGTTAGACCAACTACATTGAATAGCTTGCGGCACTCTCCGATAGCGGATTTTGAAGTTGGTTCATAAGATTTGAGCTTTCTCTTTGGTGAAGCATGACAGTTAAAGAGGTGGATTAAATCATTCAACATTCTATCCATCCTCAAGATTTTATCTCTCAGATATTAGGTTTAATTGCTGAAAATTTTAGAGATATTATATGTAATTAAATCAGCCAAAAAATCTGATTTCAAATAGTTATTATTTTAGATTCTGCTAAAGTAATAACTATTTGAAGCAAAATAGGTTTCAAATATCTATCCTGAACAAGAAATGCCTTATTTAGAAATATTTAGAAATTAATTTATTCTTCTCAGATGAACGAATCAAATGAATTTGGAGTTAGTTTTTTGTTGTTGGCAGATGACCAACCAGTCAACTATCGAGAGGACAAATGAAATAAATGAAACAGGCGAACCGAACGACAAATTTAACCATCAGTGCCGACCGAGTCCGACAGGTAAATTTAGGATTACGAGCTGCTGGTTTAGACATTTCATTGAGGCGACGAGGTCGGCGAATGTATATTCGCGGCACGTTTAAACCCAAACCTAGCTCGGAACGAACTGAGGCTCACCAGCAGGAAATTGCAACTGGATTTCGGGCGACTGAGTCAGGTTTACAGGCGTCCATAAAAATGGCTACAAACGTTGCAGTCAAAGTACTCGATGGGAAATTTGACTGGCGCGATTATGGGGTTAACTGTCCCAAATTGAATGACGAAAAAACAATCTCTGACTGGGTAATGGCGTTGGAGAACGATTATTTTCAACGGCATCCGCGCACGCCAAAAACGGAGCGGAGTTGGCATTCTCATTACGGCACATATTTCAATCGACTACCTCAAAAAAACATGTTGTCAGAGGCGATTTTGAGGAATGAATTAACTCAGACGGTGCCTAACAGCTGCACCCGAAAAATGATGGCGATCGCGTTTAGACGTGTAGGCAATTTGGCGGGCCTAAACATCGATTTCATCAAATCCCTACAGGGCAGCTACAGCTCACGCAGATCCGCTCCACGCGATCTCCCCTCTGATCGAGCGATTGAGGAGGCAATCCTGTCAATCCCTGATCCTGCATGGCGCTGGATGGCCGGCGCGATAGCGACCTATGGACTGCGTCCTCACGAGGCATATCATCTGGATATCACCGATCCAAACCGCGTCAGGATCGGTGAAAAAACTAAGACCGGCGGACACGTCGCGCCGCCGTTACCACCTTACTGGGTCACGACGTTTGACCTCAAAAATCAGCACCTGCCCAGCGTGCCGTTCGACATCGCGTCAGGTGAGCACAACAAACCACTAGGGCAGCTCGTGAGCAGGAGCTTCAAAAAATTTGATATGCCATTCCGCCCATATGATCTGCGCCATGCATGGGCAGTTCGAGCCAGTCGGTACAATCTGCCGATCTCAGTTGCTGCACGCTGGATGGGCCACAGTGTCCAGATCCATAACCTGGTTTATCAGGCCTGGATCACGGAGGAAACCGAACGCGAACTCTGGCGTGAGGCGTGCCAGCGTCTACAGGAGGACATTGACTAGGCAATGATTGGCCTCTATGGCAATGCTCAGGCCATAGAGGCTGTCCTAAATAACGACCTAAATTGAGGACATGTTCGGGCAGATTTAAGATTTTCTAACGATGTGAGCCCTCTAGTTTTTTCGGCTAGGGGGCTTTCTAGTGCTTATAAAACAAGCGATTCAGGTAGTTGAGCAGGTGTGAATGTGGTTAAACGATTTTTCTAGTGCCCCTGAGTGTTAGGGGCAGCTATTATTCAAAGTTGCTGACATGCAAGGGATACAGCCCTGGTAATTGAGTCCTGTCCTATTTTTTTCCCTACCAGCTGAATCGAGCTGCAGCAGCCCATCGCGACACTGGTCAATGTGACAGAAGCAATCTACTAACCGACCGCGCAATTTCTCTCTACATCCTATCTGTTCTAGCCACCTCTTCAGTAATCTCTAGCCAGGGATGCAAAAAGCTCATGCGGTCGTCAAGAATTTACATCATTTGGCTGCTTGGCTCTTTAAGGCAGACAAGCCATCAACGTTGAACACCCTTTGAGAAGAATGAGGCGCAGACGATAAGTCGGATCAGACGATTATTAGGTCACTGAGCTCATCGTCAAACACAGCACTCAAGAGCAACTCACGGGTCTAGCATCCCTTTTGCGGCTCTACTGACTCACAGGTCGCCCTGGATTTGAGTTGGCCCCGGCAAAGAGCAGCTGGACGCTAAGCCAGGCAGAGGCGTTTGCCATCCAGCCTTGCAGTCATCGCTGCGGCGCTTTCAAGGAAGCCCGTCTACATGGAGTACGAACGCATCTTTCAAGCTTCAGAGGCAGTTGAGTCTGTCATCAAGCCAATGGGACGACGCTGGAAAATCTGGGCGACTGGCTGAAACGAGGCATCAGTCAAGCCAATATTGACTTTGCATTGTGCTGTTCGGAAGGGCAGCTTGGCTTTGGCTAGCTGCGGCAACAGTGAGATGCGGCCATACGACTTATCAGACACGTAAATACATCAAGTTACGCTAAGCACTGTCGCGAAAAGTAACGCGACTCCGTTATTGCATGTCATGTTCACTCCTCAAATCAGGTCGATCACCGATAAAATTGGCCAACAGAACATGACCGCCTCGGACAGGGCAAAAATAAACCCGGTTCACCCGCAGCGGGTGTAGCAAACGTCAATCATTCCACGAATATCGCAACCCGTATTTAAATCCAGGCCTCCAACATGGCCCAATGAGCCATGCTGGAGGCTGTGAACAGGAAACACATTAGTCGCAGCACACGTTTGCTCGTTGTATTCATTGCACAAACCCGCAACAGTGTTGCGTCGATCTCAGGCTGTGCTGGTGCGGCCACCCCTCGGTACGGAACCGGTTGGAGCTACTAGCCGTGGCTCTACGGTAACAGAAATTTCAGATGCCGATGCTCTCACGCTACCTGGAAAAGTCTGGTAACAGGAGCAGCTGGGAAGTCGACTCAATCGGTGATGCTTTCAAAATCTAGCTGCATAGCCCTTGTCTACGCTTGGGCCCCATTAAGTGGCTAGCCGCGTTGTTCGGATGGAACCGCTAGGGCTTTAGCACAGCGTTCCAAATGCCATTGCCAACGAGGCTTGCCAGAACCGGGCACGCTGGTATCGCGAAAGTGATGTCCTTGCTTAAACAAACCGCGGCGACGCAGTTTCCTGAGCTGATCGGCTGTAATGCCTAGCTCGGCTGCAGCTTTCGCAGTCATTTTCCAGGCGGATCGCCGGGCTGCTAACTGTTGCCGAATCGAGGCTGAGTCCTGGACGAGTTTGAGACGGCTGGCCGCCAGGGTGGTGCATCTGTCTTCGGCAACCTCATCTCGGCATACTTGACATTGCCAGGCATCATCAAGCGAAAAGCTCAGTCCCAAAATGCGGCCCGAGTGAAAGCTGCGTTCTCCCGTTGCTCCTGTCTCTTGCCATTTCACCCGCTCACCAAAATGGAAGGGGGGTGCGGTAAACTCCTGGCGTTTAGGAATTGCGATCAGCCAAGCGTAGTCTTGCTCCAGGGGGAGCGTTGTCGTTATTGTCATAATTTCAAAAATCTCACTAGGCACAGAGGCCCCCATTGAAGTGAATAGGGGTTAGGTTCTGCGGGTGTTGTCTAAAGTTCTATTGAGGTGGTTTCAACTCGGCTGTTTCGATGAGCTGGAACAAGCCTCACTGTCAACACTGTTGTATTGAGAGGCAGACCAGCGTTTTGCCTTGATAAAACACTTATTAGTCTCATTCTAAGACAAATAATTTCTACGGGCAAGTGGTCGGTGCTGCTGGATGTCATGCACACGCTCTCAGCAACTGTCGTCAGTGCTGCTTGAATCTAGGTCGTCAGCTTGTCATGCTCCTGTCGCCGTACGGGTGGAGCAGATAGCCCGCTCCAGGAATAGGGAGGGATACCGGGGGTAGTGCGCTAGATCTGTGGATGCTTTTTCTGAAGCTAGTGCTTTCAAAGTAAGCTGGCCACCTTAGCCACAGATCTAGAACATCACCGATACCGGGAGACGCTCAACTTTTGCGGGCAGGCCAGGCTGGGAGCATTGACCTGTCGCGGCATGGTGATGTTTACAATAGATCAAGTGCTCTACTCTTACCAGAATCAGCTATCCTACGGGCGATGAGTGGTGCGATCAATCGTCACGATGCCAATCATTCGGGCTCGATATCCAGACAATTGGACCGCAATCGCCCTACAGATCAAGCATGAAGCAAAGTGGTGCTGTCAGGCTTGTCAGCGGCCCTGCCGGCAGCCGAATGAACCATTGGCCGACTTTCTTCAACGGGTAAAATCTTGGCGGCGATCGCATTCTCCGCGCCCAGCGAAGTTTCAGGCCGCACCGCGCCGCTATCTCCTGACCGTGGCTCACCTTGACCAGCAGCCCGACAATCAAGACCCCAGCAATCTCAAGGCCCTCTGTACGGTCTGTCACCTGCAATTCGACAGTCGCTTTCGCGCTAAACAAAAACGGCTTAAGGCTGAATTCTACGGACAACTCTCCATCGATGATGCCTGGCGGGAGGGGTTGCAGCTCTCACTATTGCCTGGCCAGATTGCGCCCTTTAGCCTGCCGTATCACGGGGATGCGCCGCTGGAAGGACGCTCAAGGTCATCAGAACAGCGAGCCAGCCGTGACGAAAGGCCCTACATTGCTCACTAGAGTCTCCTGGTGCAGATGATGGACTCATGGGAGTTCGCGCACCCAACTTGAACAAAGCCTCCTCAACCGTCTCGTTGAGGAGGCTAACAGGTGTGAGGAGCGTTGGGGTGCTAACCGGAAGGCAACAGGCGCGATCGCGGCTTAGGCAACGGCATCTTTCTCTAAATTTTCGCGGCGCAGCTGGTCAAAGCTGGCGGCATCTTTGTCCAGATTCTCCTGACGCAACTCGTCAAAGTCAACGGCAGCTAGGACTTCATCAACCGCATCTTTGTCCAAGTTTTCCCGGCGAAGTTCGTCGAAATCGACGGCATCTTTGTCCAGGTTCTCGCGGCGCAGCTCATCGAAGCTGATGGACTTTACTTGGATTTCAGTGACGGCATCTTTGTCTAAGTTTTCGCGGCGCAGCTCGTCGAAGTCAGGGGCAGCATAGCTGGCAGGGGCAATGGCGATGGTGACAGCGGTCAGAGCGGTGAGGGCGAGGGCAATACGTTTCATGGTTTGAACTCCTGGGGTGAAGGGGTTTAGCGTTTTAATCATCTTGAGTTCAATCATGAGGCCCGCTCCTGAGCCTTTCCTGACCGCTAAATAAGCCAGGCTTAATCCCTGGCTGAGAAACCTGAGCGCTGCACTAGGCTGACCTGAGGGCCGGTGAGACCGGTCACAATTGCCCGCTGAATGAGCCATAAAAAACCCTCGCCACGGGGCAAGAGTTTTGCGGTTGGAAGATATCAGCCGTGATTCTAGCGGTTAGTTGGCGAGATGCTCATTCAGACAGTCGATCGCCGTATCAATGCCCGCAGCTGCGGTCTGTACGTTGGTATCTTGCAGACCTTCGGCGAGACAGTGTTCTAGATAACCCAGTTCAATGACCAGGCGTTGAGTGATGGCGCGCAGACGTCGCTGATGGAAGGTGGGACGAGTCGTGAAGATAGGGGTGGTTTTCATGGCAAGAGTCCTCTGCTGGCGGGAACTATCGCTGTGATATCGCACCTCTACTTGTTGCAGCTAGACCCAATTGCTCAACAGGCGGAGCGTTGCAAAAGGGCGATGGTGCAACAGCAGAGCAATCTCGCCGCATCCTTTAGTTGCTCAAATCGAGTAAAAGCAAGTAGCGACGATCGCCCCAGACCGAGTTGCTAAAACAACGGCAAGAGCAAATGGGCAATCACTCGATGACCTAACGTTCTGAGTTGTTATCACCAACCTCCGGAACTGCTTGGATACTATTAAGCCCAGTACCGCTTGAGCTTCAGCCCCCTTATGGCCGTTAAAAAGACCGAACTCTATCGCTCCCTGTGGGCGAGCTGCGACGAACTGCGCGGCGGCATGGATGCCAGTCAGTACAAGAACTACGTGCTGACCCTGCTGTTCATGAAGTACGTCTCCGACAAATACGCTGGCGACCCTTACGCCCTGCTGGTGGTGCCCGAGGGCGGCTCCTTCGATGACATTGCCGCATTGAAGGGCGACAAGGAGATCGGCGACAAGATCAATAAAGTCATCGGCAAGTTCGCCCAGGAAAATGGGCTAGAGAACCTGTTCGGCACCGCCGAGAACGATTTCAACAATGAAGACAAGCTGGGCCAGGGCAAAGAGATGGTAGATCGCCTCTCGAATCTGGTGGGCATTTTTGAGGGCATTGATCTGCGAGCGAATCGAGCCGATGGGGACGACCTGCTGGGGGATGCCTACGAATACTTGATGCGTCACTTTGCTACCGAGTCGGGCAAGAGTAAGGGCCAGTTCTACACCCCGGCAGAAGTGTCGCGGATTTTGGCGAAGGTGGTGGGCGTCACCGCCGAGACCCGCCAGGACGAGACCGTGTATGACCCCACCTGCGGCTCCGGTTCCCTGCTGCTGAAGGTGGCGGATGAGGCTCCCCGAGGGCTGTCCATCTTTGGTCAGGAGATGGATTATTCCACCTGGGTGCTGGCCAAGATGAACATGATTCTGCACGACAACATTACGGCGGAACTCTACCGCGACAACACCCTCTCTAACCCCTACTGGAAGGAGGCCGACGGCAGCCTCAAGCGGTTCGACTTTGCGGTGGCCAATCCCCCCTTCTCCTACAAGTCGTGGAGCAACGGGGTGAGCGTCACCGATGACGAGTTCCAGCGGTTTGAATATGGAGCCCCGCCGGATAAAAACGGCGACTATGCCTTTTTGCTGCACATCCTCAAGTCGCTGAAGAGTACGGGCAAGGCAGCGGTGATTTTGCCCCACGGGGTGCTGTTTCGTGGCAATGCTGAGGCCCGCATTCGCCAGAACCTGGTGCGCCAGGGCTACATTAAGGGCATCATTGGCCTGCCGCCGAACCTGTTCTACGGCACGGGCATTCCCGCCTGCATCATCGTGCTGGATAAGGCGGGGGCGGCGGAGCGCCAGGGGCTGTTCATGGTGGATGCCAGCCGGGGCTTCATGAAGGACGGCAATAAGAACCGCCTGCGCAGCCAGGATATCCACAAAATCGTGGATGTGTTTAACCACCAGACGGAGCTAGACCGCTACAGCCGGATGGTGCCCTTCGCAGAAATCGAGAAGAACGACTACAACCTCAACATCCCCCGCTACATCGACGCCAGCGAGCCGGAAGACATCCACGACCTGGCCGCCCACCTCAGCGGCGGCATTCCCAATGGCGATCTGGATGCCCTGGAAGCCTACTGGCAGGTGTTTCCGCAGGTGCGCAACGCCCTGTTTGCTCCAGGAGATCGCCCCGGCTACAGCCAAAGCCTGGTGGCCGCCAGCCAGGTCAAGGCGACCATTCTCAACCATCCGGAGTTTGAGGCATTTGCGGAGCGCACCCTGACCCTTTATACCGACTGGTACGCGGCCCACGCCGCCACCCTCAAGGGCATTGGCCCGGAGGTGAAGCCCAAAGCGCTGATCGCCGACCTGTCAGAGGATCTGCTGCACCGCTTTACCGAGGCCGACCTGCTGGACCGCTACGACATCTACCAGATTTTGATGGACTACTGGACCGAGACGATGCAGGACGATGTCTATGTGCTGGTGCAGGAGGGCTGGGCTGCTGGCAAGACTCTGCGGGAGCTGGTGGCGAAGAAGGGCGAAAAGCTGAAGGAAACCCCCGACCTGACCCTCGGCAAGAAGAAGTACAAGGCTGACCTGATCCCCCCAGGGCTGATGGTGGCCCGGTACTTTGCCGATAAGCAGGCCCACATTGATGAACTGCAAGCCGACCTGGATGGCATTAGCCAGGAGCTGGAATCGCTGATTGAGGAGCATAGCGGCGAGGAGGGGCTGCTGGCCGAGGCTCAGACCGACAAGGGCAGTGTCACCAAGGGGTCGGTATCGGCGCGGCTGAAGGAGATTAAAGGCGACCCCGACGCCGAGGAGGAGCGGGCGATTTTGGAGGAGTGTCAGAAGCTCTATGACCAGGAAGCGGCGATGAAGAAGGCGGTGAAGCAGGCCACCGAAGCCCTGGATCAGGCGGTGTTTGGCCAGTACCCCAAGCTCAGCGAAGCGGAGGTGAAAACCCTGGTGGTGGAAGACAAGTGGCACACCACTTTGAAGGGAGCCATTGCAGCGGAAATTGAGCGGGTAACCCAGCAGTTAGCCAACCGGGTGAAGGATCTGGAAGAACGCTATGCGGAACCCCTGCCGGAACTGGTGCAGACGGTGGAGGGACTATCGAACCGGGTGGCGGAGCATTTGCAGAAGATGGGGCTGGCATGGTGAAGGAAGGCTATAAGCAGACTGAGGTTGGGGTGATTCCTGAGGATTGGGATTTTTGCTGCTTAGATTTGATTGCCAAACTATCAAGCGGTACAACCCCTTCACGTTCTCAAGAAGATCGCTATTACCGCAACGGTAAATACCATTGGGTCAAAACAACTGACCTAAACAACTCTCATATCATCACAACGGAGGAAACAGTTACACAAGAAGCATTAGATGAAACCTGTCTCCAGGTCTATCCTCCTGGCACTGTGTTCGTTGCTATGTATGGGGGTTTCAACCAAATTGGAAGAACAGGACTTCTAAAAATTTCTGCTGCTGTAAATCAAGCCCTTATTGCGATTCAGCCAAAAGAAAATAAGCTTAATTCAGCATATTTGCTGGCAAATCTCAATTATCGAGTAGAGCATTGGAAATCGGTTGCTAGTAGCAGTAGAAAAGATCCCAATATTACAAGTCAGGACGTTAAAGACTTTACTCTACCTCTCCCTGATATAGAAGAACAACGCGCGATCGCAACTGCCCTATCCGACGTAGATGCCCTGATCGCCGCGCTGGATAAGCTCATCGCCAAACAGCGCCACCTCAAAACCGCCACTATGCAGCAACTCCTCACCGGCAAGCAACGCCTGCCGGGGTTTGGTGAGGGGAAGGGCTACAAGCAAACCGAGATTGGGGTAATTCCCGAAGATTGGGAGGTTAGGGAATTAGAAGAGATCACTGATGTTGACCCTGAAAATTTAGGATCAACAACTCATCCAGAGTATGAATTCAAATATATCTCCCTAGAAGATGTGACTTGTGGTGTTCTTAATAACTACTCAGAGCAAATATTTTCATCGTCTCCTTCCCGAGCTAGAAGAGTTCTCCAAAAGGGAGATGTGCTGCTTTCAACGGTCAGACCCAACCTTAAGTCTCATCTAATTTTCCAAGAAGAAGGAACTGATTGGGTTTGCTCTACTGGTTTTGCTGTCTTACGGTGCAAAGAGGGATTATCAATATCCGAGTTCTTATTTCCTCACCTATTCAGCGACAACATCGACAGGCAAATCGAGACACTAATTGCTGGTTCCAATTATCCCGCGATTAATAGTGGCGACGTAAAGAGTCTGGAGATTCCTGTGCCACCTGTAGAAGAACAACGTGCGATCGCCACAGTCCTCTCCGACATGGATGCCGCGATCGCCGCCCTGGAAGCCCGCCGCGCCAAGACCCAGGCCATCAAGCAAGGCATGATGCAAGAACTCCTCACCGGGAGAACGCGGCTGGTATGAGTAGTCCCGACCTCGACACCAAAGCCCTGCTAGAGCAGTTCGTCGTCAACAACGCCGACCTCGAACGACTGGAAAGCCTGCTCAACCAGTTCAACATCTTTGAAGCCGTGGGCATGGTGCGCCAAGAGATTCGCCACTCCCATTTCCTCGCCTTTCTGCTCAATCCCAGCGCCAGCCATCACCTCGGCGATATCTTCCTCAAAACTTTCCTCAAACGGCTTCTGCTAGAGGCCGACAACGCCACCATCAGCCCGATCGAAATTGACGTCGCCAACCTCACCGATACCGAAGTCCGCCGCGAGTGGCAGAATATCGACATTCTGCTGGTTTCCCCCGGCAGCCAAATCGTCTGCGCCATTGAAAATAAAGTCGATTCCGGCGAACACTCCAACCAGCTCCAGCGCTACCGCCAAATCGTTCAGCAGGAATTCCCCAACTACCGTCAAATCTTTGTCTTCCTCACCCCCCAGGGCATCGTGCCCTATAGCGAAGTAGATCAAGAACACTGGTCTGTTTTCAGCTACCGCAAAGTCGCAGACCTAATTGGGGAGGTGTGCGATCGCTACCGCTCCACTCTCAACGCCGAAGTCTGCACTCTCATGCAGCACTACAGCACCTTAATTAACCGACACCTCATGCAAGACTCCGAAATCGCCAAACTCTGCCGCCAAATATATCTGAGCCACAAAGAAGCCCTCGACCTTATCTATGAACATCGCCCATCCATAGACACTGAGGCGTATGAACTGGTCACGCAATTAGTCAAAAATGCTCCACCTGACCAAATTATTTTTATCCATAGCTGGTTACAGAGAAAAATCCTCAGCTTTGCCTCCCCCAAGTGGCACGATCTCCCGTTCCAACAAGCTGGTACCGGCTGGACACCAAAACCTAATCGAATTTTGCTGTTACAGTTCAAAGTCGACGCTTCGATTCTTAAGCTTGTCCTCATCCTTGGCCCTGGGGACTTGTCCACCCGTCAAGCGATCTGTGACGCCTTAGAAAACCGCAATATTCCTGGCTTCACAGGTCATCGGCCTACTTCCGACCAGGGCTGGCTTCATCTTGTAGAAAGAATTGTCTCTGAGAACCTCAAACCAGAAATGTTTCTCAGCGACATTGAAGATGACGTACAACATTTTTGGCAAGAGTTTCTTACCGATGAACTGCCTCGGATTGATGAGGCGATCGTTCAAGCCTTTGGGAAGTCGCAATGATGGGGAAGGGGGCGATCTCTATGGCTACCTCACGGCAAGCCTGTATCTACTAATCTAATCCAGCATATTTCTGGGCCGCCTTAGTGAGCAAACCATTGAGCACCACCATGGTCATGGAAGTACCTTTTGCTTTTGAGTCTGCCATCACTTTTTTCCAGATCGTGTCATTTCTAGCGTTCTCTAGAAAGTCATAACCTTCCCAACTTATTCCTGTAATCGAATAACTGCTGCCGCTATAAGTGTCGAACAACTTCCCAACCAGAAGCCCTTTATCAACTAGCATCCTGACGTGCTCTGTAATGGTAGTTTGATCAATTTCATCGATTTGAAGGACTTGTGCTGTTTGACCAGGAGGCAAACTCTCTACTTCAAAGAGTATCTGCCGGATCAAGTTCCAGTCTCGCTTCATGTTCTACTTAATTCAGTTTTTTGAAATGCCGTAGAGGGCATCGCCAGGGTGACAAGAAAGTATGCGGCGGCGACTACGTTAGTATAAGACTGAACGAATCTATGAGCAGTCCGAAGACGCTTTAACTCGTTAAATAAGGTTCTCTTATTCATCGTCCTTCCCTCCTTTGTCGTCTTCATCAGACGGCATATCACTTTTTCTATCTTTGCGCTTTAAAATCACGTAGACAATTGGTGTAGCCGCCTGTGCATACCACTTGGCCCTAGCGATATCCTCTAACGAACCCCTCGACGGGCTTGTTGAAGCTATCAGCCTTTGAGACGTATGGCTTATGCTTCAGTTTTCAAGGTTCGGCGAATGCTTAAACTGATGCTAGCAGTTATTTTTTGCGATTGGGTGGAATAAAGGTTGCCATAACAGTGGGAATACTGAACTCGCAGGGATTCTGCCACCTGAAGCACCTTGAGGAAGCCCCACCGTGAGCATCGTCGGCCAGCGGGAACGAGTCACCCAAAACCGGGTCGTCCAACTCTTTCAAACCCAACTAGGCTACGCCTACCTCGGCAACTGGGAAACCCGCCCCAACAACCGCAACATCGAAGCCACCTTGCTGAGCCAGTGGCTCTCTCGTCAGGGCATCAGCGACACCCTCATCACCAAGGCCCTACGCACCCTCGATCAGGCTGCGGCCCTCGGCGATAGCCAAACCCTGTACGACGCCAACAAAGCCGTCTACAGCCTGCTGCGCTACGGCATCAAAGTCAAAGCTGGGGCCGGAGAACAGTACCAGACCGTGCCGCTCATCGACTGGGAGCAGCCAGACAACAACGATTTTGCGATCGCCGAAGAAGTTACCGTCAAAGGGCCAAACGACAAACGCCCCGATGTTGTGCTCTACGTCAACGGCATCGCCCTCGGCATTCTCGAACTCAAAAAGGGCAGCGTCTCCGTCGAAAAAGGCATCCGTCAGAACCTGGACAATCAGAAGAAAGACTTCATCCAGCCCTTCTTCACCACAATGCAGCTCGTCATGGCGGGCAACGATACTCAGGGCCTCCGCTACGGCACCATCGAAACCGCCGAAAAGTATTACCTCAACTGGAAAGAAGAGAACCCTGACTATAATCCCAAAACCGACGCCAAAAGCCACAAGTACCTGCCCAGCATTGACGCAGCGATCGGCGACAATCCCCTTGATACGGCCCTGGTGCGGCTGTGCCATAAGCCCCGCTTCCTCGAAATCATCCACGACTTCATCGTCTTCGATGCGGGCACCAAAAAGACCTGCCGCCATAACCAGTACTTCGGCACTAAAGCCGCCCAAACCCGCAGCCAGCAGCGCGACGGCGGCATCATCTGGCATACCCAGGGCTCCGGCAAAAGCCTGACCATGGTGTGGCTGGCCAAATGGCTGCGGGAGCACGCCACCGATGCCCGTGTGCTGGTCATCACCGATCGCACCGAACTCGACGAACAGATCGAAGGCATCTTTCAGGGCGTCGATGAGGAGATTGACCGCACCACCAGCGGCACCGACCTAATTAGCAAACTCAACGCCACCACCCCCTGGCTCCTCTGTTCCCTCGTCCACAAATTCGGCAGCCGCAGCGACGACGCCGCCACCCAGGGTACTGAGCAGTTCATTCAAGAGCTCAAAGCCAGCCTGCCCAGCAACTTCAGCGCCAAAGGCAACCTGTTTGTGTTTGTCGACGAGTGCCACCGCACCCAGTCCGGCAAGCTCCACAAAGCCATGAAGGCCCTACTGCCCGAGGCCCTGTTCATTGGCTTCACCGGCACACCGCTGCTCAAAGACGACAAGCAAACCAGCCTGGAAGTCTTCGGCAGCTACATCCACACCTACAAGTTTGATGAAGCCGTGAACGATGGCGTCGTCCTCGATCTGCGCTACGAAGCCCGCGACATCGACCAGCAACTTATCTCCTCCCAAAAGGTCGACCAGTGGTTTGAAGCCAAGACTCGTGGCCTATCGGAGCTTGCCAAATCCCAGCTCAAGCAGCGCTGGGGCACGATGCAAAACGTGCTTTCCAGCCAGTCCCGCCTGGAGCGCATTGTGGACGACATCCTGCTGGATATGGAAACCAGGCCCCGGCTGATGGATCGGCGGGGCAACGCCATGCTGGTGTGTTCCAGCATCTATCAAGCCTGCAAAACCTACGAACTCTTCAGCCGCTCCGATCTGGCTGGTAAATGCGCGATCGTCACCAGCTACAAGCCCAGTCCCGCCAACATCAAGGGGGAAGAATCCGGTGAAGGCGAAACCGAAAAGCTTCATCAGTACGCCATTTACCGCAAAATGCTGGCCGACTACTTCAACGAGTCAGAAGACAAAGCCATGAATCTGGTCGAGGAGTTCGAGAAACAGGTCAAAGACCGCTTTAAAAAAGATCCCGGTCAGATGCGCTTGCTGATCGTTGTCGATAAACTCCTCACCGGCTTCGATGCCCCCGCCGCCACCTACCTCTACATCGACAAAAAGATGCAGGACCACGGCCTCTTCCAGGCCATCTGCCGGGTCAATCGCCTCGATGGTGACGATAAAGAATACGGCTACGTGGTGGACTACAAAGACCTGTTCAAATCCCTGGAAGGAGCCATCACCGACTACACCAGCGGTGCTTTCGAGAACTTTGACGCCCAAGACGTCGAGGGCCTGCTCAGCGATCGCCTGGAGAAGGGGCGCGATCGCCTCGAAGACATGCGCGAGCAGGTCAAAGCCATCTGTGAGCCCGTGCTGCTGCCCCGCGCCAGCCTCGACTACATCCGTTACTTCTGCGCCGAAGACACCGCCAACAAGGAAGCTTTAAGCGCTAACGAACCGAAGCGTCTGGCACTTTATCAGGCCGTCGGAGCCCTCCTACGGGCCTACGCCAATCTCGCCAACGACATGGCTGCTGCGGGCTACTCCCCTCAAGAAATTGAAACTATCCAAGTTGAGGTGAAACACTACGACGAGGTCCGCGAGACCGTGAAAAAAGCCAGTGGCGACTACATCGACATGAAGCAGTACGAACCGGCCATGCGCCGCCTGCTGGACAGCTACATCCGCGCCGACCCCAGCGAAACCCTCTCCAACCTGGAAGATTTAGGGCTGATCGAGCTGATTGTGCAGCAAGGACCGGATGCTGTGGCTCAGCAACTCCCCAAGGGCATTCGCGACAATCCGGAGGCCGTCGCCGAAACCATCGAAAACAACCTGCGACGCACCATCATCGATGAGAGCCCCGTCAACCCCAAATACTACGAGCGCATGTCAGAACTGCTGGATGCCCTGATCGAGCAGCGGCGGCAGCAGGCCCTCAGCTACCAGGAATACCTGGAGAAGGTGAAGCAGCTGGCCCGCCAGGTAAAGCCCCTCGCCGATGCCACGCCGTCCAACTATCCCCCGGCCATCGACACCGCCGCCAAGCGATCGCTCTACGACAACCTCGGTCAAGACGAAGTCTTAGTTACCCGCATCGACACTGCGGTACGCTACACCAAGAAAGCCGACTGGATTGGCAACAAATTCAAAGAGCGGGAAGTCGCCAACGCCGTGCGCGAAGAATCCGCTGGCTACAACGTTGACCTCAAATCGGTCATGGAGCTGCTAAAAAACCAAAGTGAGTACCAGTAACCTCGTCAAAGCCCCAGATATCATCATTCGGGACATCCCCGTGCAGGTGGTGCGCAAACCCATTAAGAACCTGCACCTGGGCGTCTACCCTCCCGATGGTCAGGTGCGCGTCTCGGCACCAGAACATCTCACTGACGACAACATCCGCCTGGCCGTCATCTCCCGCCTGAGCTGGATCAAAAAGCAACAGGCCACCTTTGCGGCTCAGCCTCGCCAATCCGCCCGGGAAATGGTCAACGGCGAGAGCCATTATGTGTTCGGCCAGCGCTACCGCCTGGACGTGATCGAACGCCGGGGCCGCCACGAAGTTCACCTCAAAAACCACTACACCCTCCAGCTCTTGGTGAATCCCGGCACCACCCCAGCCCACCGCGATCGTGCCCTCAAAGAGTGGTATCGTCAGCAGCTCAAAGAGCGCATCCCTGCCCTCCTCGAAAAGTGGGAACCCCTGATCGGCCAGTCCGCCTCCGCCTGGGGCGTCAAAAAAATGAAAACCAAGTGGGGCAGCTGCAACATTCAGCAACGCCGCATCTGGCTCAACCTGGAGCTGGCCAAGAAACCTGTGGAATGCCTAGAGTACGTACTCGTTCATGAACTAGTGCATTTACTGGAGAGAACGCACGGCGATCGCTTCCAAGCCTTCATGGATGAGTTCTTTCCTCACTGGCGCACCAGCCGCGACCTCCTTAATCATCAACCTCTTAGCGATGAAAAGTGGCGCTAGAATAGCTGCTCAGATAGGCAACTAATCTTTTGGCAGAAAGTGGGTTGAAAGTGAGCCAGCATAGGCGATCGCACTAATTTTCATGAGCGATCATTACTCAACGAGAAGGCAAGGGTTTCAGACAATTGGCACAGATTTTCTCAGCAGTGAATAATCCAAAAGTAGGCCAGAGGTTTTCATCAACTGGCATACTCCGCGTCAAATAACAGCCATCAAGCATCCAGCAGCTTTTCAATATCGTTCAGTAGCTTCGCCAACCGATCGCGCTTCTTACGGTCTGCCCATACCGCACTTTTCTTCAGGCGTTGCCCCAAAGACTGATACCGGTCATACACTGCCTGTTCAGGTTTTCCCTCAGGCTTTTCTTTGAGCGCTTTCACTTCGGACTTAATGACGCTAACGGGCAAGCTTTCTTCGATCGCTCGACTCAATAGCGCCGATCGCTGCTGATCATCTTTGACGCGAGCGAGCGCTTGCGCCTTGGTATACTCCAGCTTGCCTTGACGCAAGACTTCGAGCACATCCGTAGGCAGCTTGAGCAACGGCAACCGACTCGCGCGGAAGCTATCGATATTGAATCTACCCAGGTTAGTGAGCAGAGATTCGACCTGTTCCAATTGAGACAAAACGTTTTGTCTCAGTTCTTGGCCGCGATGTTTTGCATTGTGGGCTTGGTAAAACAGGGCCGCCACCTCGTCTCTAGAGGCGTCCAGCGTCAGGGCCAGAAGATCCATGATCGCCTCGGTTTCTTCAACGGGGTTCAGGTCTTCCCGCTGCAGGTTCTCCATCAAGGCGACTTGCAGCGCCTCTTGGTCGGCAAACGTCCGAATTGACACGGGTACCGCTTCCAGGCCAGCAGCCTTAGCAGCCCGCAACCGCCGTTCCCCAGCCACCAGTTCGTACTTACCGTCCGCGCCCTCAATGGGTCGCACCAGCAACGGTTCCAACACGCCATAGGTTTCAACAGACTGCACCAGCTGCGCCAGCTTTTCTTCATCAAAGTAGCGGCGGGGTTGCGACTTAGGCAGTTGAATTTGGGAGATCGCCACCGTTTGACTGTTCTCCGCTGGGGCCTCATCGCGGTTCAGCAGGGCAGCAACGTTGCGCAGTTGCGGTTTGGGCATATTTCTTCGAGAGGGCACTAGAACGTCTCCAGTTGCTGACTGATTTCATCCAACACCGCCACGACGGGATGCTTCGGGTCGTAGACTGCTAAGGGCACATTTTGCATGGATGCATCGGCAAAGGCCACCGCCCGAGGCACGGGTTCTAGCACCGGCGCAATACCGCTGAACTGTTCTGTGACTGCGTCTAAGATGTCGCGGCTTTGCGAGGTGCGGTCATGGAGGTTAGGAATTACTCCACCAATTTTCAAGTCGGGAGCCACGCCTTCTTGCTGCAGCTCGGACACGGTACCCAGCAGCAAATCTAGGCCAATAAAGCTCTTGAACTGCGTTTGCATCGGAATCAAGATGTGGGTCGAGGCCACTAAAGACAGTAAGCTGAGCACCCCTAAGGTGGGCGGACAGTCGATCAAGACGAAGTCGTAGTCGGAGAGCAGGGGAGCGATCGCCTTTTTTAGACGGGTTTCTTTCGAGATCGCCGTCGCCAGTCGCACATCAGCAGCACTGAGGGCCAAATTGCTGGGCAGCAAATCCATCTCGTGGACATTGGTTTGCAGCGACACCGGTGCTTTGTCTAAGAGGCTCTGGGAGATCGTGGCTTCCAGCTCATGAGGCTGCAGGCCCATAAAAACGGTCAACGAAGATTGGGGGTCCATATCCACCAGCAATATCCGTTGCCCTCGCGTCGCCAGAGCATACCCCACATTCATCGCCAGGGTAGTTTTGCCCGTTCCCCCTGCTTGATTAAAAAAGGAAATCACACGTGCCACAGGCTGAGCCTTTGAATTCACAGAGCTTAGTTTAGCGAGATAACTCTTATTGCAGACGCCACGGACTCAAATATTCGCGCTATTTTGCTGAGTCAGGAGACGCATCTTCTTCAGATTCCCCTTCGATGAGCCGGGTGGCATTTTCCAGCTCCGATCGCAACTGCTCCGTACTGGGCAGGACATCCGGGGGAGCATCAAGCCAGTGATGTTCCGCGACCGCGATAGGATTGCGTAGGTTGCTGAGGGAATACTCGGCGATCGCTTTGTGTCGCGTCTGGCAGAGAATAATGCCAATCGTGGGCTGATCGTATTCTTTGCGTTTTTGGTCATCGATTGCCGCGATGTAGAAATTCATCATGCCGGAATATTCGGGCTTAAAGTCGCCCATTTCGAGCTCAATCACTACAAAGCACCGCAGCTCTAGGTGATAAAACAGCAGGTCAATGTGAAAGTCCTGGTCACCAACAGTGAGCGGATAGTTGTGACCAATAAAGGCAAACCCCAACCCCAACTCCAGCAAAAAGTCGCGCATGTGCTTGACCAGAGCACGTTTGAGATCCTGCTCTTCGACATTTTTAGAGAGGGTGAGAAAGTCAAAGTTGTAGGGGTCTTTGACGA
>ERZ1740058.859-NODE-859-length-18397-cov-6.485879_pt1 | contig 18397 bp, 12 predicted proteins | sample MGYA00581745_ERZ1740058 | MGnify/ENA primary metagenome ERZ1740058 (study PRJEB43018, sample SAMN04849742) | marine metagenome | isolation source: floating plastic debris | place: Pacific Ocean | collected 2008-08-30 | study: EMG produced TPA metagenomics assembly... | reverse complement strand
CAATGTTTCTTGAGTCATTCCTAGAAAAGAAGCAACAGCACCTAATGGAAACCGCTGAACTAGGCTTCCATTCTTCTGCATAAAAGCCAAGTATCGCTCTTGGGGTGTTTTGAATACGATGGATAACAGTCGGTCTTGCTCGTGAACAAAGTACTGTTCGGTCAAACGCCGACCCAAATTAGCAACATCTATCCTCTGGCTGTAAAGCTGTGAGAGTTTCTGATAATTGATACGAAGAAGCGTAGCCTCCTCTACAGTTTCTATGTACTCAAAGGTTTTACTACCAGTAATTAGTGCATAGGCCGAACAACAGAACTCATTTTCCACAATTAGTCTAAATACAACTTCCTTTTCTTCCTTGAGATAATATTGTTTGAGACAGCCTTTCAAGACTAAGAACAAATCATTAGAACACCGGTCGGGCTCTAAAACGAGATTCTTTTTTGTGAGATTTATAGTACCGCTTATTTGTAAAATCTCGGATAAAGCTTCCTCAGATAAGGAATCAAAAACAGGTGATAGTTCTCTACTCATCTTATCAAGAATATCGCCCGAAATTAAGCAGTAAGTTTATGTTTTACTCTACTATTGCTTTATCAGACTGATAGCGAAGCCTCCGCCGGGAGCCATAGCTATTTCCATTTCGCTCGATGGGAAGACTTCTATCTTCTCAATTTCAATGCTGGTAGGATTGTCATCCCAATGGGCATCTGCGCCGTCTTGGTAGAGTCTGACTAAGTACTCCGATTCTTCTTCTAAGAAATCAAACTTAATGGTGACTGTTCGGGCTTCTTCATCGGTGATACCACCTATAAACCAATTTCCGGTTTCTCGCTCCTCGCGGGCGATGGTGACAAAATCACCTACTTCTCCGTCAAGAACTTTGGTTCGCTCCCAGTTAACCCCTACATCACGAATGAACTGGAAGGCAGGTTGCCCTTCGTAGCTCTCGAGGAGATCAGCTGCCATCTGCACCGGACTGTAAATCACCACGTACAATGCCAATTGGTGTGCCAAGGTAGTATTCACCTGATTACCTTCTTTGTAGGGCTCCATCTTGATATTGAAAACCCCAGGAGTAAAGTCAATCGGACCACTCAACATGCGGGTGAAGGCAATGATTGATAAGTGTTCGGGAGGATTACCCCCGTCCGATGCCCAAGCGTTGAATTCCTGCCCACGTAAACCTTCGCGGGCAATCATATTGGGGTAGGTTCGTCGAAGTCCAGTGGCTTTTATCGGTTCGTGGGCGTTGACAGCTACTTGATAGTCTGCTGCTTTGATAGCAGCATTGTTGTAATGATTGACCATCCACTGCCCGTGGTGATACTCACCCTTCGGAATAATCGGACCTACGTAACCCGACTTCACAGAATGAATACCTAGTGATTGCATCAGCGCATAAGCTGTATCCATTTGTTGGTCATAAGTGCGGGGTGCCGCTGAGGTTTCATGGTGCATAATCAGTTCCACACCTTTTTCCCGACCGTAGCGCACTACTTCTTCAATATCGTAATCAGGGTAAGAAGTGATGAAGTCAAATACTCCTTCTCGGTCTTCAAAACCAATCCAATGGTCCCAGCCCGTATTCCAGCCTTCTACTAGCAAACCTTTAATGCCGTTTTCAGCCGCAAAGTCGATGTAGCGTTTGGCGTTTTCGGTAGTGGCCCCGTGCTTACTGCCCGTCACTTGGTCGGTGGTGTAGGTGGACATATCCTGCGTACCTTCCATATCCCAAGTAGAAATGCCCAAATGCATCTCCCACCAGATACCGACGTACTTCATGGGAGTAAACCAGCTTACGTCACCGAGCTTATTGGGCTCATTCAGGTTCACAATCAGTTTAGATGCTAGTAATCCGGCAGCATCTTCACTCATCTGAATCGTTCGCCAGGGAGTGCTAAAGGGTAACCCGCGTTTTACTTTATAGCCTAATCGGTCTGAACCGACCAAACCACTTTCCATCCGCAGATTTTCCGGATCAATTCGTAAGGTCATTCCGGCGTAATCCACCAGAGCTGCTTCGTGAAAACTTAGGTGCAGCCCATCGGCCGTTCGCATCGTGATTGGAGTGTTCACCGCATTCTCGGGGATGTAGGATGAGTTGAGATCAGGATGATCTCGCTTAGCAATTGCATCTATTTCGGTGAACGAACTTGTGTTGTACAGATGCTCGTAAATATCCCAATCGCCGGGCTGCCACCAGCAGGTATGATCTCCAGTAAGCGCAAACTGGGTTTTCTCATCCATGATAATCAGACTAACTACGACCTCCTGCTCAGGAAAAAGATAGCGAAAGACTACACCATCGTTGTACGCCCGAAAGTAAATATCCAACGGACGATTGGGGGCTTCTTTTTCTTGCAAATGCACCACTAACTCATTGTAACGGTTTCTTACCGATCGCTGCTCGCCCCAGGGCATCTCCCAGGTTTCATCGTCTGAACCAGTATCCGTTCCGGTAATTTCCAAACCGCTAGTCAGTCCCGGTTGGTTCTGAAACTCAAAGCCTAAGGTGGACGGTTGAATCACCGTAGTTTCCCCGCGCATCACAGAATAGCTAGGGGTACCGTCTTCCTGTAGAGTAAAGTCAATCGTGATATTTTCAGAAGGAGAGGGGACTGAAGTGATCATAGTATTGTCGGGGCTAGAGCAGCTAAAAATACCGAGAATAGCCAGGATAGGCAGAATAGTTTTCATAAGCACGTTAGGTCAGTTGTACTCAAGCAACGGCTTACGCTGAAAGTTTGTTTAACCCTTTCGGCTAGTAAGGAGTCTTATCTGATTTAGCGTTCCAATCTTCAAACAGCTTGGTAGCTTCACTCTGACCGATTTGTTGATAATCCATTTTACGCTCTTCCCAGGCGAGGGGAATTTCTCGGTAGAGCCACTCGTCGTCAAAATTAGCTTGGGCAGCATCGTGGCGGGTGGCAGCAAACACTACCCGGTCAATTCGTGCCCAGTAGATGGCTCCCAGGCACATTGGGCAAGGCTCACAAGAAGTGTAGATGGTACAGTCACGAAGTTCAAAAGTATTCAGGTTTTGGCAAGCATCCCGAATGGCGACAACCTCCGCATGGGCAGTAGGATCGTGAGATGACGTAACCTGATTCTGACCCCGCCCGATAATCTCTTGATTCTTCACCACAATGGCTCCGAATGGTCCACCGACATTGGTGTTCATCCCTTCTCTAGCTAGTTCAATAGCGGCAGCAATGAAGTAGTTATCGTATTTCTTTGGGGCTTCTTGTTCCATGACTGCTAAGTTAGCAATCCTGAAGGCCAAGCAAAAAAATAGGCAGATGCTCCAAAGAACACCTGCTTATAATATGCTCTAGATTTATTTGATTTACTACGGAAGTAATACCTGATCAATTACGTGAATAACTCCGTTGGTAGCTAGAATATTCACGCTGGTTACTTCAGCATCTTCTGAACCAGCATTACCCGTATCAATGTCCGTAATGGTTACCGGATCAGCTACATTGATCGTAATATCTCCTCCCAGTGTAGCAACCGTACCACTTACCAAATCAGTAGAGAACACTGCACTTCCAACTACGTGATACAATAGTATTGATCGTAGTGTAGCCGCATCAGCCCCTTCAATGGCCGCTACATCCATGAAGCCAGCCGCCTGAAATGCAGCATCAGTAGGAGCAAATACCGTAAACTCACCATCACCACCTAGTACCTCAACCAAATCACTTTCAGTATCATCAGCATTTTGCAATGCAGCTAGCAACAAGGTAAACTCAGCCGGGTCAGCCATAGTAGAAGCTACTACTATCTCAGCGATAGAGTTCGCAGGTGGCACTAACACACCATCGATTGCGTGTACCACTCCATTTCCTTCTTCCAGATCAGGAACAACTACCTGAGTATTACCATTGATAAAGATTCCATCGGCACCATTATTACTAATATAAATTTTTGGGCTAATACCATCAGCGTCAACATCAAACGTAGCTACTGATGATGAACCACTCGCAATAGCTGAAGAAGGCACTGTGCTACTCAATACGTGGTATAGCAAAATATCAGCTAGCATATCGGAAGCTAACAATTCGGTAGCATCGGCGAAAGCACTAGCGTCAATGTATGCGGTGAATGCGTCATTAGTGGGCGCAAATACTGTTAGACTTGCCGTAGTGTCAGTAAGTGCGCCTGCTAAATTAGCTGTCTCCACCGCTGTTACTAGTGTGGTAAACCTTCCTTCGCTGTCAAAAATAGCGGGTTCCAGAACCGTTCCTAGACTATTAAGAATAAATGATGGAACCAGCACCGCATCAATTACATGAACTACCCCATTGCTAGCCGAAATATTAGCTAGTCCGTCTACTACGTTCACAGTTTCATTAATGATTACTCCATCGGTTGCATCAATAGCGATACTGCTACCTTCCAGAGTTTCTTCAGAAGCAGTTAGATCAGCGGCAGTCTTAGCAGTGCCTAAAATATGATACTGTAGTACTCGCTCTAATACGTAATCAGGTACATCATCCAACCCTTCAAAAGTACTACCAGTAGCAGTAGCCAGGGTACTTAATAGAGCAGCAAAAGCATCGTTAGTGGGTGCGAATACGGTCAATGTAGAAGACTCATTTCCGGCAGCATCCAATAGGCTAGGCACTCGCTGTAAAGCTGCTACTAATGTGCTTAGTGCATCAGTCTCCGTAGCGATTTCAGCAATAGTCTTAGGAGCTGGCTGAATAACGAACCCTTCCGGAACCAGTACTTGATCCACAGCGTGAATGACTCCATTAGTGGCTTCAATGTCGGCTACAACTACAGTAGCATTTCCTACAGTCACAGTACCTCCGCTTACACCAATTGTTAAGTCTTCTCCACTAAGTAGTGTGGGGACGGTCTGCCCATCGGAAAGATCTGTAGAAAGCGCCTTACCGTTAGCAACATGGTATTGTAGAATTTGTAGCAGTGACTCTTCACTAATATCTTCTAATGCATCAATGCCATCGGTACTCGCCAACAGTGCTGTAAAAGCATCATCAGTAGGAGCAAAAACCGTGAATGGCCCAGTTCCAGCCAAATCGTCATCCAACCCAGCAGCTACTACCGCTTGTACTAGTACTTCAAATCGGTCGTCGCCTTGAGCGATCTGCACAATGTTCTGAGTCGGGGCCGGATCAGGGGTCATGTCTCCATCCCCATCATCGTCACCACAACTGGCTAAAAATAATAAGCTCAAACTAAAGAATCCGGCTAAGCGGAATAGGCGATAAAAGTCAACAGTTGGTTTTCTCATTGTCTAAAAATGTTATGTGATTTGATTTTTCTGAATGTATTTTCCAACTGGCCTATCTTTGGAAAGTTATCAGTGATGTAGCTTAATACTCTGGTTTTGGAGTGAACTGTTGAATTAATAGACTGAACTGTTACACAAAATTTCTTTTCCCCTGCTTGCCGATATACCAGAAACATGGAGGCCATTTTGGACGACCTTTCCAACATCCCGAAAATATGGTCGATCAGAAACGATCTATTCATCGGATAAATCGTACATATGCATAAGAGAAGAAGTTCTTCCGGCGTTATTGTTGTAGTAGTAGACGATATATGAAACACATTTTGATTTTAGGAGCCGGGCGCTCCTCAGCCGCTCTTATTCAGTATTTGAGTGAGCAAAGCACACAACACAATTGGAAGATTTCGGTAGCCGATGCCTCTAAACCAGCAATTACTTTGCTTCACCAGCAATATCCGGCTATTGAAACTCAACAGCTAGATGTCCTAGACGATACCGCCCGACGGACGATTATTGAACCTACCGATCTGGTTATATCTATGCTACCCGCCCGGTTTCATATTCACGTGGTACGCACCTGCCTCACATTGGGTAAACATCTAATCACGGCTTCGTACGCGAATGATGAAGTAAGGCAGCTTCAGGATGAGATTGTTGATAAAAATCTGATTTTCCTGTACGAGTGCGGCTTAGATCCAGGGTTAGATCATATGTCGGCCATGCGTACTATCGATGAGATTACCACGGAGGGCGGTAAAGTCTCTTCTTTTCAATCATCTTGCGGTGGATTGATGGCTCCCGGCTCAGACGATAACCCCTGGCGCTATAAATTTACCTGGAACCCCCGCAATGTAGTATTGGCTGGAAAGTTCGGTACGGCCCAATACCTCTATAAAGGCCGCTACAAAAACATCCCTCACCACCAGGTATTCAAACGGCTTACGGCAGTTAAAGTACCTGGCTACGGTCGCTTTGAGTCGTATCCCAACCGTGATTCGTTAAAATATCGAGCTATGTACGGGTTGTACGATGCTGAAACTATTTTGCGGGGCACTTTACGACGACCTGGCTTCTGCGCAGCTTGGCATGCTTTTATCCAACTGGGTTTGACCGATGATAGCTATGAGGTTCGCAACCTGGAGAATATGACTTACGGAGATTTTGTGCGAGCGTATCTTCCCTATAGCGAAGACGATTTGGTAACTAACTTCAGCCGCTATATTGGCGTGGATATTACCTCAGAGTTGATGGAACGAATTACCTGGCTTGGTCTGCTAAATGAAAAACCGATTGGTCTTACCAAAGCATCACCCGCTGATGTACTGCAAAAGCTACTAGAAGAAAAGTGGCAAACCCAACCCGGCGATGAAGATATGATTGTAATGCAGCACCTCATAGAACATCAGCAAGGCGAGGAGAAATATTTGACGAAATCGTCATTGGTAGTGACTGGTAAACTTAATGGATTATCGGCTATGGCAAAGACCGTAGGCTACCCGTTAGGTATTGCCGCTAAGCTAATTCTGAATGGACAGATTTCTCGAAGAGGCTTGTTAATTCCAGTACATCAGGAGATCTACAAACCCATTCTAGCAGAACTTAATACTCTTGGTATTTCATTTGAAGAAACTACTGATTCTCTGTTTCCTGCGCTTCAGGAAAACTGATAAGATTATCGCGGTGAATAACTTTGGAACGAACTGTGTCTAAATTAGGAATAGTCACCGTGATACGCGTTCCTTCTTGGGGTGTTGACTCGACAGATAGCTCACCATTAAGCTTTGCCACCGTACTCTTGGTAATATACAGCCCTAAACCTGCCCCGTAAGATTGCTCGCTGGCCCGATAAAACATATCAAAAATCCGATCTTTCTGCTCTTCCTTAATTCCTACGCCATTATCCGCGAACGTAATACTGGTTTTGTCCTTTTCGTTAGTTATTAAGATTTGCAGCGATGGGGCAGCTTTATCTGAATCATAATACTTGATAGCATTAGAAGCGAGGTTTACAAAGATCATCTTAAGCCGATTACTATCTGAGTAACACTTTACTTCTGAATCAATCTGATAACAGATATCTACTGGCTTTTCCCCTGACTGTAGATACTGAAGGCTGCGAATAGTTTCGACTGTAATTTCCTCAAAATCGACTAAACCAATTTCCAAAGCGGTACGACCATTGCGAGAATAGTCTATGATCTCTTTAATAGTTTCGTCTAGCTTAAAGACGCTTTCTCCTACTTTCTCAATCAGTTCATCTCGCTCGCCCCTTTGTCTGGCTAGCTTCAGTAGTGAGATTAAGCCCATAATAGACGTCAGTGGTGAACGTAAATTGTGAGATGCACTGTACACAAATTGATCTAACTCGTGGTTAGCCTGCGTTAGTTGATCATTCAAGGCTTTTTCCTTAATTAAGGTCTTTCTAGTCCTTTCTTCAGCTCTCTTCCGCTTACTAATATCTCGAGCCGTATATTGGGCGTACAGTACTTCTCCGTCTTTGCCCCGGTGGAGCGTTTGGTTAACTTCTAACCACAAATATTTTCCTCGCTTCTTCTTAATCCGAATCTCAGCATTTGCCTTTAGTTCGGTACCAGACATAGTTTGCTCTACGTCTTCTGAATGTAAGAGATCGTAGACCGAGGTACCAATTACCTCTTCTGGTGTATATCCTACTACCCGTTGGACGGAAGGCGTAGTGTAGAAAACCTCTCCGTTAGGTTTACTAAAGAATATAATATCATATAGATTCTCAGTAATCAGCAAGATCTTTTCCTCGGATTCTCTTATCCGCTTACCAGCAATGTTAATAAACTTCTCGAGTTCTTTTAGATCGCGATCTGTGGTTATCTGAATATTTTCCTCGGCTTCTCTGCTTTCGCTATGTACCAGTCTTTTCATCTTTTCAGTTAATTCTCTAATCGGACTCATAATCCAATTAGGAATTTTATCCAAAGCTACTCCCACTACCAGCAACACTAATATGCTAGCTAGAAAGGTATTCACTTTGGCTTTCAGGTATAGACTCTGTAATTCCTGGTCCTTTTCTTTAAGCAGCATGTGATGTGCTTCTACGATGTTAGTACCGTTTGAGAGCAGTACTTCATTTTGCCAGCTCAGCAGAGTCAAATAGAGTTGGTCTCGATCTTTGGTAGTGGGAATCTGATCAAGCGTTTGCTCGTACTTTGTATAGCTTTCTTTCAGTTGATTATAAAGCTTCTGTACTTTTTCGCCTTCAATATTCTGCTGAATGGTAGATAAATAATTAGAAATGATTTTCTGTTCGCTTTCAATAATTTTCAGCAAACTCGCCTCTTCACTGACGGAAGTACTGTCCAGGCAAATCATTACTAACATCCGATCAATTTTAGCTAAAGAAACAATGATTTCCTCGGCGGCCTTTACCGCTTGGTAGTCTTCCTGAAGAATTTGGGTAGATGTTGATCCAATTTTACTCAGATAGTAGATGGACGTTCCGAATGAAATGAGTGTTAATGCCAGCACAAAAATCAGGGCTGAAAGTATGTGTTTTCTAATACTCATAGTTGAGTTTATTATGCTTTGTCTTACCCTTAATCTCCGAAATACTATTTAAACTCTATTTTGAGTACAACGCTGTTTTTTTTTGAGAAAGCTATTCTTATTGTGAGGTAAAATCTGCTACTATTTATTAGTATCAATCCTTTTGATTGTATCTACCACGTATTTTATTTCTACTCTATTTCCTAATTAAACCTACCTATCAAGCTATTTCAAGGATTATTAATAGCTCCCTGTGGCACCCCCTATATTGATCATTCAATTAGCGAGCCATACTAAAAATAACACCTTACACCAGCCCCACCTTGTAGGTATAATAAAAACGGTGAATCCACAATTTCTACTAATAAATTTATATCAAGGTCAGTCCCAGCGGTTCGCTCACTTGAAATCCAATATCCCATTGTAGGGTTTGTGCTTGAGCAGTTAATGTGCTCAATGCGAGTATAAATATGGCAACGATAACTTTCTTCATTCTTTCTTTTTATTCTAAAAGAAACTGGGCAAAATTAGGTAATCCTTTTGCAAGCGATATACGTTATCTCATCATTTACTTACATATGTATTTCAATCTGTTGTTTCACTAATCTTTACAACTATGGCTATTACAACATTACCCGATTTGCTTGACAAGATGTGGCAGGATTACACGGCTATGAATCCGCAGCCGTTAAAAATCTACAACTTATTTCTGGAACGTGGCGACCAGGTTCAAAACGATCATATCGCGTTTCGCACCTTTAATCACCCTAAAGTGAATGTAGATACCTTGGCTCAACCCTTTTTACAAAGTGGCTACGAGTATCAGCAAGATTATCATTTCGTTGAGAAGAAACTTTACGCCAAACACTTTGAGCACCCGGACACGCAGATGCCCAAGATCTTTATCAGCGAACTCAAGCTAGAAGAGTTTGACGATGACTTGCAGAATGCCATACAGCAGTTAGTTAATCAGGTACCGGAAGAGTCTACTCAGCAATTCGACTTCTGTTCTAACGGCCGTCCCTGGGAGGTAAGTTACGACATTTACGAAAAGCTTCGAGTTAAAAGTGAATACGCCGCCTGGATGGCCGCCCACGGCTACCGCCCCAACCACTTTACGGTGTTTGTGAACGCACTCAATAGCTTCAACGACATTCGGGAGGTGAATGAGTTTATTAAACTGAACGGTTTTAAGATGAATGACAGTGGCGGAGAGGTGAAAGGTTCCAAGGAAGTATTTCTGGAGCAATCTTCTACTTTAGCCGATACGGTGGAGGTTGACTTCAGCGATAGTACCCACGCGGTACCCGCTTGCTACTACGAATTTGCGCAACGCTACCTCAAACCAGACGGTAATTTGTATCAGGGATTTGTGGCTACCTCGGCTGACAAAATTTTTGAAAGCACGAACAAAAGCCAGTAAAGTTTCTGTTTTATTAAAAATTTTGTAATTTAATCACGATCATTCTATTCCTTTTTGTGGTTTAACTTACAATATCAAAAAAGCCCGATGCTATCGGGCTTTTTTGTTTTTGGTTTATAGTCATTCTTGGTTTTCTACATTTTGAACGTTTTTCGCTTTTATAAGCCTAAAAATTTTGTAAACTGATTTAAGAATTTTCGCTGACCTGTTTAAGATTAGCCAACCCTTGTTCAAAGTCTTTGCCAAGCATGCCGTCCATAAACAATCCGAATAGACGGTCTACCGGATATCCCAATTCTCCTTCATTAATCCAAGTTACCCGTGTACCGTCGCTTACCGGTTCAAACTTCCAGATATCATCTGATTCAAACATTTGCGGCTCCTGAAAGGCCAGACGGGATTGCATAAATTTATTAGGTTCCAACTCCTGAATGGTGAGTGATCCTACTCCTATCTTCTCTCCTTGCCATGCCCACACCGAGCCAATTTCGTAACCCGAACCCGTAATCGTATTTTCTACGGTAGGGTCCATTTTGGTCCAGGGATTCCAGTCAGCCCAATGGTTTAAGTTACCTACGTGAGCGTACACTTTATCCACCGGCTCCTGAATTACTACCGACCGCTCTACGTGGTAAGTTGAAGGCAGAAATAGGGCAACAATCAGGAATAAAGCCATAACGGAAAGTACGCCGATGAGGATTTTTTTGAGGAGTTTCATAGGGGTGATAGGTTAGGTGATTAATACAACAAACAAGGTACAATATACTTAAAATAAGTACAATAGTGGCTAAAAAAATCCCCCAATCAGGGGGATAATCGTTGAACTAAATATCAAATTTAATTCCTTGAGCCAGCGGCAATTCAGTGCTGTAGTTAATCGTATTGGTCTGCCGGCGCATATAGGCTTTCCAGGCATCCGAACCGGATTCACGCCCCCCGCCAGTATCTTTCTCACCCCCGAAAGCACCGCCGATTTCGGCACCTGAGGTACCAATATTTACATTGGCAATACCGCAATCAGAACCCCGCTGCGACAAAAAGGCCTCGGCCTCCAGTAAGTTGGTGGTAAAGATAGCTGAAGATAAGCCTTGACTTACGTCGTTATGCGTGGCAATGGCATTGTACACATCTCCCTGGTATTTGATCAGATATAAAATAGGAGCGAATGTTTCTTCCTGCACAATTTCGTAGTGGTTCTCCGCTTCCACTATGGCCGGAGCTACGTAGTTACCGCCTTCGTACCCCGCTCCGTCCAGCACTTCGCCACCAATCAGCAGCCTCCCACCTTCTTGCTGCGCTTTTTGTAACGCACTCGTAAAGTTGTTTACCGCATCCTGATCAATCAGTGGGCCTACCAGATTATTCTCATCCAGCGGATTACCGATAGATAGTGTCGGGTAAATCTTCAGTAACCTCGCTTTCACCTCATCGTAACGACTCTCATGAATGAGCAACCGGCGAGTGGAGGTACAGCGCTGCCCGCAGGTACCCACTGCCCCAAATACGGTTGCCCGAATGGCCATCTCCAGATCAGCGTGTTCAGTAATAATAATGGCATTGTTTCCACCTAATTCTAGTAAAGACCGTCCCAAACGAGCCCCCACGGCTTCGCCTACCTTTCTTCCCATACGGGTTGAGCCAGTAGCAGAAACCAAAGGTACTCGACGGTCGTGCGCCATCTTAGAGCCAATCTCCGGGCCACCGATGATCAAATTGAAGATCCCTTCCGGCAGATTATTTTCCTTCAGAACTTCCGCTACAATTTTCTGACAGGCAATGGCAGTAAGCGGAGTTTTTTCGGAAGGCTTCCAAACACAGACATTACCGCTTACCGCCGCCAGCATAGCATTCCAGGCCCAAACCGCCACCGGAAAATTGAAAGCAGAAATGATTCCGACAATGCCTAGCGGATAGTACTGATCGTACATACGGTGCTGCGGGCGCTCCGAGTGCATCGTAAACCCGTAGAGCTGCCGCGACTGGCCTACCGCAAAATCACAGATATCGATCATCTCCTGCACTTCACCCAGCCCCTCTTGGTAAATTTTTCCCATTTCGTAGGTTACCAGTTTACCGAGCGGTTCTTTGTACTGCCGCAGTTTATTCCCGATCTGCCGAACAACCTCTCCCCGCTGGGGAGCGGGCATCATCCTCCAGGTTTTAAAGGCTTTTTGCGCTTGTTCGATTACTTGTTCGTAATCAGCTTCACTCGCCATTTGCACGCTGGCAATCGGCGAGTCATCTACCGGAGAGAGAATATCCCGGGTTTGCGCACTCGAGCTGATATTACCATATTTCTGCCCCGTACTGTATGACGAGTTAGTTGATTGTATGCCAAGAGTATCTAATACCTCTTGCATACCTTGGGTCATTGTTGCTGTTTCCATATTCCTTTAGTATTTATTCTTCTTCGCTCTGCCGAGCCGTCTCGACCGTGTTTTTGTTTTTTACGTATTTGTCCAGCCACTGATCCATTTCCCAAAGCATATGTAAAACTGATTCCTGTGCCCGGTAGCCGTGGCTTTCGTGGGGTAGCATCACCAGGCGGGCGGTAGCACCCAGCCCTTTGAGTGCATTAAAGTATCGTTTACTCTGTAATGGATACGTACCGGAATTATTGTCGGCTTCGCCGTGGAGCATCAAAATTGGTTCATTTATTTTGTCCGCGTGCATAAAGGGCGACATCTGATAATAGATTTCGGGTGCTTCCCAGTAGGTTCGTTCTTCGCGCTGAAAGCCGAACGGCGTCAAGGTACGGTTATAGGCTCCGCTGCGGGCAATTCCGGCGGCGAATAGATCGGAATGGGCCAGTAAGTTCGCCGTCATAAAGGCCCCGTAGGAGTGGCCGCCAATGGCAATACGGCTGCTATCGGCAATACCCATTTCCACCAATTTATCAATAGCGGCCTCGGCATTGGCTACCAGTTGCTCGCGAAAAGAATCGTTAGGCTCTTCGTCGCCCTCTCCGACCACCGGCATGCTGGGGTCATCCAGAATAGCGTAGCCCTGGGTCACCCAAAATAAAGGCCCACCTGATCTGATCCGAATAAACTCGTAGGGTGAGCCTTCCACCTGCCCGGCCGCATCGGCACTTTTGAATTCGCTGGGGTACGCCCACATGAGCACTGGCAATTGTTCATCGCCGGGTTCGTAACCTTCGGGAAGATATAATTTGCCCTGTAATGCTACACCATCGTTTCGTTCGTACTTTACCACCTGCTTTTTAACATTTTTCAGCTCCGGATACGGATGCGGAAACTCCGTTAGTGTAGTTAGCTTATCCGACTTCCAGTCGCGGATGAAGTAGTTGGGTGGCTCTTCGCGCGACTCGCGGCGGGTAAGTACTGTGTTATCTTTGGTATCCAGTATTTGCACCGGATATTCGTAGTAGGGAGCTTCGGATTGCCACAATCTTTTGGTTTCCTGATTAGCCAGCGTAAAGGCATCTACAAACGGACGGTTACCTTCGTCGGAGGCTCCCTGTCCAGTGAGGTAAAGCGTCTTACCGCCTTTGTCGGTCAGCAATACCGAACGACCGTACTGATTAGCCTCAGTTTCAAAATTACCCGGATCGCTATAGCGATCTTCAAAAGAACGGTCGAATAGCACTTTTTTAGAAGCTTCTCCTTCGTCAGGATCAAAAGACGAAGTAATCAGTTGACGGGTGCTCCACCAATATTCCGAGGCGATTGCCAGATCTTCGTCACCCCAGATAATTCTGTTGTACCGAAGTTTCATCGGAATGCTCGCCTGTTTTTCCCCATCGAACGGAGCTTCTAAGTAAAATAGCTGATCCCGTACATCGGCCTCCTGGCTCGGATCGCCGCCGTCCTGGGCTTCTACCCAATATAGTGTGGCGGGTTGGTCGTTTCGCCAGACAAAATGACGAGGTCCTTCTCGCACGGCGTTAAAGCCCTTTGGTATGTTTTCGGCTAGGGGAATCTCGGCAATAGTCTGCACCCGTTCCCCATCCTGATTCCACACCTCTGCCGATAGCGGGAATCGATAGTAGGGTACCAGATAGGAGAAAGGCTGTTGAATTTGCGTAGCTAAAATATAGTTGCCATCAGGCGAAGGAGATACTTCCGAAAAAATGGCGGGTTCACCCAGAGATTTTACCTCTTCAGTTTCTACGTTGATTGACATTAACTGAGCGGTACTATAATAGGCGAATAACGCTTCGTCCTGGGAGTTCTTTAGTAAGTCCTGATAGGAGCGGGCAGGGGCGTTTTCTCCGATAGTTTCCTGTACGGTGGGTCCAGTGGGAGCCAAAGAGGCAGTGGGCGCATCGCCCCGGTCACTCACTAGCGATTTGTACACCAACGTTTGGTTGTCGGATAGCCAGGTGTAGGGCAGTCCTCGCATAGCATCATTTATTACCGGTTCAGTTAGTTTGCTAGCTTGCTGGTTAACCATATCGGCTACCCACAGCTCCAAGCCAGCTTGCTGCGTAAGCGTGAATGCTACTTTTTGCCCATCGGGCGACCAGCTTACGTTTTCAATTTTCGGATTCTCCGGAAGCCCCTGGATAGGGGTTGGCTGGCTATTATCTACTGGCTTCACCGACATTCCGGTATAATGCCCGCCCCGGCTTTGTCCATTGGTGCGCGGGTTTATTCTCAATCCGGCCAGTCGTAGTTCGGGCTGCGCCAGCTCCTCGATAGAAGGGTAGCCCGATTGCTCCAGCAATAGCATCCACTCGTGCGAACTGTTGACGGTTACAGCGGGAGTGAGCGGGGCGTTGATCAGGTTGGCAATAGCCGGGGGTGGGATTTGGTAGGTAAGATCTTTCTGCGCAAATAGCAGCGAACAACTTACCCAACACCAGAGAATAAGAAGGTTAGTAATACGAATCATAGCTTAGCGTAATTATGTGTGTACGGCAAGTTACTCATTTTTTGTGTCGCTTCGAGTGAGCGAAGACAAAATCATAGAACACCTTACACGTTCATCGCTGAGCCAGCGTTAGGTACAGTAGTTGCACCTCATTGATAAAACCAAAAAAGAGTGGACATGATGCGTCTAGTATATTTTCTCGCTTTTGCTTTGTTATGTGCTGCTGGACAGCCTATCTCCTCCGTTATTAATCAGCCGTTTCCAAGCATGCAGGCCGAAACAGTAGACGATAAGGTGATTAACATACCGAAGGATACCAAAGGCCGGGTTACGTTGGTAGGTTTAGCTTATTCCAAAAAGTCGGAAAAAGACCTAAGCAGTTGGATGAGTCCGGTATACAACACTTTCATTTCTCAGAAAGTGAATCCGGGTAGTGGCGGGCTATTTTCCAGCTTTGTCTATGATATTGATGTTTACCTGGTACCGATGTTTACCGGAATAAAAGCCGCCGCAGCGGGTACTGCCAAGCGTAAAGCCGCTAAGGAAATGGACGAGCGCCTAATGCCTTACATTTTGTTTTATCAGGGAAAGCTAAAGCCTTACAAGGAAGCGCTGGATTTTGAAAAGAAGGACGTCCCCTACTTCTTCTTACTGGATGAAGCCGGAAAGATCGTTTACGCTACCTCCGGGGCCTACTCCGAGCGCAAAATGGATGGTATTAAAAGTGCGATTGATGAATTGGAATGATCTACTATTAGCGCATCCCTTTTATTAAACTTGGAAGATACGGCTATTTTTCAATTAATTGACAGTTTAGACGGTCTGAAAAACACTAGCAATTATATGTCAGACTCAGCTTTTATTTTGACAGAAGAACCTACTAGTGGGGAAACTTTAGTGTGTGAGATTATTAATACTTGCATTTCTGTAAGAAAGAGCTTCTCCATATATGAATATTATGAGGGAATTAACTTTCCAAGTCTCATTATCAATGATGTAAACTATAATCCAGATGAAGACGAGTATTTGATTTTGTATTTCAACGATAAAAGCAAAATCAAAAAACATGATTTTATCAGGGAGGGAAATCAGAAACTTTGGAAATCAATTAATCTAGTCTTCGACGATAGTAAGTGTCTGCTTACCTTCTGTTTTTACTATCTACAGCAGAATAACAATCGGAAAGTTTCCAATGTCTTCGACACAGTATTTTCCTTACATGAACTGCAAAAATTTGAGAGAGTGGAAGACTATTATGAATGGGCATACCAACGACCTGATAATAACCTAAAGTTCTAACTTGGAAATATTTCGCTGAGCATTCTCATACGATCCTAGCCAGTCCGTTGGCAGATTAATGATAAGTACTCCTTTATGAACAGGGTGTATTGATGTACCTACCCCTAAGAACCTAGACTACTCAAAGCAGGTTACTGCACCCCTCGAGCCGATGGCTGCAAAAACTTTGGTGATTCTCCTTAATTAGCCGAATATGGCCGTAAGTTTATCATTAGAATCCCAACAGCATGTTCCGAGAATATATCACCATCGCCTACCGCAGTATTACCAAGCATAAATTTTACTCGTCTATCAACCTACTTGGGTTAGCCACCGGCACCGCTGCCTGCCTGCTGATTTTGCACTACGTGCACTATGAGCTGAGCTACGAAGACTTTCACCAGAAATCCGAACAGATTTACCGACTCACACTGGACTCGTATAAAGATGGTGAATTGCAGGTGCAAGATGCCGAAATGTATCCCTTAGCCGGTCCTGAACTGAAGGAGCAAATGCCGGAAGTGCTTGACTTTGTCCGCTTACACGACGAGCAAGGACTAGTTATAGGTACCGAAAAGTACCGAGAAAGTGAAGACCGAATGTACTACACCGACCCTTCAGTATTTTCAATATTCTCACTCCCGCTTACGCAAGGTGATCCTACTACCGCACTAGACGAGCCCTTCGAGATGGTGATTTCCGAATCTAAGGCGAAACAATATTTTGGAACCACCGAAGTGCTGGGTAACACCCTGGATCTTTACGGATTGGGTAATGAGCAGAAAGCCGCAAAAATCACCGGGGTGATGAAGGACTTACCCCCGAATACCCATCTCAAAATTGATTTTATGCTTTCGTATATCTCACTGCGCGATGAAGCTATTGATTACCCCATTGGGTGGAACGGAAATAACGAATTCACGTATTTGTTGATGGACCCGCGGACCAATCTGGGTGAGTTCCGTCAGAAGCTAGATGTCTTGGCTGCAAGCTTAGAAGATAAACTGGGCGAAGAGCGCTTCAACGTTCAGCCGATAAGCGACATTCACCTTTACTCAAACAAGACCTATGAGCCGGAAGCCAACGGAAATGCCAACACGGTGTATTTTCTGTCGGTGATCGCCCTGTTCATTCTGATTATTGCCTGGGTGAACTACATCAATTTAGCCACTGCCCGTTCGGTAGAGCGGGCCAAGGAAGTGGGGGTAAAAAAGGCCGTGGGCTGCTCCCGTTCGCAGTTGATTCAGCAGTTTCTGTTTGAGTCTTTTTCTATTAATGTGTTAGCGATGATCCTGGCAGTAATGATAGTGTATCTGAGCTTTGCTGCCTTTCGTGAACTCAGCGGCCAACCGCTCAGTATCCGGCTATTCACCGATAGTTATTTCATTCTAGTCATCGTTGCCCTGCTGTTAGTCGGCACCCTACTTTCGGGGCTGTATCCGGCCTTAGTGCTCTCCTCTTTTCGACCGGTGGCGGTAATGAAAGGTAAACTGAAAAATACTACTCACGGCCGATGGCTCCGTCAGGGCTTAGTTGTTTTTCAGTTTCTGGCTTCGGTAGTACTGATGGTAGGGACGTTTACCGTATACCAGCAGCTTGAGTATATGCAGGAGCAGGAGTTGGGAATAGACACCGAGCAGGTGATGGTAGTAAAGATGCCACTGGAACTCCAGTATGATCCCGAAATAGCTACTAAGCTAACGTCACTTCAGCAGGAGTGGAAGCGCCTTTCATCCATCGAGCAAGTTGCCGGAGCTCAATCGGTACCGGGAACGCGATACACGCTACAAAGCTCACGCATCGGTATTCGGACTGAAGGCCAAGCCGAATCCGGAAACAACTTCACGTACTACCATTACGGCATAGATGATGGATTGATTAGTACTCTGGGAATAGAACTTCTTGCCGGACAGAACTTTCGCCCCGGAGTAGATAATGAACGGAAAGCAATTCTTAACGAAGAGGCTATTCGTCTACTCGGCTTTAAAAGTCCGGAGGAGGCGGTAGGCCAGAAAATTACTTTTGACAGTGTGACTACCATTGTTGGGGTAGTGCGGGACTACAACTATCTCTCT
>ERZ1740058.858-NODE-858-length-18444-cov-15.956278_pt1 | contig 18444 bp, 12 predicted proteins | sample MGYA00581745_ERZ1740058 | MGnify/ENA primary metagenome ERZ1740058 (study PRJEB43018, sample SAMN04849742) | marine metagenome | isolation source: floating plastic debris | place: Pacific Ocean | collected 2008-08-30 | study: EMG produced TPA metagenomics... | reverse complement strand
TTCGCATTTTTTGCTTGATCTTCGCTGTGATCTTGGCTCATCTAGGCTGTGGAAACCGAATTTGGGGTGCGCATGAAGATTAAGCACCTAGCGCGATTGACCTGTGGAAAACCTGTGGAAAACTTGAGCCTGTTGGGGAAAAATACCAAGGTCATTGTGGAAAAATAACGAGCAGGCGGCAAATACTGATTTTTTTAAATTTGAGCCAATAAGTTCCAAGGTTTGTAACGTTTTGTAAGCAAACTTACTCAATTTCTGCTTCGGCTCCCCTTTTTCGGATCCAAGGCGTGGATGCCGTCTATCCGTCGTTGCTCAAATCGCGAGGTCAGCCAGGCCGAGATAGCGGATCGCGGGGGGCGTAACCTCAAAGCGGCAGGGTAAAACTTCTACGCCCGCCGCGATCGCCGTGCGCAACAGTTCGCCATAAGTGGGATCTTTCTCGTCACCGGGGGCAAAGGCGGTGCAATCACCGCGATTGATGAAATACAGCATCACGGCGCGGGCCTCGGGCAACAGCTGGGTCATTTCTCTGAGATGCTTTTGGCCGCGAGTGGTCACCGTATCGGGAAACAGCGCCAGCGTCTCTTGGGCCCAGGTGGTGTTTTTGACCTCGACATAGATGGGGCGATCGTCGGTGCCCGTCAGCAAAAAGTCGATCCGGCTTTTGCCATCAGTGCCATATTTGACCTCAGAGCGAATCTCGTCGTAGCGGCCTAATTGTGGCAAGAGGCGATGTTCAAGCACCGACTTAACGACGCGGTTGGGCAGAGCCGTGTTGGCCCCGGCCCAAGTCGCCACGGTGTCATTAACAGCAGAGAGTTCCCAGGTGTAGGCCAGCTTACGCTTAGGGCTGGGATTGTGGGACACCATGACCTGGCCGCCGATGTGACAAACGCCGGTCATGGGGCCAGTGTTGGGACAATGAGCCGTGATGACTTCGCCAGACTCCAGCTCAATATCGGCAAAAAACCGCTTGTAGCGCTTGAGCAATTTGCCTGCATACAGGGTGGGAAACGGGTAATGCCAGTCTTGTGTCATACAAATAATGGATGAGGGCAGCGATCGCGGGGGAGGTAATCCCCATTCTCAGGCATCGGACTCCCGATGCCATCTTGGCAATGCCGGAGAGCCAAGGGAAAGGGGCAGGTTCATAGCCGTGTTTCAGAGCATCGGTATTCAGGAAAGAGCGCGGTTCATGAATCAAGCAACAGAGGCTGACATCAAGGCCAATCGGGGTAAAAGGCCTTTCACCTGATCCAGAAACGTTAAACCACCACGCCAGTGGTATCTGCCGCGCCCTGAAATCCCCCGCGCTGGGAGTACAGCAACGAGTGGCTCAGAGGTCAGTCCGAGATCGCCCCCGCCGGTGTTAAAAATGCCGCGATCGCGACCAGCTCTAAAAACGCTGACTATTGCAACAGCGCTTGCCAGGTCGCGGGGCCAACAATGCCGTCAGCGACTAACTCAACGCTGTCTTGAAAATCTTTGACCGCGGCCTCAGTGGCCGGGCCAAAGACGCCATCGATCGCGCCGTCATAAAAGCCCCGGCTGTCCAAAGTTTCTTGTACGCGGCTGACTGCAGGCCCCGTCATGCCCACTCTCAGCGTCGGGAGAGCCACCGGGCTATCGGCAGTATCCGTCGCGTCATCTGCGCCGCCGGTGGCCGTTGCCGGGACGTCAGGTGGGGTGAACTCCGTCGAAGGACTAGGCAACAGGGCTTCCCAGGTGGCTGGGCCAGCAATGCCGTCACTACTGAGTCCCACATCAGTTTGAAAAGCTTTGATAGCCGCCTCGGTAGAGGTCTGATATTGGCCGTCTACAGGGTCATCGAAATATCCCAACAGCGCCAGCATGGCTTGAATCTCCGACACGGCACTGCCCGTACTGCCCACTCGCAACGTGGGACGCGCCGAGGCTTGGGCGATGTTGACGGCGGGGGCGGCGATCGCCACTGAGGTAGAGAGAGTGGCTCCGATCGTTAAGGACATGACCCCTAAGCCCAACAGCAGAACATGGCTAAGACATCGTTGGGGTAAACGGGGGGAGATGAAAAGCCGAGTCATAGGTTTCAAGATCCTGATGAGAGTGGTCAAGGCGTGCAGCGCTGAGCCGTCATTGCAGGTCAGCTAGCCGCTTCACGGCCTAGTCAGGGAATATACCTGCATTCCCTTAGGGAATATACCTGCAAATTCCCTATAGGGTACCGTGGAGTTTCAGACCGTAAAATGTTTTCTATGGTTTCTTTCCGAAACAGCCAATTTCAGGCAATTTTTATCGGCCTGGTGATCGCCGATGCCGTCAGTCAAGGACAAATGCCTTGGGAGCGATCACCGTGGGCAATCTCGCCAGCTGTTGGCTCCGACAGTTCACCGTGGCCGGGCGGCATTGAGAGCGATCGCTGGTGCCATCACATCGTGAACCAGCTGCAGTCATGTTGTCTGGAGACCCCTCAGTCTTTTGCCCTCGGGCTGCCGCTGCCAGATGGGCCCCAGCAATCTCGGCCGACCGGAGAAGTTGCGAGCCTACTCGCAACTTCTCCGATGCGGCTGTTGAAATTGGATCACCTCCATCACCGCAGCGCTGCCAGCCCGCCCTCGTCGTTATCCCCCAGCGACGACGCTCTGCAGATGTTTGACCAAAGTTTGGTCGCAGCCCTCAATCAGGATGCTCCGGCCTTGGCGGCGCTCATCCACACGATGACCGATATGGCCGTGGCTGAGCTCTCTCCGTTGACCCAAACCTTGTTACAGAGCTGGCAACAGGTGCTCGCCGCCCAAGGCAATTTTGAGTTGGCGGTGGGACAAAGCCTTTATACCGCACCACCATCCGTAGGGCTGCCAGTATTGACGGGGATTTTGAGTGCTGCCTGGGGCGGCGAAAACAGCCTCCCGATCGCCCAACGGCAACTGCTGGAAACCCCGAATCAGAGCTTGCGAATTTGGCTATCACACCGCTGGCAACTCACCGCTGCGGCTCATCTTAAAAAACTCACTCAAGCACTGTGGCGGCAATGGTCAGGCAACGCTGTTACTCAGGGAGTGAGTGCAGCTATGATCGCGGTGCAGCCAGTGATCGCGTGACCGGCTGATATAGCGCTGGCCACTTTGCTGAGGACACCTTGGGGCGTTCTGATCCTGAGCGCATCAGCAAAGTGGCTCCGCAGTCTTGTCCTCACCAGACTGGCAACTGCGATCAAACGGTGATCGCTCAATTTAAGGACGTCTATAATGACTGAACGGCATCTTTCCTGCAACCCGACATTTGCACCTGTGACTAAATTTGTAACCGGCTACCCCTAGTTCAGCTCAGACGATACCGTAAAGATACTGACACTCTGATACTGTCTGGCTCACTGCAGCCCAACGCGAGGTAGCGACTGTGTTTGATTTTTGGCTGAGTGGGGCATCTTTAACCAACTTCCGATATGGCCGATATGATTTGATACTGCGTGTAGACATTTTGATGGCAATTGACTGCTGTTTAGGCAAGGGGCGGGCACACCCCCTCCTTGTCAATCATTAGGTCACCCCCTATTGCGATGACCATGAAAAAGATTTGGCGGTGGATTCAGCAAATTGATCGGCTACAGCAACCGCAGGAACGTCAGGAAACGCGCCTTAATCCTGGTGATCCGCTCAAATCTTCGGTACTCAAGTCGGCGCAGCCAGAGCTATCCAAACCCTTGCGCCTGTGGAACCGGCGTCGCAACCCCGATTTTTTTGATCCCTTAGCATCTTTGCCACCTCAAGCCAAGCGCAATGGCTGCTTGCTGGACTTGACGAAACGTCCGTGTGTGCGGCCGACGATCGCCCTCACCCTCTCAGTGTTGGCGCTGACTGCCGCCATGGGGCAGCGCTATTATCGCCAGCCAGAATTGCAGGTGGGCACCATTTCTCCCAAAACCGTGCTCGCCCCTGACGATGCCTCAGTGGTCGACCAAGAAACCACTGAAGAGCAGCGTTCGGCGGCTCGCAATGGGGCCGTGCCGGTATTAGTGCCGGATCCTGATATCAACCAGCGCATTAACAACTCGCTCGATAGCCTCTTCAATCAGGCAGAGATTGTGCGCGATCAAGCCGGTGGGTTTCCGTTGTTTAACGGCAGTCAACTGTCTACCTCGACTCAAACCTACATTCGCGAAGCCCCGGCAGCCGACTGGGATCCCGTGTGGTCAATTGTGACCGCCGTCGCCACCGATGCCCTCGACTCCAATAACGCTCGCACCAATTCCACCACGCTGCTGACCCAACGGGATGATTATCAGACGCTCGATGCCCGGCAGCAGCAGACCGCACGGGGGCTGGTGCGCTATCAGCAACTGCAGTCGGCAATGGATCTGCAAGCACTCCAAGTTGTGATCGAAACGGCCCGATCTGATTTTCAGAGTGCCGCGACTGATCTCGAACGTCTGGCCCAAGCAGAGCGTGGCATCCCCAATGATCCGGCTTTGTTACGCCTCGATGATGAGGAATGGGCCACGGTGCAGAAGCAAATTCGCGCGACGCTGGAGCAAATGCTGTTGCAGGGCATTGCTGAGGGTGTCCCTGTTGAACTGTTAGCGATCGCTGCCGCCAATCAACTCAACACCAGCATTCCCAAGAGTGCGCAAGCGTTAGCTCAAAATCTGCTCGTGGCGGTGCTGGAGCCCAATCTCATCCAAGATGCCGAGAAAACTCGGGAAAAAGCGGAAGCCGCCGCCGAAAAAGTGCCCGAGGTCAGGGTCTCCGCCCGAGCTGGGGACGTCATTGTGATTCAAGGCGAAGAGATTGACCAATCCGCTTTTGTGTTGCTAGACCACTTTGAACTGAGTCAGCGGCGTCTCAATATCTGGGGCCTGATCGGGTTTGGAGTGATCATGACCGGGGGCGTCATCGTCTTTCTACTGGTCGATCGCAACGTTCGACCGGGCCTCCGCAGCCAAGATCACGGTCTGATTTTCTGCATGCTGCTGGGTGTTTCTGGACTGAGCGTGCTGGGGTTTGCCGTCTATAGTCTGCCCGCTGTGGGATTGTTGGCGAGTAGTTTTTACGGTTCGACCCTCGGAGCGACCTTAGTCGCGCTGATTGCCGTGCTCTTGCCCATTGGCACGAATGTCAGCATCGTGCCCCTGCTCGCGAGTGCCGCTGGTGGCCTGGCCTGTAGCTTGGTCGCACCGCGATTGCGATCGCGCGAAGAACTGGCGTTGCTGGGGGGCATTGTCGGGGTGATTCAAGGGGCAGCCTACCTGGGCCTGACCTGGATGATTAACCCCGTCTCCCTGTCGACCTGGTATCTACCGCTAACAGGGGCGGTTTTGCAAGGCATCTATGGCATCGTTTCTAGCGTCGTGGCACTGGGCCTGAGTCCGTATCTGGAGCATCTATTTGACTTGGTCACCCCCATTCGGTTGGCTGAGCTGTCAAGTCCCAATCGGCCTTTGCTACAGCGCTTGGCATCAGAAGCCCCAGGCACCTTTCAACACACTCTGTTTGTCGCCTCGTTGGCCGAAGCGGCCGCCCGTGCTCTGCACTGCAATGTTGAACTGGTCAGAGCCGGGACGCTCTATCATGACATTGGCAAAATGCACGACCCCCAAGGGTTTATCGAAAATCAGATGGGTGGCCCCAACAAACACGATGAAATCAACGACCCTTGGGTCAGCGCCGAAATCATCAAAAAGCATGTCAGCGAGGGAATTGTGATGGCCCGCCGCTGTCGTCTACCCAAAGCCGTGAAGGCGTTTATTCCAGAACATCAGGGCACGATGCAGATCAGCTATTTTCATCACAAAGCGATGGAATTGAGCAAAACCGACACCAACATCGTGATCCAAGAACAAGATTTCCGCTATCCCGGCCCAATTCCGCAGTCGCCCGAAACCGGCATTGTGATGCTGGCTGACTCCTGCGAGGCCGCGCTACGCTCCTTAAAAGACGCATCGCCCTCTGAAGCCTTAGCAATGGTTAACCGAATTCTCAAGGCACGCTGGCGTGATGGACAGATGGTTGATTCAGGACTGACCCGCGAGCACATGGGCATGATTGCCCAGGTATTTGTGCAGGTTTGGCAACAATATAATCACAAGCGGATCGCCTATCCCAAAAGCGTTTTTAATCCAGTAGCTGGGCGGTCTTAATCAGACTGTTGACAGGGCACGGGCGATATTTTTGAGGTATCGGACTTGAACTGCTACATCGTTTGACTGTCACGACGTTGGGCAAAACCTCTGGGGAACCGAGAAGTGAGCGATGGCTGTGGGGTTGCCGCTCCTCAGCCTGGCTGTCTATCGCCCTCCTGGTGCCAGTTGAGAGGGCGAAATATTGGCGAGCGCGCTCAGGCCAATTGCAACCAGCGATCGCCTCACCCTCACCCACTCAGAAACTCTGCCAGTCCCTCCCAACGCCTCTTGTTTGATGGCCATCCTGGCCGTCTGTTCCACCATCCTGGCCGTCTGTTCCACCAGGCTGGTCGTCCGCTTCGCTGCAACGCCAGCGAGACAGCTGATCTTTCGACAGTCTGGTGGGCTTGGGCAGGCTAGGAAGCCGACCCAACGAGGGTTTCGATCACGCGCGGGCCTAGTGGAAAAGCATATCGCCCCTCCTCAATCGGCACAAACACACCTCAAAGGCACTCGGCGACGGCTGCCCCCTTGGGAAAGATCAGGGCTCACCCGACATCACTCTGGCTCAATCAAGGCGATGGATTGAAAATTCGACGAGGGAAAATTTCTCCGATCCCCATGCTTTCTGTCTAATACCGATTCTCTGAAACAAGGTTACAGATCCGGTTCCCCTGCCCCTCGGCTCCCCGGCGTTTCCAAGATTGCATCGGGAGTCCGATCACTGAGAACTGGTATAAATCCCCAATGGGTCAGTTGAGAGGTCGGAAGATCAGATTAAACAATGTCAACGGAGGTAGCCGCTATCCACCCCCGTTGGCTTTATTTGCCTGAATTGGATGAGCCATCAAAAAGGCGATCGCCTAAACTAACGGAAAACTTGCCCTGTCGTATCCCTCAAAGGTTAAGTCATGACAATCTCGATTGTGATTTTGTGAATCTTTGAGGCACACTTAACTGCTGGCTATCTACCAAGCGCTAAAGGAGACTGCACGATGCCAAAGGCAAAAGCTCTGGGAAATACCTTCTTAAAATCATCCCCCATTTCCTCACAAGATTTGAGTAATAAAGAAAAAATCTACGTGCCTGAAGGCCATGAATTTTATATTTATCGCTATGCACCAGATCGGAACCAGCACGTTTTTATGGAACTGGCCTCGCCGCTCACGACCCTAGACGGCGTGACTCGGCTGCAAAATGTTTACGGCTATGATCCTCACATTCAGATTGAGGGTGAGCCCGACCAATCCAGTGGCGGCTCAGGGGGCAAACTTGACACGACCAAGCTGATCAAGCTGAACGTGCCTTACTTTCAACAAAATGATAATGATTCCAGCGTGTTTGGGGCCGGTTGGCGACAGTGCAACACCACCAGCAACTGTATGCTAGCGGACTATTTGCTGCAGGGTGCCCTGACTAAAGCGGCGAAGGACAAAGGCTATCGCGAACCCGAATCGGTCTACATGCGGATTGTGGCTAAATACGGCGACACTACTGACCACGCAGCCCAGACGGCAGCGCTGAAAGAAATTGGTATCAACTCTTATTTCAGCTATTCGATTTCCTCTAAAGACGTCATGCTGTCTCTGAGCTATAGCATTCCGGTTGTAGCAGGATTTGCCTACAAGAGTAGCGGTCACATTTGCGTCATTGTGGGCCATGATCCCGTCAAACGGACGTTTCTTGTCCATGATCCCTATGGCATTCGCTACGGGGCCAGTGATTCCTACGACATCGATGCTTGGGCGGCCTTTGACCCATTCTCCTATGGGACGATGCAGCAGATTTATTGGGACATGGGCAACGAAGCCGGTTGGGGCCGAATTGTGACTAGCGTCAACGGTAAGCCGACGGGACTGCCGACCGGCCTCTAAATGTCTTTGCATAGCTGCGAAACTCAGCGAAATCAATTAATGCAACAGAGGGTAGGGGAGATGAGATCGTTCCTTGCTCTGTGCTCGATCGCCGACCCGCAGTGGGGATCAGACTCCAGTAGCTTAAAAAACCATCAAATGCTGTGGTGACGCCGCCAGAACAGCGTATGCTTACTGGTCGAGGGCGGTCACTGGGCTGCTGTCGATCGCGGATCTGCCAGCGGGCACAGGCGATCGCAGTCCGCGCCAAACCAATGACCCGCCAAGAGCCAAACTCCATTGCAACACCTACTGAGGAAACAGGGGATGATGTTTGACGAACTGGACACCTCCATTGAAGACATTCGGGCGCGGGAAATTCTGGATTCTCGGGGTCGCCCGACCATTGAGGCGGAAGTTTACCTCGCTGGTGGGGCCGCCGGGTTAGCACAAGTGCCCAGTGGTGCTTCGACGGGCAGCTTTGAAGCCCACGAGTTGCGAGATGATGACCCCAGTCGTTTTGGCGGCAAAGGCGTGCTCAAAGCGGTCGAAAACGTAGAAGAGGAAATTGCCCCCGAGCTAATTGGGGTGAACGCCTTAGAGCAGTCCGTTGTCGACACCATCATGATGGAAGTTGATGGCACGGACAACAAGTCTAAAATCGGCGCGAACGCGATTTTGGCGGTGTCTTTGGCCAATGCCAAAGCCGCTGCTGCCGCGGTGGGCCTGCCGCTGTATCGCTATTTGGGTGGCCCGTTGGCCAACCTCTTGCCCGTGCCTTTGATGAATGTGGTGAACGGTGGCCAACATGCCGACAACAACGTTGACATTCAAGAATTTATGATTGTGCCCATTGGCGCGCCGACGTTTAGCGAAGCCTTGCGCTGCGGCGCTGAGGTGTTTGCCAGTTTGGCGAAGGTGCTCAAGGGCAAAGGCATGCTGACGGGTGTGGGGGATGAAGGCGGTTTTGCTCCCAACTTAGGTTCTAACCAAGAGGCGTTAGAGCTGCTGATTCAAGCGATCGAGCAGGCCGGTTACAAACCGGGTGAACAGGTGGGATTAGCGCTCGACGTGGCGGCTAGCGAGTTTTATCAAGACGGTCAGTATACCTATGACGGCGCGACCCATTCGCCCGCTACGCTGATCGACTACTTGACTGACCTAACCGGTAAGTTTCCCATCGTTTCGATTGAGGATGGTCTGGACGAAGAAGATTGGAGGAACTGGGCAGCGCTCACGCAAAAGCTGGGGCAAAAAACTCAGCTGGTGGGTGATGACCTATTCGTAACCAATCCGACCCGGCTGCAAAAGGGGATTACTGAAAACGTCGGCAACTCCATTTTGATTAAGCTCAATCAAATCGGTAGCCTCACAGAAACCCTGGAAACCATTGACCTGGCCACGCGCAATGGGTTTACGTCGGTGATCAGCCACCGTTCGGGTGAAACCGAGGATACGACCATTGCCGATCTGGCGGTGGCAACCCGAGCCGGACAAATCAAAACCGGTTCCCTCAGTCGGAGCGAGCGGATTGCCAAATACAACCGCCTACTGCGGATTGAAGACGAACTCGGCGAACAAGCGGTTTATGCTGGTACCGTCGGCATGGGGCCAAAAGCGGGCTAAGGCCAAAAGTGACCTAGTGTGATCGCCCACCACGGATAGACCGATTATGCTAGTAGCATCCCTGTTTATCCGTGAGGGTAGATCGATGAAGACACATCAATGCTGGTCGGCCCTGGTGATCACTGCCGCCCTCTTCTCAACAGGGGCAACTCTACCCAGTAAACCTGCAGTGCCTATGCAGCCCTTGCAGTTAGCTGACATTGACATCAACATTCCCGTCATCATTCCGGGCTATCCCGTGATCGTGGTGCCTCGTGGTCGCACCGAAATTGAACGGGAAGTCACTGTTCGATTCATTGCCACGGGGGATGACTGGGCCACCATTTATCTGGATGGCGACTTCTTATTCCGCGCGGCCAACACCCGTCGCACCTACAACGTCACTCTCGATCCGGGGGCCTACTATTTAGAAATCACCGGCGTTACTCGGTTTGACAGTTGGGGCGCTGGGTATTTAGATGTGGGTCGCGACGATGCCAACATCGTCGTGGTGCGTTACGGCCAAGACAACGGCATTCAGGTGACGGGCAATGATCAGATTTGGTTTCCCGAGTAAGGGAGTTGCTCAAACATAGCGTCCCCGATCGCAGGGGTTTGGCATTCCAAACCCTTACCGAAAATTGTCTAGCCTGAGAATGTCATTTAAGCGCACATCCCTAAGGGCTGGGCTAAGCGATCGCCTGCCCGCTTTATGCCTCGCCCGTCCACGGTTCCACCACGACGGCGACCGTGATCTCAGCATTGAGGCTGCCAGAGACCGGACAGTATCTTGTATGCGACAGTTCCACTGACCGATTGAGCGCTACTGCGGTCACCTCAGGGCCAGCCCCATAGTGGGTGACGTGAATGTGGGTATAGCGTTTGGGGTGAGTCTCCGCCTGAATACCCTCAACTTCGACCCGATAACGCGCCAAGGGCTGGCGTTTTTTGCGCATGATATCGACCACACCAAAGGCGGTACAAGACCCTAGCGCCGTCAACAACAGCTCCATTGGGCGGAGTGCGATCGCGGGCTGATCGCCATCGACGACCACTTTGTCTCCTGCGGCATTGACTCCGACAAAGCGATGCCCACAGATCTGATGCAGCACAATTTTCTGGCTGGTCATGGCGTCTTCGGGATAAACCAACGTTGATAGCAGTATTCTGCATCATCGAACCCTGACAGCCAATTGTCTGTCCTAGAAGGCGAGACTAAGAGTATCCCAGTTCTCAGCGATCGGACTCCCCTTGCCATCTTGGCAACGCCGAGCAGTCGGGGGGAGTCCGATGTGGCGTCTAGTTTCAGAGCACCAGTATTACTGAGGCTGTTCCCACGGGACTTCGGCGGGGGCCAACATCACCATGCCGTCAATTTGCAGATAATCCTCTTCAAAGGCCAGAGTCCCGCTGAGGGCTTTAAGCGAGCCCAACAGTCGTGAAAATTCTTGTGACTCTGGATCAGTCGCCATCCAGGGAAAGAAGCGAGCCACCTGCGCTCTGACGGGAGCCAGATTCACGAAGACATACCCCTGATTCTCAGCAGGAAAATCTGCTGTAGACCCTAGAAACCGCAGGGCGTTCGGCAAGGCTTGGGCCGGCTCTAGAGAGAGAATGCTCGACAGTGAGCCCAAACTGGTGGTCAAAATGAGCGTATCGTCGCTGGCCCAACCGTGGCCCAAAAAACTGTCGAGCTGACCATCACCGTCAATGTCAGTCTGCCAGTTAGAGACACTGCCCAGTGGAGTCGCTTGAGTTTCAACCGTGAGGCCAATATCTTCGGTCCAGGTCTGGTCAAGTTGGGCCAACGTTGCCTCGGCTGCAGCGCGATCGCTGGTTTGTAAAGCGATGCCAAGACCGATGTCTAACTCGGGCAAGAAGGTGCTCAGGGGCGTGTCTTCTGTGGGGAACAGAAAGATACTAAAGCCCTGATTCATCCAGCTAAAGACATCTTGGTCGAGGTCAAGCCCGGTGGCGAGGCTGAAAAAATTCCGAGTCTGCTCTAGGGCGGCGCTGGTCTCTGCATCGGCCTCCAGAATAGTCACGGCTTCTTGCCAGGCGGCGGCTAAGTCTTGACTGCTCAACAGGCCATAGCTATTGCCCGGAATATGCTCTAGCACCTGCGGTGGGGCCGGTTCAGCAACCGCTAACAAGGTTTGCAAAAGGGGATCGTCATAATAGCCCCGCCCCTGCACGCGAATGCCTTGAGCGGTGGGATAGATCAGCACTTCAATACTGCTATCGATGTCTAAGGCGGCCAGGTCTGCCAGGTCTGGGGCCCAAAGATTGGGGGGCAGTGCGTCGCTGGGAATCACACCCGATAGGGCCCAGTCAGTCAACGAATATTTCACCATTTCTGACAGATGGCCGTATCCAATGCCCAGCGCGCCTTCGTATTCGGGACGAGCCAACGTCCGGAGAAATCTGGTGTCAGTGGCGAGGGCATTGGCCGGAGACAAGGGCCGCTGATCAAACCAAGTGCGCAGAGCAGTCGGATTTTCAGCTGCGACGATCAGGTCTGGCAGCACGGCGATCGCCAAGCCAGGGACGTCGGGGAAAGGGACATCGGACGTTTCCGTACCAGGGGATGCGGCGGGCAGCTCCTCAATTGCATCTTCGATCGGCTCATCAGGCAGGGCGGGTTCTGGGATGAGAGGCGGGGAGGTATCCGTCGGTACCTGAGGCTCAGCAGCGGCAGTCGAGTCAGACAGGGGCTCGGGCAAATTCAAGGTAGGCTCGTTAGGCAACCAGGGCACCCACTCGTCGCCACCAGCGGCAGCTGGGTCAGACAGGGGAACTGGCGAGTTAAGGGGAAACTCGTCCGGTAGCGAGGGAAAAAACTCATCGTCTGGCGTCAGGTATTGGGGTTGCCAATAAAGAATGTCGATTGTCTGATAGGTCTCGACTTCAGGCACGGTGCCCCGTAGATCGCTCACCGTATCGATGAACCCATCGAACTCGTTGGATTGGGCGATGGGGGCAATGAGGATCTCGTTTTCTGATAGTGCGGTCACGACAGAAACCGCCTCTTCCGTCTGCTCTAAGGACAGCAGTGCCACGGCCACCGTGTCGCCGACCCAAGGAGCAATGTCAGTTTGATAATCGAGTTCAGTGGGCAAAAAGGGTAGCCCGCCGACATCCAGGGGAGCGCCGAGTTCTGCTTGCAGCTGTTGGACTAGGGCATATTGTTCGAGCTGCTGCCACGTCTCATCGCGGGTATCGAGCAAGATGACGTAGGCCACATCAGGTGACAGGTGTTGAGCGGCCTCTGGAACCGTCGTGTCAGCGATCGCACTACCGATGGGTTGCACAATTGCCGCCGTCGTCGCGATCGCCATGATCGCTTTCAGTTGAGGTACTTTCGTCACCATCGTCTCCTGTTTCTAAACTGAGGCTGGTTTGAACAGTTGTCCAGACCAGTGTGCCCGAAGGGTGTGACGTCTGTGCAGAAATCTCACATCAGCACAGGAGAGTGATACAAACTTCAGGGATAGGACTCCTGATGCCATCTGGAAAATTGGGTAAGCCAAGAAAGAGAAGCCAGATTTGGCACGCTGTTGAAAAGCGTCAGCATCAGCGACCCTTCACAAACGGGTCAACGTTTAGTTGACATCGCACTGGTGGAGATTCCAACACACCTTCAGTCGATGGAAGTATACACCAGCCATAGAAAGAAACCGGCGATCGCAAATCTGATAACAAGGCAGCGATTTTTCACCCCGCTCGCTATCCAGCCACTGTCGTCAAAAGCCAGATCAGCAAGTTGCCGCTATTAAGCCGTTGGGAGCTGCATCAAATCGGCGATCGCCAGCTCAAAACCAGGCACCTGGGACGACTTGAGTACAGCTGCGCCAGTGAGTACCTGCGCCTCATACAGCCCGTCGACCAGCGTTAGCACGGTGACCTGAGCCTTAGCGGGGTCAACAATCCAGTACTCGCTAATGCCGCGTGCCGCATACTCAGAACGCTTGTAGCGATAGTCGCGATCTTCATTCACTTTGCCCGGCGACACCACTTCCACCACGAGTAAGGGGGCAGGCATATTGTCAGTAATGGTGCTGCGGCTTTTGCCCTGTAGCGATGCGACTAACTCAGCCCCCAAAATCATCAAATCAGGTGATCGTACCCTTCCCGCCACAACAATTTCCGTGGTGTTTTGTCGCACCCAACTAAACGGCAACACCTTCAGAAATTGAGCCATCAAAAAAACGGCGATTAAAACATTTTTTTCACTTTCTGGTGGCATCTCAAGCATTTCCCCGTCGACAAATTCGCAGCGGTGCTCGGAGCCTGTTTCCAGGCTCAAATAATCTGCCAGCGTCAATTTTTGAGTTGTGCTCATCATGGCAGGAGCTGCCCAATTTTTGTCGTGGCCCTATTCTACCGTCACTGACTTGGCCAGATTGCGGGGCTGATCAACGTCTAGCCCCCGCCGCGCGGCGATGTGATAGGCCAGCAGTTGCAGGGGAATCACCGTCAGCACGGGGGAAAGCAATTCATCCACTACCGGCACCGGCAGCAGCGAATCAAAGGTAAACTCCGCCTCTTCATCATTCATCGGCACCACACCAATCAGCTGGGCATCCCGCGCTTTGGCTTCTTGAGCGTTAGAGAGCACCTTTTCGTAGACATTGCCCGGCATGGCGATCGCCACGACGGGCACCTTGGCATCAAGCAGGGCGATCGGGCCGTGCTTCATTTCGCCAGCGGGGTAGCCTTCGGCATGAATGTAGCTGATCTCCTTCAGCTTCAGAGCACCTTCTAGGGCAATGGGGAAGTTGATGCCCCGACCCAGATAGATGAAGTCTTGCGTATCACTAAAGTTGTGTGCCAGCTCTTCGATGTAACGTTCCTGACTTTCGAGCACCGATTCAATTTGGGCGGGCAACAGGCGCAGATCTTCGATCAGCTGTTCGATCGCTTCAGGAGTCAGCGTTTGACGGCGATAGGCCAGATCTAGCGCTAAAAAGTAAAATGCCATCACCTGAGCGGTGAAGGTCTTGGTCGCGGCAACGCCAATTTCAATGCCTGCGTGGGTGTCGATGATGTGAGGCACGAGTCGGGCTAGGGAGCTTTCGGGCCGGTTGGTGATGCCCAACATGCGGGGTGCCAGGGCGGCGTCGGCAGCTTGGGTGCGGCGCGCTTGTTCCATTTCGAGCGCGGCTAAGGTGTCAGCGGTTTCACCCGATTGCGTGACGCCAATGGTCAAGGTGTTGCGAGTCAGCGGTGACGGCGAGTACCGAAACTCTGAGGCATATTGCACCCTGGTCGGAATGCCGGCCAGCTGCTCAATCAGATATTTGCCCACCAGGCTGGCATGCCAACTGGTGCCGCAGGCCACGATTTGCAAATGCTCCAGTCCGTCCAAAACGTCGTCCGGTAGCCCCAAGTGGACGGGATTCGTGGCGCGATCGCTCGTCCAAGCGGTGTCTAAATAGGTCTCTAATCCGGTGCGCACCACACCCGGTTGCTCGTAGATTTCCTTCAGCATGAAATGCTTGAAGCCCTGCTTCTCGACCATGATGGGGTTCCAGTTCAGCGAGAAGGGTCGCTTTTTGAGGCGATCGCCCTCAAAGGTATAGACTTCAACACCGGTTGGCGTCAGCCGCGCTAACTCCCCATTTTCTAACGGCAAAACGGCGCGGGTGTGGGGCACGATCGCCGGAGTATCCGACGCGCAGAAAAACTCCCCTTGACCTAAGCCAATGATCAAGGGCGCCTGCTGCCGCACCACAATTAAATCGTCCGGATAGTCGGCATTGATCACGGCTAGGGCAAAGGCCCCTTCTAACTGCTTGACGCTCAGCCGCACCGCTTCAAAAAAGGGATCAGCTTCAATCGCGCCCGCCGCCGTTAAATGCTTCAGGTGTTCCGCAATCAGATGGGGAATCACCTCTGTGTCAGTATCGGAGCGAAACTCGTGACCTTTCTCCTTCAAGGTGGCTCGCAGTTCGCGATAGTTTTCAATAATGCCGTTTTGCACCACCGCGATGCGACGATAGGTATCGGTGTGGGGGTGGGCATTGTGCTCTTCTGGTTTGCCATGGGTCGCCCAGCGCGTGTGGCCAATGCCGAGCCGAGCTGGATTGTCTTGACCTTCGATTTTTTCTGCTAGATTTTGCAGCTTGCCCTTGGCCCGCACACAGTGCAGCTCACCTTCGAGCACGGTGGCGACGCCAGCTGAGTCATAGCCGCGATATTCCAGCTTTTGCAGCCCTTCCATCAAAATGTCGCTAGCGGGACGGGTTCCGATATAACCGACAATGCCACACATAGAAGCTGCTCCTTAAAGGGTCACAAGAGTGTCAATGTTGGGCGTCAGTGCCCACAAGTTGAACGAGATCAGCCCCTGCTCAACACCGGGGGCCAGACGAGACGCTGGGAAGTCTGTATGGATGTGAATGATACAACTTATTCGCTGGAGTCTGTGGTTGAGTCGGACATCGTCCAGCCCCCTTTAGAGCACTCCATGCCATTCCAAGACTGTCAGCAGTCAGCATTGGGCCTCCCGGCGGCTCTGATTCACTGCGATTGCCGCCGCGCTCGGCCAGGCTGTTGAGTGGCGGACACCGAGTTCGCCTCCCTAACGTCATCTAGATCAAGCTGAAACCTGCAGTTCACGACGCGTACTCATGCCAAATTCTCGATTAAAACAGCGGCTGATTGGCGAATTGAGTTGGCAAAGACTGCTGCGCTCTGTCATTTTCATCTACACCTTTTTTGCGGTCTATGTCTTTTTTCGAGCCGACAGCATGATTTTTTTGCCGCCACCGGCCAGCTATCAAGATACCGAGGCGATTCTCAAAATTCCGGTCAATGAGACCGAAGCAATTTCTGGCACCTACCTGTTCAACGAGCAAGCCACCTATACACTGCTCTATATTCACGGCAATGCCGAAGATTTGGGCACGGTGCGTCCGGTGTTGGAGCGGTTACACAGTTTTGGATTTAGCGTTTTTGCCTATGACTACCGGGGCTATGGCACCAGCGATGGTCGCCCCAGCGAGAGGAATGCCTATGAAGAGGCCGACGCGGCCTATGCCTATCTCACCCAGCAGCTGAACATTCCGCCGGAGCAGATTATCGTTTATGGCCGGTCAGTCGGCGGCGGCCCCGCTGTCGAATTAGCCACCCAACAGGCGATCGCAGGCTTGATCTTAGAGAGCACGTTTACGTCGGTGTTTCGAGTGGTGGTGCCCTTTCCGCTACTGCCCTTTGACAAGTTTCCGAATCTCGACAAACTACCAGAGATTCAGGTGCCGGTACTGGTGATGCATGGTCAAGCCGATCGCGTCATTCCCTTTGAGCACAGCCAGACTCTGTACGACGCCTTGCCCGAACCCAAGCTATCACTCTGGGTCGAAGCGGCGGGCCACAACGATTTTCCCTGGGTGGCGGGCGATCGCCATCAGCAGGTGCTGCTGGCCTTTCAAGACCTGGTGGCAACTTATCAACCAGAGCTAGAGTGAGCTTTTGCAACGGCTATGGGCGATCACGGCCCGCCCCTTTCTACCAAGCCGCTAATCCCGCTCTTCTGAAAGCAAGACGACCAATCTGGCCCCATGCTCTTCCACTCCCCTGCATTGCCAGGACGCTGGTTTTGAGAAACTCTCTACTCTCACACTCTACTTACGTACTCGGTACGGTCAGAGCGTTAAAAATCTACGTCTTGCCAGCCGTCAGGACAAGTCGCGACAATATCCGCTTGGGCCGGGGGAGTAAAGGTGATCGCTATATTCGGATTGGGACTGTCGGGCTCGGCTTCGCAGAGGAGCGCTGTAGAGAACACTTCACCATTCGTGGTTGTGGTGAGATAGGCAATCCCCATGTAGGCAACTAAGTTTTCTTGCAGGGGCACGGCGCGATTGATCACATGATCATCCGCAATTTGGGCCACGCCATAGCGATAGCCCTCAGTAATCTGAGGAATGCCCACTTGTAACAGCGACAGTTCACGAGCAAATTCGCTAGCCTCCAAATAATAAGCCTGCTGTCCCCGATTCATCGCCCCTAATGACGATTGGGCCTCACGCTGCCAGACCTGCATCTCACTTTGCTCATACAAGCTGCTCAGGATAGTGCTCACATCGGCCTGGGTCGATATCGCACCGTCAAAGTCAGCATTCTGAACATCAACAATGTCGGCCTCCCACAGCAGAGCATAGTTAAACTTGGCCCCGGTCAGATCTGTCTGGTCGAGTCGGGCATAGCGTAGATCAGCGCTGCTGAGATCGACGCCCGTAAGGCGGGCGGCAGTGAGGTCAGCCCCCAAGAGATCAACCCCGAGCTGGATGCCGTCTAGACTACCGGGATACCCATAGAACAAATAGGCATACACTTCCCAATCGGCGGAACAGATGTCTAGCCATTCATCCAGATCAGGAACAACGCCCTGCAGGTCGTAAACGGGATCACACAGCTCCGTACCGAGGGTTGTCACTAGATCTAAAGCGACACAGTCGGAGGTCATGAACCAGTCGGTATCACTAGAAACGGTAGGACAGACGTTGGTGACGATCGCATCGCTCAAATCTGCTGCCTGCAGGTTGGTTCCTTGAAAGCGGGTACCGGAAATTTCTGCACCTTGCAGATTGGCCTGGTGCAAATCGGCTCGGCTCAAGTCGGAAAAATTGAGTCGGGCTCCTTGCAAATTGGCCCCGGTCAACTGGGCTTCCCGCAAGTCGAGACCGCGGAGGTTCGCCTCCGACAGATCACAGTTTTCGCAGAGGTTGGTTTGCAAGAGTTGCTGAATATCGGCTGGGTTCGCGGCGATCGCGGCAGAGCCGAGCAGGGCACTCCCCGCCAGCGTCAAAGCCAATGACAACCCTGATTGCGGAGCGGTTGGAAAAAACATCATGGGTGCGATGGGGGAAACGACAGTCGTCAGCC
>ERZ1740058.857-NODE-857-length-18456-cov-20.934514_pt1 | contig 18456 bp, 14 predicted proteins | sample MGYA00581745_ERZ1740058 | MGnify/ENA primary metagenome ERZ1740058 (study PRJEB43018, sample SAMN04849742) | marine metagenome | isolation source: floating plastic debris | place: Pacific Ocean | collected 2008-08-30 | study: EMG produced TPA metagenomics... | reverse complement strand
CAATGCTGCCCCGTTTCCGCGCTTCCTTAAAGGAGGTGCCGACATTTTGCAAACCGGCGCGAATCATCTCCCGTTCTAGCAGCGCAAAAAATCGGCTACGATCGCCCCCCCGTACCACCGCATGATTGTGGGCTTCGGCCAGCGCGATCGGATAGCCATAGCCCTTTTGCACCTGGGTAATTACCATTTCTAGCGCCGCGTCGCGGAGCGCCCCATCGAGGGCCACCCAGGCGGGCAACTCAATGCGAGCAATTTCGGCGCCCACATGCAGGTAGCAAAAATAGATGTGATGTGGTCCATAGTCCGCCAATATATTGACGGAACTGCGCCACAGCGGGCCGCGCTCGCCCGGGGCTAAATGGGTGGAGTAAAGAGCGACGTCGCGCAGCGGATCAAACACCTGACAGGGAGCCAAATCGCGCTGGGAAGCACAATGGGTCAAACAGTCGGGCACCTCAAATGGGCAGCTCTGTAGCCGCAAAAAGTTCAGCGCTTCGCCGCTGCGCGAGGCACTAACATAGCCCACCAGAGGAATGCCCGCCGTCTGCAACTCATCCCAAGCGGCCAAAATGGGGGGCAAGATGCGATCTCGGGCGGCATTGGGCAGATCTTCTAAAAACCAGTAGATTAAGGAGCCATCCGTCAAGGCCAAGGTGGGCACCGAAGCCTCAGTCGCGGGCTCCGCTGCCATCGTGAGGGCTAAATCGGCCAGGGCTTGAGCTTCAGAAACGGTGCGGCGATGGCCCATCCATTCTTCAGTGCTAATGCCCCACTGGCGAGAAATGTAAAGGTCTTCGGGACGATAGACCACCTCAGGCAGACTGTCTAATAGCGGAAAGCGGCCCTGACCGTAGTGCAGCACGACCCGCCCCACGTTGAGCAGATAGCAGTAGGCAATTTCGTGATGACTGGGGGAAATCTGCGACCCATCAGTGGCCAATACGGTATGGGCGGCGGGCGCAGCCGCAATCGCCACGCGGGTATCCAACGGTTCCATCGGCATCGCGATCGCAAAGGGAATGCGATCGTGCCAGGCTTCTAGGCGCTCGATCAACTCTGCCTGGTGGGCCTGAGCACGCGCCATCAGCGTATTGGCGATTTTGACGCGGCGTCCGGCAGCTTCGGCTTCTTCTTTGAGGTGATGACTGATGCCCTGCATTTGCTGGGCGAGCTTCATCAGATCCAACATGGCAGTGCTCTGATTGCGTCTGGAATCCGCTTCCAGGAGAGCGGGTGAGTCCGTGATCGCGAGCGCCCAACCCCGATTTCCACCAGGGAGAGGCAGTCCTACCGAGCATGACCAGGCATTAGGCAGCCGCCTGCCACACTGAGAACTCACGTACTAATTGAGATAACGATAACAGATGGATGCGGGAATCGATCGCGGCGCATTCCCGTTCATCGGCGGTGTTGTAGCCCCAATCGGCCAGAAACAGCACAATATCCTGCAGGTCATCCACAGCTTTGACTTTATCCAAAGTCTTGAGGCGATCTTCGATAAACCAAATGGGCACGGTGCCAGTCACCTCAGCCGCGAACGACTGCCGGAGCTGCTGGAGCGTATCGGTTTTGGGCTGGTTGATCTCTTTGCCAATGATTTGTTCGCGGGGCAGATCAACACCGGCCTGAGCCAGCAGAGCCTGAATAAATCGCCCCTCTTTAGTCGAGATAATGATGGGAAAGATCCCGGCGGCGATCGCCTCCTGCAGCCGGTCAATCACGCCGGGATAAAAGCGATGCAGACTCAACCACCCCTCTAAGTCAGTCTTAATCCAGCGATCGCGGACGCCATCCACAGCCGCCATCGCCCCATCAGGCGACAGTGAAGTTTCGGCCAACAGCGCCTGCACCAGGGTCGGCCAGCGGTCTAAAACAGTCGCAGCGGTCACGCCTTGCTGTAGCGCGTGGAGCAGCAGCGGCATTTCCCAACCGGTTTCAATCACCGGACGCAGGGGATAGAACTGTTCGGCTAAGCCCTCGGGTGGCGCTGATTCCGCATCGAGAAACAGCTGGCAATAGGCTCGCCAAGCGGTCTGAAAATATTCGATCAGGCCATCACACAGGACACCGTCAAAATCTAAAGCCAAGATGGCGGGGGCGGTCATGGGCAGTCAATTAGGCGGGTTGAGCACGACAAATGAACTGGAGGCTGTCATCATTGAGCGGCTGAGTTCTGAGGCTGAAAGCGGTTCAGCCGCCAACTAGCTTTCCGGCGCGGGCGCGGTCATGCCCATACCGTCAAGCTGCCGAGTTTGATTGATGACGCGCTCTAGACCGGGCCGCCGCCATCACTGCTGCCGCTACGGCTGGTCAGCAGAACGATCAGGCCCGTCTCACTGGGTTCATCACTACAGTACCGCGCCCAAACCATGGCAAACTCATGAACTAAACAAATAAGCCACCCTATCCTCCCGAGCCCATGCTGCGGAGTACAAGGTGGCTAGTCGCCGCCAGATTTGGGGAGCAATGATGCCCCACCGTTAAACCGCCGCCGTTTGTGAGGTCGCTGGTTAACCCGCAGCTTGGGCCGGCTGCTGAGCCACACTGGTGCTAGCCGTCGATGTGGCCGCTGTTTCCGGCTCAATATTGACAAACTCAATATGATTGACCAACGTGGTCACAAATGCAAACAGCAAAAAGGGTAAAGACAAGACCAGGATTAAGCCCACTGAGACCAAGGCATACAGGGGTTGGCGGGCACCCATCAGACCCATCGAAGCCGCCAAACTAATGAGCAACACGACTAACCAGGCAATCACCTGACCATAGATATCGCCAAAAGTCAGCGTGCAGTTAAACCGATACCGTTGTAGCTTGTCCATAATCTCTCTGAGATAAACGCTGGCTATTTTCAGGATATAAGTCTCGCCTCAGAAAGCAGAGTTTCTCAACATATTTGCAAATATTGCAGCAAACAGTTACACAGGTTGATATAGTTTTGGCTCCTCCCCGTCGGCGCAGAAAACCTCCTTCACGACGATCGCCTCGGGGCGCAGCCACTGCTCAACCAGTCGCCGGGAAGGCGTCAGCGGCCTATCGCTATCTCATCTTCTATAAGCCCTACGACGTGCTGAGTCAGTTCACCGATAGTCAGGGCGATCGCGCCATTCTCAAAAATTTCATTGATGTGCCGGGGGTTTACCCGGTGGGTCGCCTTGATCGCGACAGCGAAGGGCTGCTGTTGTTGACCGATCATGGCCGCCTGCAGCATCGCTTGAGCAGCCCCCAATACGGTCATCCCCGCACCTATTGGGTGCAGGTCGAGCGCCAACCGGATGCAGCGGCTCTGCAGCAGCTGCGTCAGGGCGTTGAGATTAAAGGCCAACGCACGCGACCGGCGCAGGTGACCGGTTTGCCGCAAGCACCCACCCTGCCGCCGCGGCAGCCCCCCATTCGCTATCGCAAATCAGTGCCCACTAGCTGGCTGGAGCTGGTGCTGACCGAAGGTCGCAACCGGCAGGTGCGGCGCATGACAGCGGCTGTGGGGCATCCGACCTTGCGACTGGTGCGGTGGGCGATTGGCAGCTTGACCCTGGCGGGCTTGGCTCCTGGCGATTGGCGATCGCTGACCCCTGATGAAGTGCAGCAGCTCTTAACCGAAAATTTGCCGCCGTAACCCTGGCTGCCCGGCTACCCCATCACGGCCAGGCATCCTCTGGTCAGGCTCCAATTGTCGGCATTTCCGGATTTTGGCTGCCGTATCGGGAAATTTCTTAGTATGTTTGGTGTGAGCGATCGTTTGAATCTGATCGTGTGGCATTGAAATAGTTGATGCACCCAATTGCCTGATGAATCCGGTTGCCAGGTGCAGCGCAGCTCACTGGCGATTCTTCGGGTAAGCTATGGGGATAAAACTTTTCGACTGCCTCGCCAGATAGCAGCTTAGGTTCCTGGCCATGTTTGTCTGTCCGCACTGCCAATTCGAAAACCCAGCTCAAAATCGTTTTTGTCAGCAATGCGGCAATCCCCTGAAGGGACTGCGAGCTGTGATCACGCCCACCCGGAGCGGCGAGCGTTATCCCCAATCGCCGCTGCCAGGAACGGCTGTTGCTGGTGCGGTGGCGATCGCCGCCACGCCGGAAGCAGCCGCTTCACCGCAGGTCGCGCAATTGCTCACAGCCGATCAGCGCTTGCGGGGAGAGCCGCGCTATCAGCTCCGCCAGCCCACCGCTGCCGACACCCCGTTAGACACGGCAGAAATCCTGCTCAGCCTTTTAGATTGTGAGCCTGCGAGTGACTCACCCCTGATGCAGTTACTCGACAACGCGAGCGAAGAAGTCGATGATGAGGCGTTAGTCGAACGCTTGCCCACAGCTGCCTTGGCCTACTGGCAGTTACAAGACCAGTTTTTTCCGATGGTGCCTGAGCTGCAGGCTGCTTGGCGAGAAAGTGAGCTGACGGTGGTGGTGGTAGAAGATCGCTCTACCTGGCAGACTCTCTCAGCGCTGCTACAGTCTGGGGAGGTTGAGCCCCTAGAGCTGGTGCATTGGTGCTATGAAATTTTGACGCTGTGGGATGCCTTAATCGCCGTCGAGGCTGAACCTAGTCTGCTGGAACCCAACAACTTACGCGTTGATGATGATCAGGTGGTCTGTTTACAGCGTCTCATCTTTAACGCGGGCGATCGCCAATATACTCTGCAAGATTTAGGGCTGCTTTGGCAGTCACTCCTGCAAGAGCTGGCCTATGAGCTGCCGGCGCTCACGACCCTGGCCGACCAGATGACGGCGGGTGACATGACGGCGCTGGCATTGGTGAAAGCGCAGCTAGCCGATATTGCCGATGAGCTGCAGGGCCTGCCGCTTGATCCCGACGCCTCTGGGCCGGAGGGCCCAGAGGCGGCATTGCCTGCTCTCGATGCGGGTCCCATTACTCCTGGCTCGGGAATTGCCGGGATGCCGCTGCCCCCGCTCTCAGAAGATGACGCCGTGCCGCTGGTGGTGGACGACCTGCTGCTGGCTGACGAGTTAGACGGCTTGGCGGGCGAAGACGACCTCGCGGTGCCATCCTCGGAAGATGGTCAGAGTGATCTCCCCACCATGGCCCTCCCGATGAAGCTCTATCGGTTAGACGAGGTTGGGCGCACCCATATTGGGCGGCAGCGATCGCATAACGAAGATTCGTTTTTTGCGGAGACTCAGCTCAAGCGTACTGATAGTCCTGTGGGTACCCAGCTCCAGGCGCGCGGTCTCTATATTCTGTGTGATGGCATGGGCGGGCACCTTGGCGGTGAGGTGGCGAGTGCCTTAGCGGTGCAGACCCTACGCGATTACTTTTTAGAACATTGGGTGGCGGAGCTGCCCGATGAAACCGTCATCAAGGACGGCATCTTGCAGGCAAATCAGGCCATTTTTGAGCAAAATGAGTCGGAAGATCGGGCCGGTAATGCCCGCATGGGTACCACCTTAGTCTTGCTCTTGATCGCTGATCATCAGGCGATCGTGGCCCATGTGGGGGATAGTCGCCTCTACCTCTGCACCCGGCAAGGGCTCAAGCAAATCACGGTGGATCATGAAGTCGGGCAGCGCGAAGTGAATCGCGGCGTCGAGCCCGCGATCGCCTATGCCCGTCCCGATGCCTACCAACTCACTCAAGCGCTAGGCCCGCGTGACAACGACGATGTCGCGCCGACGATAACCCCATTCCCGATTACTCAAGATACGCTGTTGCTCTTGTGCTCTGACGGCTTAAGTGACAACGACTTGCTCGAAAGTCATGTCAAATCTCATGTGGAACCGATGCTGCGATCGCGCGCCGACCTGGATGAAGGCATTGCCAACCTGATTGATCTGGCCAACGAGCACAACGGTCATGACAACATCACTGCGATCGGTGTCAGGGTCAAACTCCGCCCCAACCTAGAGGCCGCACAGTCCATGGCAGAGTCGGCCAAGCCAGTCGATGAGCCGAGTGAACCCACGGCTAAAACGGCTGATACTGACTCCAGTGAGCCCACTCCTGAAACCACTGATTAGGGATTCAGTCGCCTGCCGATACCCAGCGGTTATCGAGTTGCCACTTTGCTTAATAAGGGGGAAACCGATTCTCCGTGATCGGGACTCGCGACAGGCTGCCTACAGCGTGATCGGCGCGATTGGTTCGATATTGGGGTCATGGCCGCCGACCTGGTTCGTGCGCAAAATCCAAACGGTAGCGCCGTACTTAAGAAAGGCTCGCGCCACCGTATCGCTGGCTTTGCGGGGCAGCAGCGTGCGCCAGCTGGTGAGGCCCATCATCAGGTTTTCCAGGGGCTTATGTTCCAAAGTGGCGCCCAGATTAAACTCATTGGTTTCCCAATCGGCGCGAGTCTTGCCAAAGGGCTGCAGAGCCTGCTTCAAGTCTTTGCCAAAGATCATTAACTGTTGAAACCGCTGCGCCTGGTCTGGATGCGCGGCTGCCCAGTGCTGCAGTTGTGCTGCTTGCGCCCCCATCGCCTGCCCCAGCTGTTGCACCGCCGCAAAAAAGGCCTGGTTGGAATCTTGAGAGCAGTTATTGGCCGGGCCGACGTAGGTGGCACCGGTGCCATCGCCGATGCGATATCGCGCCGTCATGGCCATCAAGAAGTTTTCCATATAGTGCAGGGCCGACTGGGGAGCCCGGTCGAAGTCAAAGTCTTCGGTAAAGCAGGGAAGTTTAACCACCATGTCACAGGTGGGGCGGTTGCCTAACCAGCCCATTTGGCGATCGCCCATATAGCGCGACCAGTGCAGGGTACCCGCCACCAAACCATCCGTATTTTGGGTATAGACCTGGTAATAGCAAATATCAAACCGTAGTTCATCCGCCAGCGGATCGTGTTTCACTTCCGCCACACCAAAGGCAAAGTGGCCAAAGAAGATAGGCGTCGCTGCCGCCGGTTCTTTTTGAGGGCCGCCGATACCGCCATAGGTGTGTAGCACCAGGGCGCGATCGCCCACCTGCCAATCCTCAACAGCAGCTTGAATGGCAGCGGAAGAACCGTTGTCGCGGGGCGTTCCTAACACCGATGCGGTTTGCCCTTTTTTCGCGGCGATGTCCTCCCAAGTTTCTTGGCGAATGTGACGGTAGACGTTCTTTTCGCCAAAGACGACGCGATCGGGCTGCAGCCGCATCAACCCTCGCGGCATCCAGGCTTGCACGACAAACTGCCCCGCTGCGTTCAGAGCGCCATAGACATACCATCCCTGTTCATTGCTGGGCGAATTTTCGATTTGGTTGAGGGTCGAGGGATAGCTGCCATAGTCTTTCGCCACCATCACTGGCGGCGTGCTCATCACCGTTGCGGGGCCGTCAAACTGGCGGGTCTTGGCATTGAAGTGGCGCACGCGATACTGATCGGGGCCTTCAGGGGTGATGAACTGCACCAGGGCGTAATAGCGACCGGTGATTTCGACCGGCTGGTAGCGCGTATGCAGAGCCACCGTGTCATCATCTGTCGATCGCACGTCGATCGCCGTCAGCATCACCGTGATGTCATCTACCGGGTGACTGCCCGCTAAGGATTCGAGGGGATCGACTTGCCGCCACCGGTTAATGCGATCGGGCAGCACCATGCCGCCAAACTTACTGTTATATTCCGCATCAGCGCTGAAGTTGACGTCGCGGGTCACGGCTTTGACGAGACGCTGCACGCGGGGCAGGTCGCGCTGCCACCGCAGGGGCACCGTTTGCCCTACCAGGTGCGCGTAGTTAGGCGGCGCATGGGAGACTTCGATGAGCACCCCTCGCACCTGCGATCGCGCCGCTTTCGCGGGCAAAATCAACCGCCCCATCCACTCGCCAATGGGTTGATACAGGGCCGGGTCAGGTGACGAGCCAATGGGATAAAAACTCGGCTGGCAAAACGGCAGCTCACGATAGAGACTGTAGTTACTCGGCTTCGCCGGTTCCAGATCTTTGCCCGTTTCGAGATCGCCGCCAAGGATGGCGTTAATAGTGTCAATCGTTTGCTGCAGGGCCGTCCGCCCATCGGCCAGAATCACTTTGGGATCCAGCACTCCCCCCGGCACATTGTGACCCACCGGCCCCAGGGGAATGATCGTAATCTTGCCCAGCCGCTTGGCCCGGTTCCAAAACGACAGGGGAAAGAGCTTCCACCGGCCCGGAAACATCAGGGGGCCAATGCGTTCAACATCGTCTTTTTCACCCACCAGATGGTGCAGATGCTCCAGTTTAAGAAAGTTACTGTTGGCGCTGATCACCCCACCAATGGAAATCACATCAATCGGCGCGGCGATCGCCCGCTTTAAAAAGGGCGCATTGGCACAAGACATTTGACCGCCACCACTGTAGCCAATGAAGGTGACCGGGGTGCCGCTGCCCAGGCGATAACCGTTTTTGAGCAGACCGCTCAGCACAATCTGCGCAATGCCCTGGTTATAGAGCGGGCCGTAGCGGCGATCGGCAGAGACGCCCACAATTAAGACGTTGCGGATGTTGACGATCAGCCCCAGCAAACTAGCCGGGTTGGCAAACCGCAGCTTGTCAGCATAGCGCCAAAAAAACGACAGCGTCCGGTCTTCATCCAGCGGCTTGTTCATCACGGAATAGGGCATGATGCCCCGCACCAATGCCACCCCCTCTGGTAGGGCGGGGGCCAACGCATCGAGAAAATCTTCGACGTCGGGCAAATACTCATAGCTCGATTTACCAATGCCATCGAGGTAAACCACATACCGGTCAATGGTGTCGGTGTCGGCGATCGGTTCGGCTAGCTCACCGGAATTATCGATCGCGTTGACTTCATCTTCATACCAACCGGCCCACCAACCGAGCGTTTCTAGGGGGGCCAGCAGCCCCGCGACAATGACGGCGATGATCGCAATCCACACCAGGTTGAGCACCAGCTGAAACAGCTCGGGCAAGTTACCAAACCAACCAAACCACCATTCCCGCACGGGTCGCAACAGCACCAGCACGATGAGCGTCAGCACGACCATGGCGATCAGCCCGAGGGCCGTTTTCAGCAGCGGACCATAGCTGCGTTCTGCGCCCTTAGTGACCGTGGGTTGAGCCGTAGCCGTGGTGATCGCTTCGCCAAACCCCACAGCGGCCAACGGCGGCCTATTGTCACCGGCAGACAAACTGATCGGCACCGCAGTTTTCAGCTCTTGTTTAACGGTGTCGAGCCGCTGTTGAACCTCTACTTTGAGTTCATCGGTCGAAGCGGCAATGCGGTCTTGAAAGAGGGTCACGATCTCTTGGCGTTCGGTTTTGAGATCGACCCCGGCTGCCGTATCTTCTAACCATTGAGTCAACGCCGCGATCGGGCGACCAATGGTTTGTTCAATAATTTGCAGCACTAGCCAGCCAAAGGCCACATAGCCAAACGCCTCGGGAATGTTCGCACCGGTCACAGCCCCAAAGCCCACCACCATGGCCAGCAGGTGCCACACCGACAACAAAGACAGTAGGGGGACGCCGAGGTAAGGTAGCGCGCCCAAAAAACTAAACAGTAGGGGGGCATAAGCCAACCCGAGTACCGTGATCAGAGCGCTCAGGGAAACGCTGATGGACCAAGGCACGAGCGTAATCAACCAGGTTGCCCCCACCAGCGCCAAAAAGCCCCCGACAAACAAGAGGGCGTTAATCAACAGGCTCATCACAAACCGCAGCGGCTTGACCTGATTGAGAAACAGAATGACGCACTGACCAATGCTGCGCGACAGCCCCGCCAACACCACAATCAAGAGCGCCAGCCACATCCCCATCGGTAAGCTGCTAGCGATGCGAAACGCGGTACCGTTGAGGGCAAAGACGTAACCGACAATTTCCCAAAATTGATCGAGCATAGGGCAGGTTTACAACAACGGTAGAAACAGCCAGGTTAAAGGTGAACCCATCCAGCTCAGAGCACAATAGAGCAAAAATACCGTCTTGCGATCGCGGCACCACTCTTTAGACCCATTCTTTGACAAGTTGTTGCACAATCCAACCGCCCGCACTGTTGCCCGATTTTTCAGGCAGTGGATTCACATAGCAGAAGTCGGAATGCAGAAGTCGGAAGTCGGAATTGAACACCTTGCCAGATCATAGTCTCAGCCTTCTGGAGTGACCCGATCAAACTGTGGCTGGCGATAGGAGCCGGGCGAGGACAACAGTCCTGTCAAACTAGTGGCCTCGCCTTTAAATCAGGTCTCAAAGTCTGCCAAGAAATAACCTGTTCAAGAACCCGGTTTCGATGGAAAACTTGTCGCAGGCTGTTGAGCTGTTTCCAGAAACCGGGTTCTTCAGGTGGAGTATTTCTTATGTTTGATTACTCTCAACACGCTCAGCCGGACTTTGGAGCGGCGGTGGCGGCGAGGCCACAATGTTGAGGGGCGATCGCGTGCGGGGATGGTGCAACTGCAGCCGATGGGCGTGCAACCAATAGCCACAGTCACCCGGCACCGGCACGGCTCCCGGCGCATCAGTCACCGGATAAGGCTGGCCGCCCGGCGCATACAGCGGATCATGCAACAGCGGGTAGCCTGCCGCCGCCAGGTGAATTCGAATCTGGTGCGGTCGCCCCGTAAAAATCGTCACGTCTAGCAGCGTGTGAGCGTCACAGCGGCTGACCACTCGGGCTGCGCTGCGGGCCGGTTTACCCGTGGGCGTCGCCGCATGCACCGTGCCCAACTGGGGATAAGGCACTGGCCCAATGGGCGTGGTCATCAGCAACCTGTCAGGCAACTCACCAGGGCCAACCAGCGCCCGATAGGTTTTGCGCAGAGCCTCGGCGGGGGCGGTTTCAGAAGACGTTTCATCAGGGGACGTTTTATAGGTTGATCGGCGCATCTGGCGACTCAGCTCCGATTTGGCCAGCGGCGATCGCGCCCACAGCATCACCCCCGACGTCCCCCGCCCTAAGCGATGAACCGGACTCAGGTGCGGATCATCGTAGCGCTGCCGCAGCTGATGCAGCAGCGTATGTTCTAAAAAGCCACCGCCGGGTAAAACGGGTAAGCCTGAGGGTTTGGCGATCGCCAGGAAGTCGTCATCTTCATAGAGCACGGCAAACTCCAGCGGCACGGCGGGTTCTTGCCACGGGGGACGATGATAGGCCAGTTGCTGCCCGGCCTGTAGCGGCTGCTCCGCCCGACCGAGCCCCTCATCCACCATCACCTGCCCCAACTCAATCCGCTGTTGCCACTCCGCCCGACTCGAATGTTGATACCGCTGGGCGTAATAGTCCAACAGGGTTTGGCCCACCGCAGCGGCAGGAATGCGATCGCGATAAACCCAGCCCTGATTCATGCGACACCGACCCATCGTGAGTGTGGCGAAAGGCTCTGCGCTTCCACGACATCCTCAGGACAAAAACCGCTTCTAGCAAGGTTGGGCACTGCCACCTCCCTGCGAGCGGAACACGTTTTTTCAGCAACGCTCTGCCAGTCCCCCTTGCTCAGTTGCCCCTCGGCCCCGCCGCTCCTCAAACGCGCCCTCACAACACTGACAACTGCTCGCCCGCTGATCGCTCCTGCATCACCCGTTCCACATCACCACGCCGATACAGGGGCCGGTTCTTACGTTTAGAAAAGCGGCTTTCGATCTGAGCATCCGTCAAAATTTGCTGCGTCACCGGGGCCGAACACTGCAGCATCGTCGCCGCATCCTTCAGGCGAATCCACTGGCGACCAAAGCGGGCAATCAGCACCGCCTCATCTTCTGACTGAATCTGTTTGAGCAGTAGTTCGGCCAGCAGCCAGCAGGCCAGGGTGTCCGCTCCGGCCCGGTGCGAAGTGCCGACGTCAAAGCCAAAATGTTTCACTAGATTAGGCAAACTGCGAGACGGTAAGTCAGCCAGCAGCAGCCGTGAGAGCAGCACGGTGCAAAGCTGAGCTGCCTGCGATCGCCTAAAAGTATGGTCGAGGTGACGATATTCGGCCTGCAAAAAGCGATAGTCAAATTCCAGATTATGCGCCGTCAAGACACCTGCCTCTAGCCGTTCTAAACAGTCGGGCCACACCTCTTCGGGAAAACGCCCTTGGGAGACCATCGACTGATCAATGCCGGTGATGCGGGTGATCATGGCCGGGACGCGCACGCCAGGATTGATCAGGTGGGTCTCTTGATGCAGAATGCCGGCCTCTAAGCTGGCCTGCAGCACCGACACTTCAATGACGCGAGCCCCGCGATAGGGCAATGAGCCGGTCGTTTCCACATCGACGACGGTCAGCGGTGATTGACTCACCTCGCGATAAAAGGCCAACAGGTCTTTCGACAAGAGGGCCGATTGGCCTTGATATTTTTTGGGGGTTGCCATGCAGGTATGCGATCGCCCAGCTTTCCTAAGATACACGGCTGTCTTAGATTCTGCTGACCCTTGATTTACGTGAGTGGCTCAAGCCGCCAGCCGCCCAGGCCGCACTGGGGAAGTGGCCGCGATCCCGAGCCAGCACCCTGCCAGAGCGGGCCAGTGAGTCAGGTGTTTTCTCACCAGAAATTGGGCAAGTTAAAGACACCACTCTCTTCAGCAGCACAGTCTTCAAGACTGCGACGGTTGCCATGAGTTCGCTGTTAGACAAACTGCTCCATTTCGCGATTGGGCTCGGCGTTGGCGTCCTGTTTTGGGCCGGGTTAGAGCGCTATCACCGAGCGGCGGCGCGGGTGATTAATCCGCTAGTGTTTCTCTTCATGGTGGTGTGGGGTGCCAGCGGCTTGTTTCTGTTTCGCCAGTTGGGCATCCCGCTACTCAGCCATACCGCCTTTTACATGGCCATACCCGACTGGGATCTGCCCCTCTATAAATTGACCAGACTCCGGTTTCTCATCCATCGCAGCTGGCCTTTTCACTCTGTGCTGATTCCCCTGTTGCTGCTGGGCCTGTGGTTATGGCTGAGTCGCCGACCGGGGTTGAACCGCTGGCAGCGGGCTGGGCTGAGTACATTACGAGATGGCGCGATCGGCTTGTCGGTCGGCATGAGCGCTCACCTCATTTGGGATGCGCTGTTGTCTTCTACCCGCCGAGGCTTCTACATCCACGGATTCAGCCGAGGCACTTCGTTGCTGTGGCTGCTGATTAATCTGACGTTGGGGCTTGGTGTGCCCTTTGTGATCGCGCGGGCGCTGAGTCGCACTAGCCCGGTGAGTTCAAGTGAGTGAGCGCGATCGCCGACTGTTAGCCTTCTGATCAAAATGCCAATTAATATCTGAGGAATTGAGTCATGCGAGCCCTTTATTTCATCGCGGGTCTAGCCTTGATGCTGTTGGGCATCTACTTTTTAGGCCAAAACATTTTATTCACCACCCATGCCTATCCCTGGTGGCGCGGCATTGCCGCTGACCTTTCGGTGATTTCTTTGTGCATTGGCATCGTGATGATCATTTTCCTCAACGGCGATGCCAAAACACTCGGCTGGATTGCCGTCGGCTTTGGCATCGTTTGCGTCTTTGTCAGCAGCCGCGCAATTTTGAATCCCACCAGTCTTTGGCAGTTTTTTCTGGCCTTTGCTTCGATGGGCGCGGGTTACAAGATGATGACGACTCAACGCAATCCGTTTTGAGTCAGTAAACACGACTGCCTGGTTTGATTCAAATCCTGGTTAACGACGCCTGCCCTGACGAGCGGCAGTAAACGAGGCGCAGATTTAAGGTGAGCCAAAAGCCATGTCGAAACCTATCAGTGAAAATGAGCTACTTCAACTCATCAAGTCAGCCGAGTTGGAGATGGCAGAGAAACCACCCATCAAACGATTTTGGACCCGAATCAAGATTCAGCCCCAGAAGTGGAGTCTGCCGACTTGGGGAGATCAGGGGGGCGGCTTTTGGGTTGTTGCCCTGGTAGGTCAAACATGCATTTATTACAACAATATCGAAGAGGGTTTCAACATCAGCCCATTTAGCACCTGTGGGAAAATCGATGAATATTGGTGCAACGAAGACGAGTTAGCCTTCTGTATTCGTTTCTTTTATCAAGCATTTATGAGGGATGTTGGTGGATTAGGGGTATCTAACGAGATCGACTCTGTCAATGCGCCGAACGGTGTTGAGAAGCCATCGTCAGAGCCAGAGTCCCTTGAACACCAGTGATTCTTGCCAGTTTAACGAGCCGGCCACTTAATTTCTTTCTCGCCAGCTGAGTATCCCGCTAATTAGCCATACTGCTTGTCTCTAACTCGGTTGGCGATCGCCGCTAGGGCATCAGCCATTGCTGCAATCAAGGCGGCATTTGCAAACAAGATTGTTTTGATGAATACAATCTGGCCATCCAACCCCTCTTAAAGTCACTGGTGTGATCTGAAACACATTGACTGGGTTCGAGAGGAGTGGGTTAGCGATATGGTCTGGGGAATAAGCCGACGGGGCAGATTTGCCTTAATGAGTCTGGGGGTAACTGCCCTATTAGTTGCGATCGCTAGCTTTGGCAACGGGGCTGGGTTGGGGTCGCGGGCGATCGCTCAAATGGAGGCCGATTACTATCTCCCGGCAACTGCGGATACCGTGCATTGGGGCTATTTTAGCCAAGAGTTAGAACCCGAATTAGTCATCAACTCTGGCGAAACCGTCACGGTGGAAACCCTCACCCACCACGCCAACGATGACGCCTCGCTGATGGTCATGGGTGACCCCGGTGCCGAAAGCGTCTACGAATGGACCGAAGACTTTAAAGGCGTTGATCGCCGGGGGGCCGGCTCCGTCGACCCCGAAGTCTATACCGTGGGAGCTGGAGAGGGCGCCGGAGTCCACATTTTGACCGGGCCAATTTATGTCAGTGGGGCCGCCCCTGGTGATGTGTTAGAGGTCGAAATTCTTGATGTGGCCCCCCGTCCGACCGCTAACCCGGAATATGAGGGCCGCACCTTTGGCAGTAATGCGGCGGCTTGGTGGGGCTTCCATTACAACGACATGCTGGAGGAATCTCGCGAAGTCATCACCATCTATGAACTTGATTCCACTGGGGAAGAAGACTACGCCACCGCGTTGTACAACTATCAATGGACGCCCCAAACGGACCCCTACGGCGTCGTTCACGAAATCATGGACTATCCAGGGGTGCCCGTCGACCATGACACGGTGGATAAAAACTATGAAGTGCTCGAAGGGGTCACCGTCCCCATTCGCCCCCACTTTGGGGTGATTGGCCTCGCCCCTGCTGAAGCGGATGTCGTGGACTCGATCCCGCCCAGCTACTTCGGCGGCAATATCGACAACTGGCGCATTGGTAAAGGGGCGACGATGTACTACCCCGTTGCAGTAGACGGCGCTCTGTTATCGATGGGGGATCCCCATGCGGCCCAAGGCGACTCAGAATTGGCGGGTACGGCAATTGAAACTTCTCTGACAGGGACGTTTCGGATCACAGTGCATAAGCAAGATGAGCTAGCAGATACCATTCTCGAAGACCTGAACTATCCGCTGTTAGAAACCGCCGATGAATACGTGATACACGGGTTTAGCTACCCCAACTACCTGGCTGACCTGGGTGACACCGCTCAACAAGAGATCTATGCCAGCTCGTCCATCGACAAAGCGATGCGCGATGCCTTCCGCAAAATGCGCCATTTCTTGATAACGACTCAGGGCTTATCCGAAGATGAAGCGGTGTCGCTGATGTCGGTCGCGGCAGACTTTGGCATTACCCAAGTTGTGGATGGTAACTGGGGTGTCCACGGCGTGATCAAAAAAGAGGTTTTGCCCACAGCGTAAGCACAGCAAAGATGGAGAGCAGCAGAGTACAGCGAGCTGAGGGCAGAATCCAGGAGTGAAAACCTTGCTGGGCGTCAGATTTGCATCTGGAGCGTATGCTAACTCCTGGATTCCTGAAAGGGTGACAAAGCGACTCTAGCCTATATCAAGCAAAGCTTTGAGAAAATAATCAGGCAAAAAAATAGGGGACCTTCTGAGGCTACCCCACAAAAATATGTTGCCTGCATCAGACCAAATCACGCTTCGTGCTCATCTGAGCGACACCCAGTATTTAACTTTGCAGTGACTAACGAGCTGGCCACTTAAGTTTCTTTCTCGCCAGCTGAGTATTCCGCTACTTAGCTATACTGCTTGTCTCCAACTCGGTTGGCGATCGCCCATTTCCCCTGAGCTATTTGGCAAAGCTTGGGAGAGTCTGCCTGCACAAGACTCACAGTGGGTCGCCTCGCGGCTGAGCACGCCGTCGCCCAATCGCCTGCAAAACCGATACAGTAAAGAAAACGTAACGTTTTCGACAAAGGCAGAGGCAACGATATGCGCGTAATTCTCATGACCGGTAAAGGCGGAGTCGGCAAGACTTCTGTGGCCGCAGCGACCGGTTTACGTTGCGCCGAGGTGGGCCACAAAACATTGGTGCTGAGCACCGACCCGGCGCACTCTTTAGCCGATAGCTTTGATATGGAACTCGGGCACGAGCCCCGCCAGGTGCGGCCCAACCTGTGGGGCGCAGAGCTGGATGCCCTGCTGGAGCTGGAAGGTAACTGGGGTGCCGTGAAACGCTACATCACAGATGTGCTGCAGGCACGAGGCTTGGATGGCGTCGCCGCTGAGGAACTGGCCATTTTGCCGGGTATGGACGAGATTTTTAGCCTGGTGCGCATGAAGCGGCACTACGACGAGCGCGAATATGACGTGCTCATCATCGACTCGGCTCCCACCGGCACCGCGCTGCGATTGCTGAGCTTGCCCGAGGTGGCCGGTTGGTATATGCGCCGCTTTTACAAACCGTTTGAAGCGGTGTCAGCCGCGTTACGCCCCCTGGTCGAACCGCTTTTTCGTCCAGTGGCCGGTTTCTCGTTGCCGACCAAAGAGGTGATGGATGCCCCCTACGAGTTCTATGAGCAGTTGGTCGAGCTGGAAAAAGTCCTGACTGACCCCACCACGACATCGGTGCGGCTGGTAACCAATCCCGAAAAAATGGTCATCAAAGAATCCCTTCGCGCCCATGCCTACCTCAGCCTTTACAACGTGGGTACCGATTTGGTGGTGGCCAATCGCATCATTCCGGACTCGGTAGAAGATCCTTTTTTCCAGCGTTGGAAAGATCAGCAGCAGCAGTATCGTCAAGAAATCCACGAGAATTTTCATCCGCTGCCGGTGCGCGAGATTCCGCTCTATTCAGAAGAGATGTGTGGCATCGCCGCATTGGAACGGTTGAAAGATACGCTGTACGGCGATGAAGACCCAGCCCAGGTTTACTACAAAGAGAACACGCTGCGCGTGGTGCAAGACGGCGACGATTACAGCTTAGAACTTTACCTGCCGGGCATTCCGAAGGATCAGGTGGAACTCAGCAAGTCGGCAGATGAGCTGAATATTCGCATTGGTAACCATCGCCGCAATTTAGTGCTGCCGCAAGCGTTGGCAGCACTGAGTCCGGCGGGTGCCAAGATGGAAGACGATTATCTGAAGATTCGCTTTGCCAACGTTTCGTAAATCGCGATGGCGATCGCCTCCTCGCCCCTGACCGGGCTGGGGCATTTTCGAGCCAGAACAGACCGGTACAGTCAGGGCGAGTTTAGCGAGAAACCTTAAGGCCATCGCGACCAAACATCCACAAAACCCGCCCTGACGAGTATCGTTCTTAAACTGGAAATTTCCTAAGCCACCGTGAGCAATAGGCTAATGCCGAAGATGACCAGCAGAATCAGCCAGACCCGATAGCGCTGCCAAATAATTTGCGGGGTGAGGGCAACAGTGGGCGATCGCGGCGGCTCAGCTTGGGCTCTTGCTAACTCAGCCGCGGTTGATTGATAGAGTGTGCAGGTTTTGGCATAGGGCCGCTGCGGAAACGTGCAGGAATCATCGGCATGATAGGCACAGGTGAGGCATAGCACCTCGCCAGTGGTCGTCTGATGCAGCTCAATGCTGGGATGGCCGTGGGCTTTTAACTGCAACCCACAGCGGCCACAGACAAGATCCGTCGGTTTGACCTGATTTTCACAGCGGGGACAAAGCGGCATAATCTCTCATTCCGAACATTCCGAACATTCCGAAACCCGTTTGTATCCTAGCGCGAGGGCTCATTCGTCACGGGAAAGCGCCGCACCTGAAATTCCTGAGAGGTTTCAAAGGTGTAGTCAAACCCGAGCGCATTGTCGAATCGAGTATTAATCTCAGTCAGATCTGCTTCCGGAATCGAAAACCATTCTTCGCGAGTGCGCCAGCGAATGACAAAAATCACGACCTCTGGATCATCCGGCGCAATCCAGGTTTCTTTAGAGATAAACCCCGGATATTGCTGCAGTGCTGGGGTCCAAATTTCGTCGTCGATTTTGATGTAGCGTTCTCGCTGGTCGGCAGGCATGCGAAATTTCAGCCATTCAATTACCATTTCGTCCGTCACACTCACAATTCAAAGGCGGGGTTTCCCCTGGGGGGCTGAACTTCGCTAACCGTTAACCAGAGCCGCGTTGCCCTGATGATGCGGTCAGCCGGATCAGGATTGGGGTTCGGTTGTTTAGACAGGTGCTTTTGCCAATCTTTGTCACAATGTAACGGTAATTTGGGTGCACAAGCACCTGTCTCTGGGAGGCAATATGGAATCCAACAGCCTGCTGCGTCAGTTAC
>ERZ1740058.856-NODE-856-length-18479-cov-7.198274_pt1 | contig 18479 bp, 15 predicted proteins | sample MGYA00581745_ERZ1740058 | MGnify/ENA primary metagenome ERZ1740058 (study PRJEB43018, sample SAMN04849742) | marine metagenome | isolation source: floating plastic debris | place: Pacific Ocean | collected 2008-08-30 | study: EMG produced TPA metagenomics assembly... | reverse complement strand
CTGCTCAAAGTGCCGATCCAGGAGCTCCCGGTCTTCGTTGGTCAAGTTCATACAAGTACTCTTTTAAAGTTTCTTTCTGTGCCGGTAGCAACGACTTTTCAATAGTTTGAATACACTGCCGTTTTTTTACTTTTACCGTCTCTTTATTCTTATATCCCAACTTTTGGGCAATGGTTAACATATCGAGGCGATTAAAATAAAAAAAAGTTAAGATTGAGGCGCAAGGGTCACCCAAATTGCGTAAAACCTCATCTACTGCCTCACTCAATTTTTCTAATGGGTCACCTTGATCTTGCGTATCGGTGTCAGATACGGGTGCCATCATAGGAGCAGGACGGGTAAGTTTCTTCATCCATAGGTTTTTGGCGGTGACATAAAGAAAACCACCAATTTTTCCTTCACCATCGTAACGATACGCTTCGCTGAGCACTTTCTGGTAGAAAATTACTTGAGCTTCAGCAAACACATCTTCCGCATCTTCAATAGCCCCACTGTTCGAAAGCACGTACTTTCGAACGCTAGCAAAATGACGGCTAAGTTCATTGAGCACCTCGTAGTTTCCAGCTTTGATTTGATTAATGATTTCCTGGTCTTTCATCGTAACCCCGGTATTGCTGATTATACTTGCTGTGCAAAAGTAAGATCATTCGGCAAATAATGGGCAATGAGCCGTAAACAATGAACAAAGCTTTAAAAATTCGGGCTCGCCAGAAACGTACAATAAGAAACGAATATTTGTAAGAAATTAGGTTTTTGCCATTGGTACTGGCACTCATACTACAAAAAAAGCTGCTGCCAATATTGGCAGCAGCTTTAGTATTTTTAAGCAGTATCCTGCTAAAACGATAAATCAGAAAGGTTAGAGAAAGGCACTTTTATATTAGGTTTAGATTCATACCGCGCGTTGTTTGACACTGTTGCTGGAATAAAGAACCCACCCTCAATATCAAACGGATTAGAAACAATATTTAATTCTTCGTTAACTATCTCTACTTCTACAGCTTGCCCTTTGAATACAACACTGTAGATGCCGTTAGTACCGGTAGTGCCAACTTCTGTCTGGGCTTCAGATACTATGTAGATGCGTCCTCGGTTAACTATCATTATGTACGGAAATACATTAGCATCACTTGCTCCTGGCGAGTACGGATGTTGGCCGGGGCTAATAGTACCAGGATTAGTAGCGTTGAAAGCAATCGCGGTGATTACACCTTCTACATTATCGTCACCATCTCGGTCATTGGCTGCGTCTTGGTCGGCATAATAATACTCAGTAGTATATGCTCCCGCATCGTTAGCTTGACTGGCAGTTTCTGCTCCTATGTAGAGCGGAAACTCAAAGTTACCGATCTCAGAAGAAATACGTCCAACTACCTCAGTTGTCTGACCTCCACCACCGGGCGTTGTTGGATCATTGGTGCCCCCGCCAGGGGTAGTTGGGTTTGTTGGAGTCGTTGGGCCACCACCACCACCTAATCCACCCAAGTCGGGTAGACCAGTCGTTGGGTTCTGATTGTCAGGGGTAGTAGGTACCGGATCATCTGCTTGCGTGCAAGCACTAAAGATTACTAAAAGTGCGAATGCGAATAATTTGGCGAAGTTGAATAATGATGTAGTTTTCATGACTTTGTTTGCGTTTTGGTAATACATGACATGTTTTGGTATTGATTTGCGTTGTTTAAACTTTCGCTTACATATGCCATGAATAGAAGAGAGGTTAATAGAAGGAGAGAGAAAAATTTCGAAAAAGCGGGATAATGTGCAGACAACTCACTGAAAATCAGGACTTTTATATACTCAAACTTTTTTGAGCCACTCTGAAAAAAATACTCTTAGAATAGTTAGGGATTAGAATTATATCTACCATCAGAGGAAAGCCTGCCTTTTATCATATATTAAATCACTGGCACTTCATCCCGGATTAGGAGAGTGGAAATATCCTGCGAAGTGCAATATTCAGGTAGAGCGGTCTCTTGGACAATCGTTCCATCCAACCTGTTTAAAAAAATTTTCTCAAAGTCGTTAACCTTGAGTAGAGTGACCGGATACTAGGGTGAATTTCAATAATAAAGACCTTGACTAAACCTTAGTAATTATGAAAAATTTATTAGCCATCATCGTTCTTTTCTTCAGTGTTTCACTGGTTTATGCCCAGTCTGAAACTAACAAAACTAAAATTCACGTGAACCCTAAAGTTGGGGTACATTTCTCATCCCTATCTACCGAAACTGCCGAGCAAGGCAGTCGAGTGGGCATGAATATCGGGATGGATATGCAAATTAAATCCAGTAAGAAAAGCTGGTTCTTTTGGCAGCCTGGTTTGCATTATTACCGCACCGGAGCTACGCTCTTAAACGAGAATACAACTCAGCAGGATATGGACAACCAGATTCATTTCAGTACTTTAAAAACTCCGGTAAGTGGAGGCATGTACCTAACTGGGTCTGACGGTATTCTACGAATTCGGGTCAACGCTGGCATTACCCCTACGCTGATGCTCGGTGTACAGGAGAATGAGTACGGGCTAACTAAAGAAGCCTTTCGCGGAGCTACCCTGGGATTGAACGGAGGATTAGGTATTGAGGTATTATTCGTTACTCTTGATCTGAATTATGAGCATGGCTTCACCCCTATGCTAGTAGGAAACAACGGTACCAACGGAGTACTCACCATCTCGGCTGGTCTCCGGTTTTAAAATATTCGCCTCAGTGTTATCTACCGATGCTTCTGGTCTTCAGGCCAGAAGCATTATTTTTTACAAGATTCTGCTAAAAGCTTAAACGCAGATACCAAAGCCCGGGCTTCTTCAATGGTGTTAGCTAGTAACTCTACTTCGTTCTCGTACCCTTCCACCTCACCATCTTCTATTTCCCGAACCAGGTCCCGTTCGGCAGTGGTGGTTAGCGTCACCATAACGTTACTACTCTTGGTATCAAACGCGATACGTCGCGGATTAATGTCAGCCATATTCCACTCAAAGACCTTCTCTTCACCTTTATCGTCATCAATAAGGGTATACGTCAGTAGGCATTGATTATCGAGACCGGAAGTAAGCGTTTGCTGATAGCGATCATCACCATCGTTTACGGCGCCAATATTAGATTGTAAAAACTGCAAGGCCGTGCTCGGGGTTGGACTTCCCCCTGCCATCAGGAAGAACAAATCTTGCTGATTTTCTTGAGCCAACGACACTAGTTGTCTCAAAGCACCCACCCAACGGCGAGCGTCATCAATAGTGGATGCCCGAATAACAATTTCGTCGGTGAACCCGTCAACCACATCGTCTTCCCGCTCTTGTACCAGATCGCGTTCCGCTTCCGTCTTCATCTCGATTAAAACCTCGCTGCCTTTAGTATCAAAATCCACAGTACGAGGATTAATATCAGCGGGGTTCACTAAATACGAAAGCTGTTCGCCGTCACTTGCCTCAATAACATCGTAGCGAAGCTGCTGAGAGGCTGCATTGTAAGAAAAGGCCTGTTCGTAGGTTTCTTTTTCTAGAGCTACTTCCCCAACCATATTGGTGAGGTAAGCTACGGTTTGGTTCATGTCTGGATTAACCACGCCCGGCAGAAAAGAATTATCGTACCGCTGCTCAGCGCCAGCGATTAAACTTTTTAATGCTTTCTCTAGCACTCGTGCCTGTTCAATGTCAGTAGCTCTAATTTGTAGTTCATGATCGTAATTGTCGGGTTCGCCATTCTCAAATACTTGAATAAGATCTCTGCCACCAATTGTTTCTAACGATACCCATACGTCGCCTCGCTTGGTATTAAATGATACGCTTTGTTCATTAAAATCAACCATATTGGCTACGTACCGATAGCTCTCGCCTTCGTTCGTATCCTCCCATTCGTAAGTAATCACTGTGGGAAGTGCCGAGTTGTAAGTAAACGATTGCTCAATAGCACCTTCGTTGGTTGCTATTTCCCTAATTTCGGAGGTTAAAAAACCTAAAGACTCCTCAAAAGAGGGATTTGCCTGGCCGTTTATCAAAACTTCATTGCTTTGCTGACCGCAAGATTGAACTACCTCCTTAAATGCTTGCACAATCTCCCGGGCGTTTTCAATGTCGGTTGCATAAAACTTAAAACCATCGCTAAATTCCTTAGCCTCCCCATCTTCAAAAACTTGGACTAAGTCCCTTCCCCCCCGCGTTTCTACTTCTACCAAAATCTCTCGGCTACGGGTATCGAACCGGATTTTCCGGTCGTTCAGGTCGGTCGCATTGACTTTGTAGGTGGTTTCCTCGCCATCGTCAGTGTCATAGATGGTGATCGTGAGCAAACAGTTATTCTCAGTCGCGTAGGTAAAAGACTGTTCGTACACGTCATCTTTTATCTGAACATCTTGTACAACTTGGCTAAGTGTAGTCCAGGCTTGTTGGGCTGCAACTGGGTAAGCCAGAAGCAGCCCTAGAAGATAGGCTATGTTAAACTTTATCATTTCCTAAGATGCAGAATTTGCAGTTGGATAACGACTCAATCAAAGCCAAGTGACAAGATTAAAATCTTGCTGATGGGGAAGTAGCTCGTTTTGAGGAAAAATACGGAATCCGTACTCGTATACCCCTGAAAAAGAAATTTGCGTATTGCTAGTATACTTCACCACTGTTCCTACTCCTTCCGGAAGGTTTTCTCCATTACTGAGTTTTTTGGTTCGCTTTTTAGTCAGCGTATTAACCAGTACTACGTTGTTCTTGCCGTTCTTCCGACGGGAAATGAGTAGTTCTACGTCTACATCTTCGGGCTCCAAATCTCGAATGTCCAGTACAATTTCAGCTTTAAACTGTTCACCCAGCGGCAGCGGGTCATTCGCGAAATCATAAACCGACTTCTCCAACACTTGAATCTGACTCCATTCACTAGAAACTTTTCCTTTCCACTCGGCCAGCTTTTTTGCGCCTTGGTTACTAGACTTTACGATTTTCTCATGCTGCTCACCCAGCTTATGGTAGAAACGCTCGTGATAGTCATCCATCATACGCTTCATGGTAAATTCTGGAGCGATATAAGAAATTGTGTTCTTGATCCGCTGTACCCACTTTTCCGAAACTCCATCCTCGTTTCGCTCGTAGTACTGCGGAATTAGATCATGTTCTAGAATGGAATAGATAGTAGCAGCATCTAACTCATTTTGTACATCCTGGTCTTCGTAGGCACGCTCTTCCGGCAGTGCCCAACCAGCGTCGGCTCGATAGCCCTCCGCCCACCAACCGTCCAACACACTCAGGTTCATGGTTCCGTTCAGCGTCGCCTTCATACCACTGGTGCCTGAAGCTTCCAACGGACGAGTGGGAGTATTTAACCACACATCCACTCCTTTCACCATTCGGCTGGTGATTTCCATATCGTAGTCTTCCAGAAATACTACTTTGCCCAAGAATTCGGGCTTACCGGATACTTCCACAATCCGCCGAATGAGCTCCTGCCCACCCTGGTCGGCGGGATGAGCTTTTCCGGCAAAGATGAACTGTACCGGATAATCAGGGTTATTCACAATTTTGGCCAGCCGATCAATATCTCGGAACAACAGCTGAGCCCGCTTGTAGGTAGCAAACCGACGAGCGAAGCCAAACATCAAGGTATCCTCGTTGAAGGAGTTAATAATGTCTATTGTTTTCTGGGGCGACTCGTGGCGCTTCTGCATACTACGCTCCACACGCTTTTTCACTGTTTCAATCAGCTTTTTCTTCAGCCCTCGCTTTAAACTAACCAACTCCAGATCATTCACTTGCTGAATCTTCTCCCAGTATTTAACCTCCGATTGATTCTTGTGGAAGTTTTTGCCGAAGGTTTTGGTATACAATTCCTGAAATTCCTGAGAAGTCCAGGTGTAATAGTGTACCCCGTTGGTCACGTAGCCAATATGCAGTTCCTCTGGCTCAAAGCTCGGATATAACTTTTGAAACATATTGCGAGAAACTTCGCCGTGAATTTTACTCACTCCGTTCACCTCCTGGCTTAGGTTTACCGCCAGATGACTCATAGAGAATTCTTCACCTCGGTTGTTAGCGTCAATGCGACCCAAGGCCATAAACTTCTCCCAAGGCAGACTCATAGAGTTCGTGTAATCGGACAGGTAAGGCCACAGCATTGCTTCCGCAAAGCTATCGTGCCCCGCCGGCACAGGAGTATGTGTAGTGAAGAGAGAGGAAGATCGAATAATCTCAACCGCCTGGGGATAAGAAAGACCAGCTTTTACCAGCATACGCAAGCGTTCCAGGCCATTAAAGGCCGCGTGCCCTTCATTTAAATGATATATATCCGGAGTTATTCCCAACTTTTGTAAAGCCCGCATACCTCCAATTCCTAAGAGTAATTCCTGCTTCAGACGATTTTCCCGGTCGCCGCCGTACAGATGGTGGGTAATTACCCGGTCACTGTCCTGATTTTCATCAATATCGGCATCTAGCAGATAAAGCGGTATTCTTCCAACCTGTGCTTTCCATAGCTTAGCTGAGAGAATCCGTTCGGGTAGGTCTATCCGAATTTTCACCCAGGTGCCATTTTCGTCTCGCACCGGTTCTATTGGCAAATAGGTGAACCGCTGCGGATCGTAAAGAGCGAGTTGTTCGCCGTAATGAGACAATCCCTGCCGAAAATAACCATATCGGTACAGTAAGCCCATTGCAACCATGTCTACGTTCTCGTCGCTGGCTTCTTTAAGATAATCGCCAGCTAAAACACCCAACCCGCCTGAATAAAGCTTAAGGGAGGAGTGCAATCCGTATTCCATGCAGAAGTAGCCAACCTTAAGAGGTGAACGGCGTTTCTTATCACCCATATACTTCTTAAACTTAGCCTCTACTGCTGCAAACTGCTTCATAAAGGCATCATCCTCCAACAGCTTTTCGTAATGTTGGTAATCCAGGTTATCCAGTAAGGCAATTGGGTTCTGACGGTACTTTTCCCATTTCTCCGGATCAATGCTACGAAAAAGATTAGTGGCTTCGTAGTTCCACGACCACCATAGATTCTTAGAAAGGTCTTCTAGCCCTTTTAGCTTTTCAGGAATCTGAGATTGTATGTATAACCGCCTCCAGTGCGGGGTAGCACCTTCGGTAGTAGTAAGCTGGCTCATAGTTATTCGTTTTTTTAATTGTGGTGAGTAAATGAAAAAATTTAACGTTGTAATCTGTACTGCCTACGGAGCAACCGGTTGCGTAGCCTGGTCAAACTCCTCAATAAGCTTACCAGTCCTGATTATTTCAGCAACGTTCCAGGCTTGTGAGATGGCTCCTCGGGGTGCGTGGGGGGCATCTCCATCATAAATTTCTGAGACACTACTGATACCATGTTCCGGCATCGTTTCCTCAAATCCCCGGTAGAGTTCGGTAACATAAGAGAGGGCCTCGTCCCGTTCATGGACTTTTAAATATGCCTCTACGTAGTGCCCGATAAGCCAGGGCCACACCGATCCCTGATGATAAGCCATCCGTCGCTGAGCCTGAAGTCCTTCGTAGGTTCCTTGGTAGTGTTCATCTTTAGGCGAAAGGCTTCGTAGCCCCCGGGGAGTTAACAAATGATCCTGCACTACATTCAGTATGCTAGTGATTTGAGTATCATCGAGTGGTGAATAGGGTAGCGAAGCCGCTAGAACCTGATTAGGTCGCACTGACCAATCCTTTGATTTCTGATTGCTGGAAACAACGTCTGCCAGATATCCTCGCTTTTTATCCCAAAAAAGCTTTTGAAAAGACATTTTGATCTTCTTCGGAATGTCTTTCCACTCACTCAGTATTTTTTTCCCCTCGGTAGAGCGAGGGCCAGCGATGTCCAAGGTAAAACTCACGGCATTGTACCACAGGGCGTTCACCTCAACCGGAAAACCCGAGCGGGGCGTTACTGGCTTGCCATCCACGTAGGTATCCATCCAGGTTAAGGCCACTCCTTCAGCCTCACCCGAGAGGAGCCCATTTTCCTGCATTTTTATATTGTACTCGGTTCCATCGCGGTAACTCTCCAGTATCTCGCGCATGGCTCTACCGTAGGTCTTCCACACTGCCTGTCGATCGCCAGAGCGCTGGGTATAATGCTGCAAAGCCCAAAAGAACCATAGCGGAGTATCAATAGCCTCGAAAGAAACCTGAGAGTCATTGTATTTCCAGAATGGAAAAAATGCTCCCTCCCGATACTTTAACATAGTATCTAAAACAGCCTTAAAGCTCTTCAGATCTTCATGAATGAGCGATAATCCAGGGATAGCGATGAAGGCATCGCGTCCCCCGCGGCGATAGCGTTGGTAGCTGGCAATCACATCGGTACGGTCGTACTTACGGGCCTCAGGAGTGCTGCGGGTTTTTAATACAAACTGCTCAGCCGATACCTTCAAGCAGTTCTCAAACGAACTCCGAGCAGTACGCTTGCGGGTCTGATTGTTAAACATCCGCAACAAGTTAGCTGACTTGATTTCTTCGGGACCTCCTGTAAAAAGTACTACATCTCCCTTATTCGCTTTTACTTCAAAGTAACCAGGAACATATAAATCCTCTTGGTACTGCCCACCGAGTTCAAAGTCTTCGGTATACTCAATGTTGTAATACCAGTTGTTTGCTGCAACAAAATGGCTATCGTTGCTGACCTGCATAAAAAATGGCTGATAATCAGTGTAAAGCTGTATGCTTATTCCATCTTCTATCGAGTCGTAGTTGCCCTGAATATTGTCGTTGGTTCGGCTAAGCTGGTTCACGTTACGAAATGCCAGGAAAGGTGATAGGCGAAGTACGATTTCCTGTGGTGCCTTTTCAATGACATACCGCATGAGAATACGATGCTCATGCTCTACTAGCAGAAATTCGCGAGTAATTACCACTTCCCCAATCCGATAAGTTGACTTGGGGATTGGATCTGCTGAAAAATCTCGCATGTACATGTACCCATTTGGACTGTACTGGTTGGGGTACTTGTGTACTCCTAAGTTAAAAGTAGCCCCGCCTACCACTACGGTTTCGTCAAGGGTAGAGAGGAGTACATGTACACCCTCTAATCCAGGCTGAGGTGCTACTAGCAATCCGTGGTAGCGCTTAGTATTGCAACCAATAATAGTGGTAGACGAATAGGCACCCGATTTATTAGAGCGTATTACCTCTTTGCTGAGCGAATAGGAAAGATTCAGTAGTTGCTTTTTATCGAACTGAATATAACTCATTCAATAGTATTAGTTTGGTTCTAGGTAAAGATCCACCTACTCAATTAAAGGCGGCAAGATAGTGTATTCAATTGGCCTAAGATGTGTACTGAATAAATTTTTTAGAGAATACGGGAAATCTTAGGATAACGCTAAATTAGTTACTGAAAATACTGATTTTTAACAAAAAAGTTTCTGTTTCATAAGAGAATTGATAATTCCAGACTCGATAAAAACCCAATAAGTCACTCGAAGCGATGAAATAAAGTACTTTATTCCACATATAATCTTAGAATAATTTAATTATTTCGAATAAATATTGTTACTTCGCACCCAACTTCTCTACATATTCCTGATCTGCCTTCTATATTTGCGTTTTCAGAAATAGAGTATGACTCAACATTCACAGTTTGTGCTTTCCGAAACCGCTTCGGTGGCGCATCAGTTTTTGGCAGATTTGCGGCAACCTGAAGTTCAGTCGGATCGGATGCGGTTCCGGAGAAATCTGGAGCGAATCGGCGAAATTCTGGCTTACGAACTCTCTAAAGTCCTTTCTTACGAAAGTAGCCAAATTGAAACTCCCTTAGGTACTGCCCAAGCTTCACTCCTTAAACAACAACCAGTGCTTGTTTCAGTACTACGGGCCGGTTTGCCGTTACATCAGGGAGTCTTAAACTATTTTGACTTAGCTGATAACGGTTTTGTAGGTGCCTACCGCCAAGTAGATCAAACTGCCGATTCCGGTTTTACCATCCAGTTTGATTACGAAAGCATTCCTGATTTGCAGAATCGCCCGTTGATACTTATTGACCCGATGCTAGCCTCGGGTAGAACGCTGGTAAAAGCAGTAAAACAACTAAAACGATACGGTAATCCCTCCCAGGTCCATATCGTGAGTGTTATCGCAGCCCCCGAAGGTATAACTAACTTGAAAAACGAGCTAGGGGAAAATTTTTCATTATGGCTAGGAGCCATTGATGATCATCTTAACGAAAAGTCGTATATCGTTCCTGGTTTAGGAGATGCAGGCGACTTAGCTTTTGGTTTAAAAAAATAATCGGCTTACATGATTGTAGATATAGGAATACTCTTAGCAGGTTTAGTAGTACTAATTGCTGGTGGAGAGTTTTTAGTACGTGGATCGGTAAGTATTGCTTTACGGTTGAAAATTTCACCGCTGGTAGTTGGACTGACCGTAGTTGCGTTCGGTACATCAGCGCCAGAACTATTCATCAGCGTTCAGTCCGCACTTTCCGGTAGCCCAGATATTGCGATGGGTAATGTAGTTGGCTCCAATATCTGTAATCTGGCCCTAGTACTAGGGCTTACTGCTTTCATTACTCCAGTTCCGGTTCAGAAAGACACCATGCGTATCGACTGGCCGGTAGCGATGGGTAGTTCATTACTGCTGTTTGGGTTAGTTCAGGGGAATATCATCACTCGCTGGGAAGGCATCTTATTTATTCTCATTTTAGCTAGCTATACCTTCTTCGTTATCTGGAAGTCGCGAAAAGATACTAAAAGCCTGGAAGCTCAAGCCGGAGACTTAGACGTGCCGGATGGACCAACCGCTAGCATTTGGAAAGACCTGCTCTTTATTGCAATCGGAATTGTAGGACTCACGCTGGGATCAAACTGGTTTGTATACGGTGCGAAGGAATTAGCTATCGCGTTTGGAGTTAGTGAGCGAGTAGTAGGCATAACGTTAGTAGCACTTGGTACCAGCTTACCTGAATTGGCCACTGCAGTGGTAGCAGCGGTACGAAAAGAAACCGATATTGCGATGGGTAATCTTATCGGCTCTAATATTTTTAATATTCTTTCAATTTTGGGTTTCACCAGCATTATTGCTGAAATACAGGTAAATGACTTAATCATTCAATCGGATATGATCTGGATGCTTCTGGTTACTTTCGTAGTTTTTCCAATGATGCTTTCGCGTCGGAAAATTGATAAAATTGAAGGAGTTATTTTATTGAGTTTTTACGGTTATTACATCTTTTCGGTCTTTAGCCCCTGAATAATAACTAATGATGAATGGTTGGTGTTGATTCATGACAAATGCATATACTGGCTTTACAACTGTAGGTTGAAGATGCATAATGCCGGTTAGTCGTCTTTTTTGGTTCATAGTCTTTATTTCAGGTTTTTGAAACATTACGTGCAATATCTGTATTGATTTTCTGACAATCATTACTCACAATTCATCAATATTTGTGCGCTATCTCTACGTTTTTCCTCATCCTGATGACGAATCTTTTGGCCCGGCAGGAGCGATGCATCATCAGCTTCAGCAAGGCCACGAAGTATATTTGCTCACGCTCACTAAAGGCGGAGCTACCAAGCAGCGGCACAGGTTGGGTTTAAGTATTGAAGAGATGAGTGAAGTACGATATCAGGAGATGCTGGAAGTAAAGAAAACCCTGGGTTTAACCGGTATGACCGTACTGGACTTGCCCGATAGCGGGCTTAAATATATGGACCCGCGGGAAATTGAGCGAGTAGTTACCGACCATATTCGAGAAGTAAAGCCCGATATATTGGTCTCCTATCCAGTACATGGCATTAGCGGATTTCATGATCACCTAGTCATGCATGCGGTTGCCAAACAAGTATTTCTGGCTTTGCGAGATGAAGGCGTGCCTTACCTCAAGCGTCTGGCATTTTTTACTATCCCTTACGAAGGCGACGGAACATTCAAAAAAGGCAATGATTTTATTATAAAGCAGTCGTTGCCCGATGAAATTGACTGTTCAGTAAGTCTTGATGAAGCAAATATTGATGCTTTAAAAGCTTCCCTAGACTGTTATAAAACCTACCAAAGAGTTATTGAAAAGGCACAGGTAAAAGAACTGATAGGGGATGCAATCCACTTTGAACTGTTCCAGGAATCTTTTAACCCTCGACTCATCGATTTAGCTGACCAACTGCCTAGCTAACATTCTTGACCGTAACCATCTGTTTACTGCAAGGTTAATCCGAGATGTCTGAATCATCTTTTGACTACTCTCTAGACTTCGACATAATTAACTTCCGGGAGCAACCCGGACTGCACAGGATTGGTAGAGGAGAGTAAGGTATGCTGTCGGTCAAGCCATATAAATAGGTTTTGGCATTCTCACTCCAAATGATTGAATAGCCGAAAAGCTTTCGTTATTTTCAGGACTTAAGCTGAATACTACTTATGAGAATTACGTACCTTACCCTCGCTGGCACTTTGGGTGCCTTCCTATTTTCTACTTGCCAACACAATTCCCTTGAATCTTCCGAAGATCAAAAAGGATTAAGCACCCTGGAGGTGATGGAAGGATTTCAGGTAGAGCTATTTGCCGCAGAGCCACTCATTGCAGACCCGGTAGCGATGGAGATTGATGAACAAGGGCGACTATACGTAGTTGAGATGCACGGTTACCCACTGGATACTGAAGGCTCCGGAAAAGTGAAGCTGCTAACGGATACTGATCAGGACGGATTGCCAGATAAGAGTACCACCTTTGCTGAGGGACTAATACTGCCTACTGGCATTATGCGTTGGAAACAAGGGGTGCTGGTTACCGATGCTCCCAATGTGTTGTATCTTGAGGATACCAATGATGATGGAATAGCCGATGTACGTGAAGTGGTACTTACGGGATTCGCTCGCTCTAACCCACAGCATAATCTGAACAGCCCGATATACGGGTTGGATAATTGGATCTATCTGGCTCACGAAGGGACTATTTCTACCAAGTTTTTCCATGATCAGTTTGGTGGAGAGGGCGAAGAAATTCGTTATCCTGCGAATCCAAATGTCCGGCTACCGGTTAACGCGGATGGCCTCAATGTTCGCTTCCGCCCCGACGTACAGGCCCTGGAGATGATGTCGGGCGAATCTCAGTTCGGCCATACTTTTGATCCCTGGGGACATCAGTTACTTAATAGCAATGCCCACCATCTTTTTCATGAGGTACTACCCTACCGCTACCTTACTCGTAATCCTAATTTAAGCGTGCCCTACGCAGTTTCCTATCTGCCTTCTTACGGACTGGGAGTAGAGGTATTCCCGATCACCCAAAATCCTGAGCATCAGTTACTCACTGATGTTGGCACTATTACTTCTGCCTGCGGAGTAACCTGGTATCAGGGCGGTATCTTTCCTGAGAAATTTAATCAGGTTACTTTCGTAGCTGAACCAGTCCATAACCTGGTGCATGCCGATGTGATCAAATCTAAGGGAGCAACCTTTACCGCCGAACGATTACTTGCCGAACGGGAGTTTCTAGCTTCCACTGATAGTTGGTTCCGTCCGGTAAACTTTTACGTGGGGCCCGATGGGGCACTATACGTGATCGACTACTACCGTCAAATCATTGAACACCCGGAGTGGATGAGTGAGGAGATCAATCAGTCTGGAGCACTCTACAATGGTACCGACCAGGGAAGAATCTATCGGATTGTGCCGGAGGGAAAACCCGTTGAGAGTTTCTTTGGTCAACTGTCGCTAGACCAAAAATCTGATGTAGAATTGGTCTCTTTGTTGGAAAACGAAAATTTATGGTGGCGTAGAACGGCTCAACGGCTACTGGTAGATCGAGAGGCGTTGGAAGCACTTCCTCCTTTGCGAACGTTGGTGGCGGAAGGCAGTACCCCTCAGAGCCGCTTACATGCTTTATGGACGTTGGACGGAATAGGTGAGCTTAGGCAGGAAGAAATTGAATCAGCGTTGCAAGATTCAGAGGCTGGAGTGCGAGAAAATGCTATTAAGCTTGCCGAAATGCACTGGAACAAATACCCTAGTCTGCAACAGCGTATTTTAACCCTTCAGGATGACCCCAACTCGAAAGTACGATTCCAGCTCCTACTGACGCTAGGTTCACTTGAAAGTCCCGAAGCAATTGAGGTACGAGAAACCCTGCTGATGCAAGATATTTCTGACGAATGGGTGCAATACGCTGCATTAAGCTCTCCGCAACCCGCATCAACCTGGCTTACCTTTGCTCGAGCAAATCTTACCGAAAATCAGGATGAAAGCAGCGTAGCTTTTTTGATAAAGGTGGGTAAACAGATCAGTCAATCAGACGATATAGCCGAAGTACAACAACTAATTCGGCAGGCGTCTAGTGGAGATTCTGGTAATGGCTGGTGGCACGCTGCACTTCTGGAAGGATTAGCTCAAGGATTAGATGAATCTGATAACTTTTCAGCTAATCTATTAACTGAGAAAAAACTTCTACTAAGTAATGTTCGTACGAATTGTGCATCTGACTTACGTCAGGCTAGTTTAAAAGTGCTTACTAAACTAGGACAATTACCGCCACTTGAATCTCGTCAGGCTAGCAACCGAGCAAAAAAAGCCGTCACCTCAACTTCGGCATCTCCCGAATGGCAAAAAGATGCTTTAGCTTTTTTGGGAATAGAAAATCCCGATCAGTATCAGGATGAGTTTGTAGCAATGCTTAATCCTACCTACCCCAATGAGATTCAGCAGCAAGCTTTACAAAGCCTGAGTGAAACTGATGGCACAGCCCCGTGTAGTATTCTACTTGATCGCTGGAATTCGCTGACCCCTTCAGTCCGTGATCAGGCGGTTAATGTATTTATGAAAGGTTCTGACCGAACCCATATGTTATTAGCCGCAGTACAGGAGAATCAAATTGATCCGTCTACAGTAGGCTGGCGACGTACAGTTCATCTAATGAACCACGATGACGAAAGCATCAGAACCACCGCCCGTAGCATTTTCGCCAGCAGTGAAACTGCCGGTGGATCAACTGAAAAGTATGCAACTTCTCTCTCCCAAGAGGGAGATATACTAAATGGTGAGACGGTTTATCAGCGTAGTTGTGCTACCTGTCACCAGTTGAAAGGAGAAGCAGGAATCGCCTTTGGCCCGGACTTATCTACGGTCAGAAATCGCTCCAAGGAGGCCATTTTAACCGATATTCTTCAGCCCAACCGATCTATTGCCGACGGCTACGAACTATGGGAGGTAAAACTCACTGATAAGACAACCCAAACGGGAATTATATCGTCAGAAACACCAGCTACTATTACTTTGGCTGATCTTTCGGGAGAGGAAACCACGATAGCACGAAAATCCATTTCCCAATTAACTGCTTTAGCTTATTCGGGTATGCCAGAAGGCTTAGTTAACCAACTTAGCAAAGAAGACGTAAACGATTTACTGACTTACCTCAAACAAAATTAGGGTGTAGCGATTATTTGATTCTGATGGGACTAGTTAGTTATACGCGGTGATTTGTCATTACTAGTATAGTAAAGAATGCCTATCAACCCTAAAACTGTGTAGTGACAACTAAATCAAACAAACTATCCATTGTCCATCGCCCGCATAGCGTCCATCCACCGTGGACACGGCGGCAACCCGGTATCAATTTTCAAATAGTACTATATTATGTTCACTGGAATTATAGAAAATGTTGGTCAGGTGATAAATATCACTACTGAAGGAGGTAACAAACATTTTGAACTCTTTAGCAGTATAGCTTCAGAACTCCGGGTAGATCAAAGCCTATCCCATAATGGGGTTTGTTTGACCGTAACAGAAGTGCTGGACTCTACCTACAAAGTCACAGCCGTGAAAGAGACGCTGAAACGAAGTAATTTGGGCGAACTAACCAACAAATCGAAGGTTAACCTGGAGCGCTGTATGCCCGCCAACGGTCGTTTCGACGGTCATATTGTGCAAGGGCACGTAGATCTGACGGGCACCTGTGCTTCAGTTGAAGACCAAAACGGAAGCTGGTTATTTCGCTTCGAATATCAACCGATTTCACCCGATCAGATCGTAGTTGATAAAGGGTCCATCACTGTGAACGGAGTCAGTCTAACCTGCTTTGATGTTTCCGATTCTGGCTTCAGCGTGGCAATTATTCCGTATACCTACGAGCATACTAACTTCAGAAACCTTCAACCAGGAGATACGGTTAATCTAGAATTTGATATCATCGGAAAATATATCAGTAAGATTCTCCGGCAGCAGTAAATTTATTATTGGTAACGGTAAGGTAAAGCAGCTACCAGCCGTACTCGGTATTGTTGATACAGTTTGTAAATCATCCAAGCTAATACAACTCCGATAATCGCCCCCACTATAATATCTAAGGGATAATGTACTCCTACGTATACCCGGCTGTAAGATACTACAGCCGCCCACCCAAAGCCTAAAGCAAACCAGAAGCTCCAACTCTGAAAAAAAAACCAGAGCGTAGCCGCTAGCCCGAAGGTATTGGCTGCGTGGGAAGAAGCAAAACCGTATTGTCCACCACAGCCCTTCACCAAATGCACAAAATGAGCAATGGTTGGATTATGGCAGGGGCGCAAACGTTCAAACGTGGGCTTCATAAAGCCGGAAGTCAACTGATCACACGCAGTGATAACCAACACCAGTACTAAGACGATGCGCACTCCCTCCCATCGGTACTTTAGGATTATTGCCACCACCAGTGCAGCGTATACCGGAAACCAAGTATACTTGTTGGTGATCCGATACATAATAGGATCGAGCCAGTTGGCATGAAAGCTATTTAGCCACAGGAAGATTTGCTGATCGGCTTCCAGAATTGCTTCAATCATTTCCCAAAAAGAAAAGAGGATGGTAACAAAACAATATATTGGGAAAAGTTACAGCATTATCAGCAAAGATAATCAATGGGGGGGTTAGAGACCCAGCCCATTTCGGAAGATGAATTGCTCATAGGCCGACTGAAATGCGTCTACCTCCGGCGATAGTTCTACGGCATATTCATAGCAGGTAAGCGCGTCTGCTAAGAGGTTGTTCTGTTCATAGAAGGAAGCTAGGATTAGCTTATCCAAAGCGCTCTCTTCTCCTGCAAATACTAGCTTAAGTTCTTTTAGCTCCTGCTCAATCAGTTCGGATTCATCGGGAGTCATATGTTTAATACCGTAGCTGCTCGATTGAATATCTTTTTGATTCTTCTTCTGCACACTCACGATTAATAGCCGCTCCGACGCAATAGGATCTTGGTTGAAATCTAACCACATTTTGGTATCGGTAGCATCTTCTACCATCAGCACCTCATCAAACATATTCTTGAATACTACCTCATAATCATCGGGTATCTGCTCTTCATCAATCCAACGAAGTACCACCTCCGGACTATACACATCTACTGAGTTAGGTAGAAACATTTTTAATTGACGGTTCTCAATAGAGCGGGTTGTTTCTTTAGTGGTTTTCTCAGGGTTAGTCACTGAGTTAACATAAGCATCAGCATACTTTTCGGCTACTTCTGAAGTACGGCTCTGCATCCGGGCGTGCAGACGAGATATTTCGTAAGTTCCCGATTTGGAATACGACAAAGTTTTTCCACTACGATGTACTAGTCCTAAATATCCCTCCTTTTCAATTTTCACCAAATGTTCTTTCGAAAGTTTTAGACCAATCTCGATAGGACGCCAATCATTCTCTTCCGCAAAGCGATAAAAAACTGAACCATCGCGTGCGAGTACATTAAAAGAATAGCTATCGTTTTGCCCCTGTAGAGGAAGGAAGGACAGATTCAAAACGATAAAAAACAGTAGACTTTTCATTGGTAGAAATCAAAAACGGACAATAAAGTAGGCTGATTAGGCACGTATTATTGGTAAAGTTATTAGGCTAGTATCTAAAAATTTCAAATGTTGATATACTCTGGTATAAAAGTATGAAATTAGAACGTATAGTAAAACAATTTGAGTACCTTTTACTTGGTTAAAACAAATATTTATTCATATAGTTCAATTTAAGAATTAAATCAACTTGTAATAGTACAATACTGAAACTTAGTAAGAAATTTCAACATGCGAATTTAAAAAGTATTACTATCACTTGATTAAGCTGTACTATTCAACAGGTATTCCCTCCTCAATGAATGGGTGTCGCTTAATTTACTAATTATTTTTAATTGACCACTCACTTTTCTTTTCAATTACTTTTCTTTAGAAAAATTTACTACTCTTAGCCATGAGGCGAAGAAAATTAACAATCGAACAGTATATAAATGAGATTAAGTCAGGGAACCGCTTTGCGCTCAGCCAAGCCATTACTCTTGCCGAAAGCCGATTGTTTGAAGATCAGAGTATTGCCAAAGAAATTATAGGCAAGTTACTTGCTACCACCGGTAATTCTATACGAATTGGTATTACCGGAGTACCGGGTGTCGGCAAAAGTACATTTATTGATCAGTTTGGAATACTGTTAATTAAGAGCGGATTTAAAGTAGCGGTGCTCAGTGTTGACCCTAGCAGCCAGCAGTCGAAAGGAAGTATATTAGGGGATAAAACTCGGATGAATCAGCTAAGCCTGCACCCCGAGGCTTACATTCGACCTACTGCGACCGGAAGTCATT
>ERZ1740058.855-NODE-855-length-18479-cov-24.905178_pt1 | contig 18479 bp, 10 predicted proteins | sample MGYA00581745_ERZ1740058 | MGnify/ENA primary metagenome ERZ1740058 (study PRJEB43018, sample SAMN04849742) | marine metagenome | isolation source: floating plastic debris | place: Pacific Ocean | collected 2008-08-30 | study: EMG produced TPA metagenomics... | reverse complement strand
CTCCAGTAAAGTGGGAAGCCCTAAATGGCGTCCGTATTACTCCCCATGTTTACACTAAGTTAAAAGATTTAGATCGGCTAGTAACTGCTTTGTTGGCCTTTGCTGACGAATCTTCTAAGCAAACAATGCGGTAAAAACAGTCTGGTTTGGCGCACTTTTGGCATAGGTTTATCCACTAATCATCCAACTATGTCATGAAAGTTGCTTATTATTCCTTATTAGCGATACTAATAGCCATTTCGGTGCAATGCTCATCTAGCAAGCGATTGCTAGAACGAGGCAATTATTATCAAGCCGTAATGGAAGCCACCGATAAACTGAGGAGAAGCCCCAAAAATAAGAAAGCCCAAGCCGCTTTACATCAGGCATACCCTCTGGCCGTAGAGCAACTACTCAATGATGTTGATCAGGCCAAGAGTACCCGAGCAGCTTTCCAATGGAGTATAGCCGCTGATAGTTATCGGTCGCTGAATACCATGTTCGATGCGATTAAAACATCTCCGGCAGCTCGAGGAGTAATTGCCCATCCGAAGGACTTTCATCAGCAGTACGGACAGGTAAGAAATAAAGCAGCCGAAGAACAGTATCAAGCGGGCGAGCAGGCTATGCGGGAAAATACCATTGAAAGTGCCCGCCAAGCCTATTTCCACTATCAGCAAGCAGGGGAATATGTGGCAAATTATAAAGATGCCAACCAAAAAATGATTGAAGCTCAAGAGGCAGGAACGCTGAAAGTACTGGTAGAAGCTCAACCTGTACCTTCTCGCTACTATCAGGTGAGTGGCGGTTTTTTCTACGACCAGGTAGATGATTTTTTGAGAAACTACCAGCAACGCAACCAATTCATTGCTTTTTATACCCCGCAAGAATTGCAGCGGCAAGGGTCGGTTCCTCCTGACCATGTACTACGGTTACGGTTTGAGGACTTTGTAGTGGGTCAATCCCGCACGCTGGTGAAGGAGAAAACCGTAACTGCCGACAGTGTAAAAGTGGGCGAAGTAGAAGTAGCTCAACAGCGTCCTAAAACTCGGACGCTATCCCGCGATGTTACTCAGGTTAGCACATCAGGCAAAACAGTAAAAAAACCGGTCTACGGAACGGTGAGTGCCAAACTTATCACCACCCGCATGGAAATTACCTCAGGAGGCATTTTGGGAGTGTTGATCACGGATACCAACCAGCGCCGGCTATTGCAAGATGACCTACAGGGCGAACACATTTGGTTTGCCGAGTGGGGACGTTTTCAGGGCGATGAACGAGCTCTTAACGAAGAAGAGCTAGCCCTTTGTAATTTACCCGAGGCCGTTCCTCCCCCACCTCAGCAGTTATTTGTAGAATTTACTAAGCCGTTGTACGATCAGCTTACTGACCGATTAAATCGCTTCTATCAGAATTACTAACCTACTTTTTGATGAATTGCTTGCGATAGGCCTTACCTTGCTGAGTTAGTACCATTAGGGAATATATTCCATTAGGTAAATCAGCTACTGAGAGCTGTACTTCATCAGCCAGTTGGTTAGCTACCTCGCGGTATAATTTTCCCTGAGCATCATATATTCTGATTGCTTGAAGCTGCGGATGCTCCACGGTTACCCAGTTAGTTGTCGGATTCGGATATATACTAAACTTCTCTTCCAGCAATAAGGAAGAAACAGCAGTTACCTGATCTACCCTCAGAGAGAATGATACAGATACTTGATTATCTGCCTCATCTTGCACTAATAGTCGTATAATCGTTTCCCCAGGGGTTTGGGCAATTATTTGCAGCGAATCCGATTTAAGATCAACCTTGGCTATTTCCGGGTTTTCTATCTCAACCTGAAATTGAAGTGTGTCTTCTTCCGGATCATCAAAGAGTGGCAAAAGACTGATTACCCACCGTTGATCTTCTACCAAAAACTGATTATCCAATTGCTGTACCAGCAACGGCGGTTGATTAGGTTCCAATACTGAGATAATTAACGTGAAGCTAGAATAATTGCCCGCTGGATCATAAGCATACACTAGGGTCTCTTTCTCTCCTAGCTCGTTGGCTTGTCCTATCAACAAATGGTCCTGAATTCTAAGATTTGCCACAGAACTTTCCAGTATATCTAAATCAATTGAAGAGAACGAAGGGCGAGAAAAACTGTAGGTAAGTGAATCCCGGTCAGGATCAATAAAGAGTGAATCAAGGTTTAGTTCAACAGGGTTATCTGACAATCGGATTTCTACAATCAATGTATCTTGAACAGGTTGTGGCGGCTGGTTTTCCGATAGCACGGTTAGTACCAAAGGAACTGCTACTTGATTGCCCGCCTGATCTTTAGCACTAATTATTCCCTGTGATGTGCCCTCTCGTTGAGGAACAATTGACAAATCACTGCCTAGCACCCGCGCCGTTGCCCGAGTTTCCCCCGTCCAGCGAAAACTAAACTGCAACGAGTCATTCTCCGGGTCAGTTATCAGGCTCTTTAAATCAACTTGAGCTTCAGCATTATTGATCGCCACCGACAGGCTAATTAACGAGTCCGACCAAACCGGAGGTAGGTTTGGTTCAACCACCACCATAGTTACCGGAAGAATTGCCAAGGAGTCCTCAGAAACCTGCAATTGAACTTGAGCTTCATACTGACCCACCTCTTGGTTCTCGGCACTCAGCTCAAACCGGAAGTTACTCGATGCCCGGGGTGATAGGTTTCCGATGGAATCTAACGGAACCAGCCATTTGGGCAATTCACCACTCAATGCCCAGCTCAACGTTTGCGTAAAACTGGTATTTTGCAGACGAACTTGTCGGGTGAGCGTACTATCCTGTACTACTTCGCTGGTTACTTTAGGCTGACTAATGAGCAAGAGCGGTGGCTCTAACCCTATTCCTCTTAAGGGTACGGTGGTTTCAGACTGCTGAGGATCGTCACTAACAATAAGTATTTCTCCAAGCTGCTCACCTAAAGATTCGGGTGAGAAGATAACGTCAAATCTGTATCTTTCCTCCGGAGCAATTGTTACTCGCTCGGTTTCTACTGTAAACAACCTATTGTCCGACGCTACAGATTCTATAGTTAATGTATCGGTCCCCCGGTTTTGTACCGTGAGTCTTCTCTTTCGAGAAAATGTACGGTACACATCCCCAAAAGCTAGTTGCTCGCTTGTAAGATATAGTTTAGGTTGCCCCGTAATAGTAAGATTTACCGGAATTTCGGTAACTGGATTATCAGGATCGTCACTAGCTACTTGTAGTATTCCTTCCAGATTACTAGCGTACCGGTCACGGGCATTCCAGGAAAAAAGCACTTCTAGAGCAGCTCCAGCTGCTACAGTACCCGAGTCAACCATTAACTGAATCCATTCTTCCGAAGCGGCCGTACTATCTAGCGATAACTGAAACATAAGAGGACTTTCTCCCAATTTATTGTCGATAATAATGGTATCTGTTCTCAATTGCCCTGATTCTACCGTAGCCGCTATTGTTTTGGGACGTAACTGAATACGGGGGGGCTCAGCAGTAGTAGCTTTCACTACATTTGACCAAGGCGAGGAATTCCCTAGCAAGTCTATTGCCCGTAGAGAAATATAGTAAGATGTAGCGTATTTCAAGCCCTCCACCACTATAAGATCGGTAGTTCCAGCGGTAGCAGGTAACTTAGGCAAAACTCGCGAAGGCTTACTGATTTCGTCCCGCTTTATCTCTTTATCTGATAAATAAATTTCATAGTAGGCAGCAGCGCCCTTCAGCCCATCCGCCCCAGTAGCTGCACCACTAAGGCTTACTGAATGAAAGGTGATTTGGGCGACCGAAAGATCAGTGATTGCTGATGGGGGCTTCTCAGTATCTAACGATAAAGCACGGTAAGCATTTACTCTTCCTGCTCCCAATTCATCTTCATGAGAGGAGTTGGCAGCATCAATATTATCCGTCTGATTTAGCAGTATCTGGCGAAGATGCTGAGCGGAAAACCCCTGACGTTGAAAGCGAGAGATAACCAGAGATGCTACTCCCGATACGTGCGGACAGGCCATAGAAGTACCAGATAAGTAACCATAGCTATTTCCGGGGAATGTACTTAATATCTCTGAACCCGGTGCTGCAATATCAACCCACTCCCCGTAATTGGAAAAGTCTGACTTCACATCATTATGATCAAGCGAAGCTACGGCCATTACTGACTCCAGTGAAGCAGGATACGCCGCTTTCGCCCGATTTGTTTTATTGTTACCAGCCGCAAATACTACCAAGCCACCCGCCATGGGTCCAATCTGAATATTCTGACCAAATTTTTCTTCTGAGTTATCGTAGCCTGCCCGCTCATTGAAGTAGCGAATGGCATCTTCCAACACCTGGCTTTCGCCACCCCCACCCCAACTATTTTGAGCAATTACTGCTCCGTTATCAGCTGCGTAGACAAAAGCTACTGGGAAACCACCCTGCCCTGACCGACCGAACACCGCGCAACTCATCAGCCTCACTCCCAGTTGCTCCCCGTCTCCCCCAGCAATGCCAGCCACTCCCACACCGTTGTTTGTGACCGCTCCAATGGTACCCGCCACATGCGTTCCGTGTTTATCAGAATAAACTCTCCCGGCGTCGGCACTGAAGTCGTAACCGTATACATCGTCTACGTAGCCATTGCCATCATCATCTACCCCAAACTCTCCATCTTTTTCAGCTTGATTTACCCAAAGAGCTTGTTGTAAATCTTCATGCTTGGTGTCAATGCCTCCATCAATTACTGCCACCACTACCCGCTGATCTCCACTATTTAGGAAACGTGCAGCAGCCAAACGAATATCTGCCCTAGTAGTACCTCCACTTTGTCCGGTATTATCGTAGTGCCATTGATCTTTGTACCGAGGATCATTGGCCGAAGCTATCGTATCAGCCTGATTAGTAGATAAATGAGTCCGAACGGGAATAGTTTCGGCAGTAGCTACCCAGGCATTTTCACAAAACATTTCTGCTAGAGTTTGTACCGGAGTAGCTAAAGTATCGGCAAATGCTACTTCGTACCACTGATGTAATCCGTAGTGCTGATGGGCTTTCTCAAACTTATAACTCAACGGAAATACCCGACGAATACCTACTACCCGACAATCCTTATTGAGCTGATCTAAAGATGCTTTTCCAGTATCTACGGTTCCTGATGATACGTGACACTCGGGAATAGCCTCCTTAAATTTGACCCATATTTTATGATCAACTGCTTTTTCAGCCTGAGCCAGCACGGTAGATGAGACCAGTAAGCTCAAAAAAATAAGCAGAAGAATACGATTGGTAAGGTTCGAGTAGTGATGCACCAATAAAGATGTAAAAGTTAGTAGTATAGTACATGAATAATAACTTAGCCATCTCTTAACAAAAGCCAGAAACAGCATTTAAAAAGCTATTTTTTTCTTATTAACCTTCTAAAATAAGGAAAAACTTACATCCACCCTAACCAGAAGCCAGAAAGTTGACCGTCGCAGAAAATTTAGCAGCGAGTAGAATAATCAGAAGTAGTCTAGATGAGTATTTGGATTTTTCGGACTTTGTAAACAAATTATAGTTTTCCGTTTACCACCTAACCTATGAAGTTATGCGGATTTCTGTCTTGATTTTTTTCCTATTTTACATCTCGTCTTTTGCAGCTTATAGCCAGTCTAAAGAAGCTACCCGGCAGTTTGAAGAGATACTTTCTCTACGTAGTGCGTTTAATCCTCAAATCTCTCCCGACGGTAGCATGATAGCCTATCAGGTTCGGAGTACCGACTGGAAAGAAAATCGCTACGATGAAGAAATTTGGCTTTATAAAGAAGGGCATCCGCCATTTCAACTAACCTATACTGAGAAAGGTAGTAGCACCCAGCCTCAATGGTCGCACGATAGCCAATGGATTGCTTTTCTGGCTGACCGCGATGAAGATAATCAGGTGTATATGATCCGAGCTGCCGGGGGCGAAGCCCAGCAGGTTACATCAGTAGAAGGAGGCATTCAGCAATTTTCTTGGTCGCCTACTGAGCTACGAATTGCTTACACCAAGGCCGATAAAGATAAAGAAGAAGAAAAAGCGCGTAAAGAGCGTTTTGGTGAATTTGCAGTGGAAGATGAGGAGTACGATCAGTACCACTTATGGACACTAGCCGTGCAGCCTGATATGTGGCCCCGCCCCGAGGAAATGCCCTGCACCAATGATTCTACTGATAACGAAGATTGTATTCAAAATCCTAAGTCGGAGCAGCTTACGGAAGGCGATCATTTTTCGGTGAGTAGCTTTGCTTGGTCACCTGATGGAGATCAGATTGCCTTTCAGCGACAAAAAACCTCACAGTTACTCTCATTTTTCTCAGCTGATATTGCGGTTATTAGTGTAAAGGATCATCAAATCCGTACTTTGGTAGATACTCCAGGCTACGATGGAAATCCGGTCTGGTCGCCCGATGGGCAGTGGATAGCTTATCAGTCGAGCGATGGTGATACATTATCTAACTTTTATAAAAATGGCAAGATCTTAAAAATTCCGGCTGACGGTAGCAAACAACCCCAGTCTATTGCTACCGATATTGATGAAGAAGTTTTCAACCTCCATTGGAACCCCAACGGCATGTACGCCCTAGCGCGACAGCGTACCAATCAATACGTTTACGAAATCAACCCGGAATCGGGAAAATCTAAAGCCATACTCAAAAATCCCGACAATGTGTATGCGCTGAGCTTTTCTCAGAATGGTGAAAACCTCGCGTTACAGGGACGGTCGGCCACCCAGCTTACCGAAATTTATACTACTACCACCCGCCAGTGGGAACCCATTGCCGTCTCCAATATGACTCAGCAAATTCAGGATATGCGGGTAGGTAGCAGTGAAGTAATCCAGTGGAACAGTCGCGATGATGCTACTATTGAAGGTATACTACACAAACCCGATGATTATGATCCGAGCAAACAGTACCCACTCATGGTCGTCATTCACGGGGGGCCAACAGGCATAGATACTCCCACTCCGGTTTTAGGATACGTTTACCCGGTTAATCAATGGTTAGAAAAAGGAGCACTCGTACTTCGGCCTAATTACCGAGGGTCTGCCGGATACGGAGAAGATTTTCGCTCACTGAATGTTCGTAATCTGGGCGTAGGCGATATGTGGGATGTGATGTCAGGGGTTGATTATCTGGCTGAACAAGATATGATTGATACTACCCGGATGGGAGCCATGGGTTGGAGCCAAGGCGGCTATATCTCTGCTTTCTTAGCTACTAACACCAATCGCTTCCAAGCCATCAGTGTAGGTGCAGGAATTTCTGACTGGACTACGTACTATGTCAACACCGATATTCACCCCTTCACCCGTCAGTATCTGCAAGCTACTCCGTGGGACGACCCTGATGTTTACGCCAAGACATCGCCCATGACTAACATTCGTAATGCCAGTACACCAACCCTAATTCAACATGGGGAAAATGATAAGCGAGTGCCTATTCCGAATGCCTACAAACTGTACCAGGGCTTGCGCGATATGCAGGTGGATACCAAATTGATTGTGTACAAAGATTTTGGTCACGGTATCAATAAACCTAAGGAGCGACTGGCTGCCGTATGGCATAATTGGCAATGGTTTAATAAGTATCTCTGGGATGAACCGAATGAAGATACTGTAGAAGCTACTGTTGAGAAACCTGAGAAAAATATGAATAAACCTGACCACTAATTGAGTATTGTCGGTGTACTCCGAATTTGGTTAGTTTTTTCTTTTATCGTTATAGCTTTTCTGCTATATTGACGTAGACCGAATTGCAACATTCATGCTTATCATTAGGGTCTACCTGTACTCGCTCGCCTCTACATATTTTTCACATAAATTTTATGCTTATGGATCAGATGATTGCAGAATCTCAGCCCATGTCGATGGAGCGTAACATCGAAGAAATGTACCACAACAGCCTAGATTGGCAGTCAGAGGTATCATTATGGAAACAAGAGCTGAAATTTTTCCAGAAGATGCTCGATACTTACACTGGAAAATGTCTCTCAGTAGAACAAAAGCAACGGCTGAGTCACCTTCAAAACCTACTTATCTACTACGATGGAGAATTACTAGATCAGTTTAGACAGCAAACCCGCCGCCACGTTAAGTACCTTGCCCACCAAATGGAAGAGGAAAACATCCTAAACCTTGACGAGTATCAGCAAAAATTTGGAGGATTAAGTAATCACCTAGCAGCATTCGCTACCGAATACCGCCGTTACAAAAAAGACTTTTTTGCCCTGATGGAAGAGCTTATTGACCAATCAGTTGAGAAAGAAGTTCAGGCTGAGTCTCTTAGTACTGAATAAGTACTTTTATCACTAAACTAGCCCGTATTTGAAGTGGATTCCAACCGAGTCCACTTTTTTGTTTTTACCGTATCTAGCTACTATGTCGTCTGGCTTACACCTCACCTGACCGCTTACTTCTACTTTAGGTTCACCAAGCAAAATTTATGTTTAACCTAACCTGTCACAACGCTATGGTACTATTCCGAACACTAAGACTGGCTTTAGTTGCTGTATTACTCAGCAGTACCTTTGGCTGCCGAGAAATTCTTCACGATATTCTGGATGATATCCACGACGATGAAGAAGAACCCACCACTTTTATAGTAACGGTTGAGAACGTTTCTGAACCTGGATTAATTGACACCGATAGAGCTAATGGAATAGTTCCACTCTCTCCGGGAGTATTTGCTCTGTACAAAACTACTGCTGGATCTAAAGCTGTTTTTGCCCCCCATATGCCAGCCGATGAAGGCACCGAACTGATTGCCGAAGATGGAATGGCCATGGTAAAAGCCGATCAATTAGCTGGAGAAGAAAGCATCGGTATGAGTGGTATTCTCAGCCCCGATGGTCCAATTCTTCCCGGTGAGCCTTATTCATTTGAGGTAACTGCTTTACCGGGTTACTACTTGCAAGTAGTAACTATGTTTGTGCAGTCTAACGATTGGTTCTACGGATTTAACGACGGTGGCTTGCCGCTGTTTGATGGTGATGAACCGATATACGGCGACGTTACCGAGTATATTTCGCTGTATGACGCAGGTACTGAAGCGGATACTGCTCCTGGTACTGGCCCCGACCAAGTGCTAGCACAAGAGCCCGGTTCTAGCAACGTGGGGCCTCACGATGAGGTTGATGTAATCAAGCCAGTTGCTGATCGTGACTTTGATTTTCATGTTCCTGAAAATGCTTCGGTTATTAAGATAACTGTTAAGCCTAAATAACTTTTTTTATCCCTTTAGACTTCTCTGTTTTGGATTAGTCTAAAGGGATTACTTTTTCTCTATTCTTCCGTCCTCCCACTTTTATCTTCTCTTTCCCTCCTTGTAAAAGCCCCCGAATATTCCTTATCTTAATCGGCTCAATATTTTAGCTACCGGCCTATATAATTAAAATCATGAATAAGGTATATCCATGCTTAATTAGCGCACTGCTTTTCTCACTTACCATTACCGCCCAGTCCCAAAAGCAAAAATCCCAAGCAGCTAGTAATCAAGAAGAAAAGATCCTCGCCTTGGCCGGACTTAAATTCCGCAACGTTGGCCCTGCTCTTACTTCAGGACGCATTGCTGATTTTGCCGTAAACCCCGAAAATCCTAAGGAATACTACGTTGCTACCGCCTCGGGAGGTATTTGGAAAACCGTGAACGCGGGTACTACCTACGAGCCTATCTTTGATAGCCAGGGTAGCTACTCCACTGGTTGTGTTACGCTCGATCCGCATAACCCGAAAGTAGTTTGGGTAGGTACGGGCGAGAACAACAACCAACGTAGCGTAAGTTACGGCGATGGCGTATACCTCTCTCGCGATAGTGGTAAATCCTGGAAAAATATGGGCTTGAAGCAATCAGAGCATATTGGTAGCATCCTGGTTGATCCTCGCGACTCCAATGTCATCTACGTAGCAGCAATTGGCCCACTGTGGAGTGCGGGTGGTGAACGAGGGGTGTATAAATCTGTCGATGGCGGGCAAAGCTGGAACGCAGTGCTTTCTATTGACGAGCATACGGGGATCAATGAAGTAATTATGGATTCGCGCAACCCGGACATTCTCTACGCTACGGCATTTCAACGTCGTCGGCATGTATTTACTTATCTGGGCGGCGGGCCGCAGTCGGGTGTATACCGCAGTACCGATGCGGGCGAAACCTGGACAAAAATTAATAAAGGATTACCGAAAGTAGATATGGGGCGGGTTGGCCTGAGTCAGTCTCCGGCTAACCCAGATATTTTGTACGCTATTGTGGAAGCAGCCCAGGGCGAAGGTGGTTTTTATCGTTCTACTGACCAAGGCGAAAGTTGGGAGAAGCGCGGCGACTACGCTACCAGCGGAAACTACTATCAGGAAATTGTAGCCGATCCGGTAAATCCTGATAAAATTTACGCGATGGACACCTGGCTGCACATCAGCGTGGATGGCGGTAAAACATTTAAGGTGCTAGGAGAAGATACCAAACACGTGGATAATCACTGTATGTGGATTAATCCGCAGGATGCTGACCACTTTCTGGTAGGTTGCGATGGTGGTATTTACGAAACCTTCGACGGAGCTAAAACCTGGCACTATAAACCTAATCTACCCATCATCCAATTCTACAAAGTGGCGGTGGATAATGCTGAACCATTTTACAATATCTACGGTGGTACCCAAGATAACTTTAGCCTGGGAGGCCCTTCCCGCAGTATTTCTAACAATGGCATTGCTAACAGCGAATGGTTTGTGACCAACGGCGGCGATGGTTTTGAATCGCAGGTAGACCCTAACGATCCTAATATTGTGTACGCTCAAGCGCAATACGGCTACCTAGTACGCTATGACCGTAAAAGCGGTGAGAGTGTAGGTATCCAACCTAAACCGCGAAAAGACGAAGTCGCTTACCGCTGGAATTGGGATGCTCCACTGACAATCAGCCACCACCATCCGACGAGAATCTACTTTGCGGCCAACAAACTATTCCGTAGTGACAACCGGGGAAATAGCTGGGAGGTAATCAGCGATGATCTTACCCAGCAGATTGATCGTAATAAGCTAAAAGTGATGGGGAAAATCTGGAGTGTAGATGCAGTTGCTAAAAATCAGTCAACCTCACCCTACGGAACCATTGTCGCTTTCTCTGAATCGCCCCTGAATGAAAACTTACTATTTGTCGGTACTGATGATGGGTTGATTCAAATCACGAATGACGGAGGTGATTCCTGGACGAAAATATCTCAGTTCCCGGGAGTGCCAGATCGAACGTATGTTAACACACTATGGGCTTCGCAACACGATGAACAAGTAGTGTACGCTGCTTTCAATCACCATAAGTACGGCGACTTTCAGCCTTATTTGTATAAAAGTACCGACCAAGGGCGAAGTTGGACTGCTATCAGTGCTAATTTACCAAAACGAGGTTCAGTCTATGCTATTGCTGAAGATCATGAAGATCCTAACTTGTTGTTTGCTGGCACTGAATTTGGCGTATTCTTCAGCAACAGTGGCGGCCAGCAGTGGACCCAACTGAAAGGAGGTTTACCCATCATTGCCGTGCGGGATATTGCTATTCAGCCACGAGAAAATGATTTGGTGCTGGGTACTTTCGGACGCGGCTTTTATGTGCTGGATGATTATTCTTCCCTCCGAAATTACCGTCCCGACGAAACTGAGGCCGCACTCTTCGCAGTGCGTGATGCTTGGCTATACCAAGAAAGCACCCCGCTGGGACTGCCCAAAAGATCATTTCAGGGTGATAGCTATTACATGGGTGAGAATCTGCCCTCGGTAGCTCTCATAACCTACTATTTGAAAGACACACTGAAAACGCAGGCCGAACTCCGCCAAGCTCGTGAGAAGAAAGCCGAAGACAATCCTTATCCCTCTTATGAGAATCTGTTAGCTGAGCAGCAAGAGCCTAAGCCTAAGTTACTGTTTACCATTAAGGACGAAGCCGGAAATATTATTAGAAATATCAGCACCAAGCCTCAGGCGGGACTTCAGCGCTTAACTTGGGATTTACGTTACGCGCCTAAAAATCCAGTGAATCTGGTGCCGCCCGCCTATTATAATCCCTTTGCTACTCCACCCGCTGGGGCTATGGTTCCTCCGGGTACATATCAGGTGGCTATGGCTAAACTAGTAGATGGTGAAGTAACTCCTCTAGCTGAGCCAGTGAGCTTTGCGGTGAAAGCGTTAGATAACACTACGCTACCAGCAGATGATCGACAGGAGCTGGTAGAATTTCAGCAAGAGGTAACCCAGTTGTTTCGGGCGGTGCGAGGAGCACAAGAATCACTAAAGGAGATTCAAAATCAGATGAAGCATATTGAAATAGCCATTCAGCAGGTAGAGCTACCCTACGACAAAGTCTACACTGAAGTACAGGAAATTCAGCAGGAGATAGCTACGCTGAACCGAGAACTAAATGCCGACCGGGTCGCTGCTAAACTGGATAAAGGGCAACCACCTAGTATTGCTTCCCGAATTAGTTATATTGTCTTTGAACAATCTAATACTACTACCCAGCCTACCCAAACTCACCGAGATAGCTACGCTATTGCGAAGGAAGAATTCCGCCCGTGGCTTCAACGCCTAAAAACACTGATTAGCGACAAAATTCAGCCTTTGCAGGAGAAATTGGAACAAGCCGGAGCCCCGTATACACCCTACGCTTTACCGGTGATAAGTCAGTTTTAGAATTCTTTGACTTTTCGGTATTCTAGCCTAAAACTATTGGGAGTACTCTTCCAGAACACTCCCAACATATTATATCCCTCCTTTTACAATTACATAGAATTTTTTCGGTCAGGCAACCGATCTTAAGATCGCTGGGTTCTGTAGTTGAAAGACTAAACTGTGAAAGAATTGATCTTGAACGAAGAGGAATTAATAAGACGGTGCGTAAAAGGTGATCGTCGTGCCCAAGAATCTCTTTTCAATCAATTCTACCAAGATTTTTATTTGATAGCCATGCGCTATCTAAGCGACCATCATGATGCAGAAGATGTTATCATCCAGTCATTCACGCGGGTCTTTAAAAGTTTATCCAAATTCTCCTACAATGGCCCGGGTAGTTTAGGAAAATGGGTTCGCACCATACTGATTAATGAAGCTATTCGGTCGCTGAAGAAAAGAAAGCTGATTCAATTTAATGAAGATGGTCAACATCTGAATACGCCAACATCAGAAGCGAATGCGCTACAGCAAATGCAGGCCTCTGATATTTTACGAATGATAGAAGGGCTTCCGACCGGATACCGAACCGTTTTCAATTTATATGTGGTGGAAGGTTATTCACATAAAGAGATAGCCAACATGCTGGGTATCAGCGAAAGCACATCAAAGACTCAATTGAAAAAAGCCCGCCATCACTTAATGAATATTATTAATGATCAGAAAGCTTATGGAACCGCTTGATATTGATAAAATCATCAGGGAAAAGTTACAGGAAAGCAATGATTTGCATAAGCATCAGATGGATTCTGCAAAACCATTCATTTGGGGTGCAGTTCAGCAAAAAGTTACCGCAAAAAGGGTGATTACGTGGTATAATTTGGCTGCGGCTGTTGCGTTGCTGATGATTATTTTCTCCTTCATTCTGTATAGTATCCAACAGCAATATCGTCAGCAGATAGATTTACTAGCTAACAAATTAGATCAGATGCAGCAAAGCTATGTATCTCAAACCGAAGCTTTGCACACTAAAGATACCCAGGCTGAATTATTGGCAACCAAGATAGGGCAGATGGAGCAAATGCTAGCAGGTTTGCAAGCAGAACAACCCCTCAACCCCAAGGAAGTGGTTATCTACCGTACTGATACAGTGTACATAAAGCAGGTAGAGTATATAAAGGCTACGCCTGATTTTACACACTCGCAAGGGCTAATTGCGGAGATAGCAGAAGAATCACCTAAAAGAGAGGAAACTGCCATATTACCAGAAATTGAGACCGACGACGTGATCTTTCTTAGCTCTTCTAATCTAAGCAGAAATCAACCGTCTGAATCGATAAAGCTTAAATTCGGTCCATTCTCTCGAGAAGACTAATCATCAATAAGTATTAACGAAGATGCACGTAATCAGCAAAATTACTATGAAACAACTATGTCTAATCCTTATGATTTTAACGTTGTCAACTGCTAGTTTTGGACAAATGATCAGAGACTCGGTAATATTCTACGTAGATAATCGAGTAGAAGTCAATGTGGCAGTTCCTGATTATTCCGACCTGAAATCATCCAGTGGTGTAGTAGCTGCTTTAGCAGATTTTAAAAGAGTAGTGACTCAGCTTCAAAATCAACTATCTTCCGAATCGGCTGAAGTGGTTCGTTACTCGGTAGGTGGTTCAGTAACAGTAGAACCAGGCAACCAAAAGATCGTCTACCTAAGAAAAGAAGGAAGCTTTACCAATACCGGAGTCCGAGACCGAGGCATTATAGTCAGTAAGGAATTCAAGATTTTCATCACAACTTCCGATATATCCAGTATCACTGACCTATCCTTGTCGGAGTGTTTAGAAAAAGTAATTGCGATTCTTCCCGAAAAAAGTAGATGGTCAAAATCACTTTACTACGAATGTATTGATGGAGCCGTGATGAAGATTGACGATAGGAATAATGAACTTGATTTTCTGGAATTGACTTTAGGTGCGGGAGCCGGATTAGTTAAAAATGCCTGGGTGCCGGATGTCTCTTTTGGCGTGGGCATTGGGTTTAACAAAAAGGGAGTGGCTAGGTTTCCCTATATTTCCTCAAATATGCTTTTTGACTTTGGCTCGGAAGGAGGCACTAACATCAACACCTTTTTGAATGTGGGCTATGGCTGGGATATTAGTAAGCAAACCAAGAAGAAAGAAATACTAGGAATAGAGTTGGGGTATTTGATCTCGCGGCAAGGCGATTTATTCGGTGAGAATACTTTTAAGCTTGGTGCCAATTGGTCACCCGTGAAAGGGGTTTTTGTAAATCCGCACCTGTACATAACCGATAATTTTAATACAGTATTCCCCGGTATTCGGGTTGGTTTCGGTTTTTAAACAGAACCACAGCCCCAGGTTTTTAGGTGAGAGAGTTCATAAGTCATTTTTCCGTACAGACATCTATTTTCGTAGTAGCGTGCTACTGAATTGTTGTTTATCTTTGAGAAATAACTCAAGTTGAAACTCACACCTTAACTCATGTATCGTATACATCTCCTCCTCCTATCTCTGCCATTTTTAGCAGTCGGTCAAGATTACGAGAATCCACTCTGGATGCGCTATCCGGCTCTTTCTCCTGATGGACAAACCGTCGTATTTAGCTACCAGGGTGATTTATATTCAGTACCTAGCTCCGGAGGAGAAGCTGTTCCGCTAACATTGCACGAAGCCCATGACTATTATCCGGTTTGGTCGCCCAATGGTCAGCAGATCGCTTTTGCTTCCGACCGCTTTGGCAACTTCGATATTTACCTAATGCCCGCTCAGGGTGGCAAGGCCGAACGGCTTACCTATCATTCTGCTCACGATCACCCAACGGATTTTAGTAATGATGGTCAAAGTGTGCTATTTACCTCTTCTCGCACTCCTAGTGCCCAAAGTGCGCTGTTTCCTTACCGGCGATTCAATCAGCTTTATCAGATTTCTACCGAAGGTGGACAGCCTACGCAAGAACTATCGCTGCCAATAAACCATGCTCACGTATCTTCTTCGGGCGATAAAATGCTGTATCAGGATTTAAAGGGCTACGAAGATATTTGGCGTAAACATCATACCTCCTCTATTGCCCGCGACATCTGGCTGTACGATGCCAACTCCGGTGAGCATACTCAACTTACTACCTTCAATGGTGAAGATCGGAACGCTTGGTGGAGTGCCGACGAGCAATCGGCTTATTACCTAAGTGAAGAAAGTGGGAGTTTCAATGTTTGGAAAATGAACGTGGATAACTCGAGTCAGAAAGAGCAACTCACTAACTTCGACTTACACCCAGTACGCTTTCTATCAGTTTCTGACAATGGTGTACTTTGCTTTGGCTACCACGGCGAAATCTATACCATGCGTGAAAGCGAACGACCTCAGAAAGTGAATATCAGCATTCGTACCGACGATAAATACAACGCTCGCCGACTAGAAACTTTCACCAGCAAAGCTACCGAAATGGCACTCTCACCCAATGGGGAAGAAATTGCATTCGTGGTACGCGGTGAGATATTTGTGACCGACGTAGAAAGTGGATTGACCAAACGAGTGACTAACACTCCCGAGCAGGAACGCTCTATCAGCTTTGATCCCGAAGGAAGAAAAATTCTCTACGCTAGCGAGCGCGATAGTAGCTGGAATCTGTATGAGACCCGCATCATCCGTGATGAAGAGCCTTACTTTTACGCCGCCACGGTTCTGGAGGAAACACCCATTCTAGTAACTGAAACCGAAACCTTCCAACCATCCTATTCACCCGATGGAAAAGAGGTGGCTTTTCTGGAAGAGCGCACTACGCTGAAGGTGGTTAACCTGGATAACAAAAACGTCCGAACCATTCTGCCTGGTGATAAAAATTATTCTTACTCCGACGGCGATCAGTGGTACCAATGGTCACCCGACGGCAAATGGTTTTTGGTGCAGTTCTTAGACCGAGGCCGTTGGATTGATGAAGTGGGATTAATTTCCGCCTCCGGCGACGGAGAGGTGGTGAATCTAACGAATAGTGGCTACAGCGATTACTTGCCCAAATGGCAAATGGACGGAGAGGTAGCCATCTGGTTTACCGACCGACGCGGTATGCGTAGTCACGGAAGTTGGGGTTCTCAGGATGATGTGTACGCCATGTTTTTTGACCCAGCGGCTTGGGAAAAGTTTAACCTGAGCAAGGAAGAATACGAACTATTGAAAGAGAAGGAAAAAGAAGATAAGAAGGAGGATTCTGAAGAAAAAGATGAGGATAAAGAAGACAAGAAGAAAGTAGCCGATCCAATCAATATTGAACTGGAGGATATTGAAGACCGAACGGCTCGATTGACGATTCATTCCTCAAGTTTAGCCGATGCGCTACTCTCACCTGACGGGGAAAAGCTGTACTACATGAGCAGCTTTGAGAAAGGTCACGATGTGTGGGTAACTGATCTGCGAAAACGCTCTACGGAAATTCTGGTAAAGCTCGACCAGCGCGGTGGTCAGTTAGCAATGGATAAAAAAGGAAAGAACCTGTTCGTCCTGAACGGCGGGAAGATTATCAAAGTAGATATTGAAAAGAAGAAGAAAAAGCCCGTCGCTTTTAAAGCCAATATGGATCTAAAACCACTCGCCGAGCGGGAGTACATCTACGAACATATGTGGCGGCAGGTACTGAAGAAATTTTACGTAAAAGACCTGCACAATGTAAGCTGGGATAGTCTGAAAGTAGCTTACGCCCAATTTTTGCCCCACGTTAACAACAACTATGATTTCTCCGAAATGATGAGCGAATTGCTCGGCGAACTCAACGCTTCCCACACTGGTTGTCGCTATTATCCTGATACCGAAGGGGCTGATGAAACCGCTTCCCTAGCCGTATTTTACAATGAAACCTACGAAGGCGATGGGCTGAAAATTCAAGAGATTATGGATAAAAGCCCACTCGATGATCCCGAATATAATATTCAGGCTGGGCATATTATTGAGAAGATTGATGGGGAAGCCATTACCGCTGGAATGAACGTAGCTCCACTGCTTAACCGTAAAAAAGACCAGTTTACTCTCCTTTCTATGTATAACCCTGATGAAAACAAGCGTTGGGATGTGCGGGTAAAACCAGTGAGCATAGGGCGAGAGAGCGAACTACTGTACGAACGTTGGGTAAAGCAACGCCGAGCAGAAACCGAAGAATTATCTAATGGTAAGATTGGCTACGTACACGTGCGCGGTATGAACGATGCCAGCTTCCGAGAGGTATTCAGCGAATTGCTCGGTCGCTATTCTGATAAAGAGTCCGTAGTGGTAGATACCCGTTTTAACGGCGGCGGCTGGCTGCACGACGATCTGGTTACTTTCCTAAACGGACGAGAGTACTTCTCCTTTTTGCCTCGCGGTCAAAAGCTAGGCGCTGAACCGCAGTTTAAGTGGACGCGCCCCTCATCCGTGATTATGGGTGAAGGCAATTACTCCGATGCTCATATGTTTCCCTTTGCCTACCAAACCCTCGGCATTGGCGAAACCGTAGGTATGCCCGTTCCCGGAACCGGAACCGCTGTTTGGTGGGAACGGCAAATCGATCCAAGTTTGGTATTCGGTATCCCCCAGGTAGGTGTATTAGATACTGACGGCGACTTCCTGGAAAACCAACAACTAGAACCCGACCACCTAGTAAAGAATGAACCCCAGCAAGTACTGGAAGGCGAAGACCAGCAACTGAAAAAAGCCGTAGAGATCCTCTACCAACCTACCGACATTCCGATGGGGAAGTGAGATAATATGAAAGAATTCCGGAAGGTACATACCCACATAGATTTTTTGTAGGGTATGAAGTACTACTGCTACAGCTAGCAGATACTCCAATACA
>ERZ1740058.853-NODE-853-length-18537-cov-6.966616_pt1 | contig 18537 bp, 18 predicted proteins | sample MGYA00581745_ERZ1740058 | MGnify/ENA primary metagenome ERZ1740058 (study PRJEB43018, sample SAMN04849742) | marine metagenome | isolation source: floating plastic debris | place: Pacific Ocean | collected 2008-08-30 | study: EMG produced TPA metagenomics assembly... | reverse complement strand
AAGTGGTGATGGAAAAGGCTGATAATTTTCACGGCCTTTTTACTTTTAAACCACTGGAGAGGGGATATGCCGTTACAATCGGTAATGCACTAAGAAGAATATTATTATCCTCACTGGAAGGTTATGCCATCACCGGAATCAAGATTCCCGGTGTGTTGCATGAGTTTTCTTCCATTGAAGGAGTAGTAGAAGATCTTTCCGAGATCATTCTGAACCTGAAAATGGTTAGGTTTAAGAAAACCTCTGAGGACTTTGTTGAAAATAAAATTGTCATTGCACTTCGGGGGCAAGATACTTTCACCGGAGCCGATATACAACAGAATACTACTTCGTTTGAGGTGCTGAACCCTGATCACGTAATCGCCCATCTAGACAGTTCTATTGATGTGGAAGTTGAACTTTACGTGGATAAGGGACGAGGCTACGTACCTAGTGAAGAAAACAATCAAAACGATCAAAGCTTTGGTTATATCGCGCTAGATGCTGTTTTCTCCCCGATTAAAAACGTTACGTTCGAAGTAGAAAATACCCGGGTTGAACAAAAAACTGACTTTGAGCAGTTACTGATCGATATTGAAACAGACGGTTCTATTCACCCTGAAGATGCCCTGAAAAGTGCTGCTAATATTCTGATTAAACACTTCATGCTGTTCTCTGACCAGAGTATGGTGCTGGAGTCACCTCAGCAGGGCGAGCCCGATGCAGTAGACGAAGAAATGCTGCATATGCGCAAGCTGTTGAAAACTCCACTAAACGATTTGGATCTATCAGTGCGGGCCTATAATTGCTTGAAAGCTGCTGATGTAAAAACTTTGGGCGACTTAGCCCAACTTGAAATTTCGGATATGATGAAGTTTCGGAATTTCGGTAAAAAGTCGTTGGCGGAACTGGAGCAGCTTATTCAAGATAAAAACCTATCCTTTGGGATGGACCTTTCAAAGTATAAACTAGATGAGGATTAGTCACCACAGTTGGTGCGGAAAAGAATATTAGCATGAGACACGGCAAGCGATTTAATCATTTAGGAAGAACTTCTTCGCATCGGAAATCGATGTTGGCCAATATGGCTTCGTCGCTCATTATCCATAAGCGATTAACCACCACAGTGGCCAAGGCAAAAGCTCTACGTCAATACGTAGAACCTCTTATTACTCGTTCAAAAGAGGATAGTACTCATTCTCGTCGGGTAGTATTCTCCTACTTGAAGGATAAAGATTCTTCTCGAGTACTTTTTGACGAAGTAGCAGAGAAAGTAGCGGAGCGTCCGGGAGGCTATACCCGGATCATTAAACTGGGTAATCGTCTAGGTGATAATGCTGAGATGTGCATGATTGAACTGGTGGATTTCAATGAAGTTTACAATCAGGAAGAGAAGCAATCTCGCTCCAAGACTCGTCGTAGCCGACGTGGTTCTAAGAAGAAAGCAACTGAGGAGGCTACTGTCGCGGCTGCCCCTACAGAGACTGAGGTAGCAGAACCTGAGACCGCTGAAGAAACTACTACCGTAGAGGAGGTTACTGAGCCGACATCTGAAGCAGAGACTGAGGAAACTGTAGAATTAAGCGGCGAAGTTGTTGTTGAACCTGAAGCTACCGAAACGGAAGAAGTTGCTTCTGAGACCGAGGTTGAGACTACTGCGACTGCGGAAGATGACGATGAAAAGAAACAGAATGAATCTTCTGACGAAGACGGAGATGAGAAGCCAAAAGAATAAACGTTGTTTATTAATATTTGGGAGGGAATTGTTCGCTTAGCGGATGATTCCCTTTTTTTTTACTTCACTTTTTACAAACTTGCCGCCAATTTAACCGCTATGCAACATTCAAAACTTCCAGAACGCCCTGCCACCCTACTACTAGAAGATGGAACCCGCTTTGAGGGTGAAGCCATCGGGAAGATTGGAGTCAGTGGTGGGGAGATCTGCTTTAATACCGGTATGACCGGCTACCAGGAAATTTACACCGATCCTTCTTACTACGGTCAGATTATTATCAATACCACTGCTCATATTGGTAACTACGGAGTAATTGATGAGGAGCAAGAGTCGGCTCATCCCCAAATCCGAGCTATTGTTGTAAACTCATTTTCAGAAGGTTTTAGCCGAAAACAAGCGGATAGCGCATTACAAAAGTATCTGGAAGATCATGAGGTTGTAGGAATTACGAATATCGATACTCGCCAACTTGTTCGGCATATACGATCTAAAGGAGCTATGAATGCTATTATTTCGTCCGAAGATCAGTCACCGGAGGTATTAAAGAAACAATTAGTCGAGATTCCTAGCATGGATGGTTTAGAGCTTTCGAGTGTAGTGAGCACTAAAGAGGCCTATTTGCTAGGTGATGAATCTGCTCCCATTCGGGTAGCTGTTTTAGATTTAGGTATCAAGACTTCCATACTAAATAACTTACTAAAGCGGGGATGTCAGTGTAAAGTCTTTCCGGGAAAGACCTCTTACGCTGAAATGGCCAAATGGCAGCCCCACGGCTACTTCATTTCTAATGGCCCGGGTGATCCGGCTGCTATGGATTATGCTATCAAAACAGTTAAAGACATCTTAGAACACGATCAACCTCTGTTTGGCATCTGCTTGGGACATCAACTGCTAGGACTTGCCTGTGGAATACCTACTTTTAAAATGCACCACGGTCACCGGGGGTTAAACCACCCCGTAAAAAATCTGGAAACAGGTTTAGGCGAAATGACTTCCCAGAACCACGGCTTTTCAGTTAATCTTGATCGGGCTAAGGAGGCGGATAATGTTACCGTTACTCACATTAACCTAAATGATAACACGGTGGCCGGGCTGAAAGTACATGGCAAAAAAGCATTTTCGGTGCAGTATCATCCAGAATCTTCGCCAGGACCTAACGATTCGCTGTACCTTTTTGATCAGTTCATTTCTTTAATGAAATAATAAACTACCAAAACTTAAACAGAAGAAACTATGAGTATTATAAAGAAAATTCACGCTCGGCAGATACTAGATTCACGTGGCAATCCAACTGTGGAAGTTGATGTAGTCACCTCTCAGGATGTAGTAGGACGGGCAGCTGTGCCTTCGGGAGCTTCCACGGGTAAGCATGAGGCCGTTGAATTGCGGGACGATGATAAATCTCGGTTCATGGGCAAAGGCGTGACGAAGGCAGTAGAGAACGTCAATACGAAAATCGCTGAAAAGCTACTAGGCGTTTCCATCTTTGAGCAAAACCTTATCGATCAGACAATGATTGAGCTGGATGGTTCTGAGAATAAGTCAGAACTGGGGGCTAATGCTATGTTGGGAGTTTCCCTCGCGGTGGCTAAAGCAGCGGCTCAATCTATTCATCAGCCGTTGTTCCGTTACATCGGCGGAGTAAACGCCAATACTCTTCCGGTACCCATGATGAATATTCTGAACGGAGGAAGCCATGCTGATAATGCTATTGACTTTCAGGAATTCATGGTAATGCCCCTAAAAGCTGACACTTTTTCGGAAGCCTTACGGATGGGCACTGAGGTCTTTCATCACTTGAAAAAGGTATTAAAGGATAAAAATCTATCTACCAATGTGGGTGATGAAGGTGGTTTTGCGCCGAATTTATCTTCCAATGTAGAGGCTATTGAAGTAGTGCTCCAGGCCATTGAAAACGCTGGGTACAAACCAGGGGAAAATATGTTTATTGCGATGGATGCTGCTTCCTCGGAATTTTACAATGAAGATAAGAAGATGTATCATTTTGCCTCCACCAATGATGAACTGACTTCTTCTGAAATGGCTAATTACTGGAAAGATTGGGTAGATAAGTATCCGATTATATCAATTGAAGACGGAATGCACGAAGATGATTGGGAAGGCTGGAAGGCACATACCGAAAGCATTGGTGATAAGGTACAGTTGGTGGGAGATGACCTGTTTGTTACGAATGTGAACCGGCTTCAGCAGGGAATTGACCAACATATCGGAAATGCAATACTTATCAAGGTAAATCAGATAGGTACGCTGACGGAAACGATAAACGCAGTTAATCTGGCTAAACGAAATAGCTACAAAAGTGTAATGTCGCACCGTTCGGGAGAAACTGAGGACAATACAATTGCCGATTTGGCCGTTGCATTAAACACGGGGCAGATAAAAACCGGATCAGCTTCCCGCTCTGACCGGATGGCTAAGTACAATCAGTTATTGCGGATTGAAGAGGCCTTAGGACTAACGGCTTTTTATCCGAACCAGTTACTATAAGGTCTTGTAATTGAAATCAATTTGGTATCCAGCCAAAAATTTTTCCGGTAAAATGGGTATATTACCCTAAACCATCAATATTTCTATGGAATCAATGCCTAATATACCTCGCATGATGAAAAGCTTCTTTTTCGTTTTTTCGGTGGGGTTTCTGGCGTGGATGTTATTTCTGGATGCCAATGACTTACCTTCTCAGTTTCGTCGTAATCAAGAGATTAGGCAATTAGAAAGTGAGAAGGCTTTTTTTGAAGAAGAAATAGAACGGGTTCGTCAGGAGCGGGAAGAGTTGCTTACCGACGATGAACTGCTGGAAAAATTTGCCCGGGAAAGATACTTAATGAAGAAGCCCAGTGAAGATTTATATGTTCTTGAGGAAGAGTAATATCTGGTGGTCCACCACATTTTTTGTCTTATTATTCGGTTTATCATCTATCGGAAACTTTTCAAGCGCCCAAACTCAGACTGAAGATGAGGAGCAGCAAGAAACTGAAGATAGTTACTACCAAAAGCCCTCTATTTTAGATCGCCTAGCTCCTGGTGGTAATTTCAGCTTGCAATTTGGAACTATTACCTTTATTGATGTTTCTCCGTTGATCGGATACCGATTTACAAATAACTTCGTGGCGGGACCAGGCTTTACCTATCGCTATTTAAGGTTCCAAGGATTTGAGGCCACCAGCACTTACGGCCCGCGTGCCTTTGCTCGCTACATTATCCGCCGCCAGTTCTTTTTACAAGCTGATTATGAGAATTTGAGCGTAGAGTTTGTCAGCCGATCAGGACAGGAGCTTACTAGAGAATGGGTTCCAGGTCTCTTTGTTGGAGGAGGCCTGTTTCAACCTATTGGACAGCGGGCAGGCTTTATGATAGGGGCTTTTTATAACCTAAGCCACGATAATTTACGGTCTCCCTATAACAGCCCTTGGGTATTTAATGTAGGATTTACTTTTTAACTTGGCAAATCTACTCTAAATTTTAGGGCAAGTTCCTTCAGGTTATCAATGACCGCAGAATGTAGAGGTATTCCCTGGGTTCGCCGAAATTCTTCCTGCTCGCGTTCCTGGTCTCCCGGGATTAATACCCGCTTTTCTCCCGAAATTGTTTCAGCTTGCCTAAACGTGCGAATCCACTGATCCATATGAGATTTGAACTCATCGGCAGGTCGGAATGCATCTACCCGCATAGCCCCCAAAAAATGCCCAATGCCTTTTCCCACTGGATGATCAGAAGGATCAAGGAAGGCTACAAAAGGTGGAACCCAGGGGCCGTAGTTTGCACCCGATAGGACGGCAGAAAATATATCTACCCACGCTCCCAAACAATATCCTTTGTGACTGCCATGATCTCGGTCGCTACCCAGGGGCAGTAAAGCTCCACCCTTAGCTACCGCAAAAGAATCGTTCGATTGTTCGCCTTGCTTTGTTTGCACCCAACCGTAGGGGGTAGGTTCTTTTTTTCTCTGCAAAATCTCGAGTTTTCCGTTAGCTGCGGTAGTAGTAGCAAAGTCAGCTACAAAAGGAGGTTCCTCATTAGCGGGAACCGCTACGGCGATGGGATTGGTACCTAACAATCGTTCCTGGGCAAAAGTAGGAGCTACCAGTGGGCTAGCGTTAGTCATAGCCATGCCAATCATATCATGATGAAGCGGAAGCATGGCGTGATAACCCGCAATACCAAAGTGATTAGAGTTCCGCACTGATACCCATCCGGTACCTACTTTTTCTGCTTTCTCCATGGCGATTTCCATGGCTGGGGGAGCAACCACTAAACCTAATCCGCTATCGCCATCAACTACTGCGGTGCTAGGCGCTTCGTGCACAACCTGGATGTTAGGGTTAGGGTTAAGTCTTCCTTTTTCCCATAAACGAACGTAACCAATAAGTCGAGCGATTCCGTGAGAGTCAATACCTCGAAGGTCGGCACTTGACAAAACTTCTGCCGCTAGTTCTGCTTGATCGGCTGGACAACCTATTTTTTTAAAAATACTAACCGAAAATTCTTTTAGATCGTCCGAACTGAAGCGCTGCATAGAAATAACTTGAGTGAAATAGGACGGCAAAAATAGAGAAAAAATCTCAAAGGTAATTTACTGGATTTGCTTGGCTAATTGTACGAGCAGCCCTTCCTTTAAGGCATACGAGGAAATGCGTATTTCCTGAAGACCGTAGGCTTCCAAAATGTAATTAATCAGCCAGGAAGCCACCACAATCATGTCAACGCGCATCTCAATCATTCCAGGAATCTGCAATCGCTCTTCCCGGTTCTTTTTAGAAAAAGCGTTTAGCATGCGTTGAAACGCATCATGGCTCAACGGTAGTTCAGTAGCTTCTTTATCTACTTCTAGGTTAGATTCCAGTACGTAAATATCACTCAGCGTATCAAAAGTACCGGAAGCCCCAATAAGTGTATTAGGCTGATATTCTTTTACTATTTCCGCTAGAGGAGCAAGTCTATCATTGAAATATCCGTTCAGATCACTGATGTTTGCTTGGGTAATTGGGTCCTGAATATCAAAACGATCTAATAGACGTTGAGCCCCAATCTCAAAACTTTGTTTCCAGTGAATTTCATCTTGGTTGCAGATAATAAATTCTACACTGCCCCCGCCAATATCCATGATTAAAGCACTTTTTGAACCTAAAGGCACGGCCTGCCGAACACCATAATAAATATATTCCGCCTCTTTATCCCCGGAAATAACGTCAACTCTAATGCCCGTTTTTTGAAAAATTGAATCAACCAGCTCCTGTCCATTTTTCGCATTACGGATGGCACTGGTAGCAGTACAATGAACATTGTCTTCTAGGACACCAAAAGTATCAAGTTTTTCTTTGAAATGCGAAAGTGCATCTAAAGCTCTTTGTTTAGCATCTTCCTTGATAATACCTTGATTAATTCCACCCCGGCCAATCATCACTGGAATTCTTTCTCGGTAAACTATACGAAAGAAAATCTCGGAATCTAATTCAGCGATCAGTAAATGAAAGGTATTTGTTCCTAAATCAATAGTAGCGACTTGTTTATTCATGCTTAGCTTTAACGGATTATAGCAGCTAAAAGTCTGTCATAAAGTGTAAAATTGACGATTTAGCCTATCTTTGAAACACTCAAAAAGAATGCTACAACATGAAAGATCAGCCTGACAGTTCAACCGCCTCCAACATAACTAGCGAAAGTGAGAAATTTAACCAGCTTAATCAAAAGAACCAGCAAGCACTTCTTGGTGGTGGTGAAAAAAGGATCGAAGCTCAACATAACAAAGGAAAACTAACGGCTCGGGAGCGGTTAGATTTGTTGCTGGATAAGAATAGCTTTCAGGAAATTGGTAAGTTCGTAGAGCACCGCTCGCATGAGTTTGGTCTAGAGAAACAACGCTATTTGGGCGATGGAGTAGTTACTGGTTACGGACGAATTCAGGGTCGATTGGTTTACGTATTTTCCCAGGATTTCACGGTTTTTGGTGGATCTCTCTCTGAAGCACACGCTGAAAAAATCGTCCGAATTATGGATTTGGCGATGAAGAATGGTGCCCCAGTAATTGGCTTGAACGATTCGGGAGGAGCTAGAATTCAGGAAGGAGTGGTTTCTTTAGGTGGATACGCTGATATTTTTTACCGAAACACACTGGCTTCAGGGCTGATACCTCAGATTTCAGCCGTGATGGGTCCTTGTGCCGGAGGCGCAGTCTATTCTCCAGCCATCACTGATTTTGTGCTGATGGTGGAAAAGACTTCTTACATGTTTGTTACTGGTCCCAATGTAGTGAAAACGGTAACGCACGAGGAAGTAAGTTCCGAAGAATTGGGAGGTGCATTAACCCACAGTAGTAAAAGCGGAGTGACTCACTTTCGAGACGCTAATGAGTTGCAATGTATCCAGCGGATTCAAAAACTGCTAAGTTATATCCCTCAAAACTGCGAAGAAGATCCGCCGCTATTGCCCTACCAAACCAAGCCCGATGAAGCTCGACCTATGTTAGACAATATAGTACCCGAAAATCCTAATCAGCCCTACGATATGCGAGAGGTAGTCAGTGGTATTGTGGATCAGGATTCATTTTTAGAGGTACATCAGGATTATGCAGAAAATATTATTGTTGGTTTTGCCCGTTTAGGAGGATGCAGTATTGGTATCGTTGGAAACCAACCAGCTAGTCTAGCGGGGGTATTAGACATTAACGCCAGTAAAAAAGGTGCTCGCTTCGTTCGGTTTTGCGACTCGTTTAATATTCCTTTGCTCGTGCTGGAAGATGTACCTGGCTTCTTACCCGGAACCGATCAGGAGTGGAATGCTATTATTACCAATGGCGCCAAGTTACTTTATGCATTCAGTGAAGCTACTGTGCCTCGCGTGACAGTAATTACCCGAAAAGCCTATGGTGGTGCTTACGATGTGATGAATTCTAAGCACATAGGTGCGGATATGAATTTTGCCTGGCCATCGGCGGAGATCGCCGTGATGGGAGCGAAAGGGGCATCAGAGATAATATTTCGCCGGGAGATTGCTGAAGCAGATAATCCCGAAGAAAAACTGAATGAGAAAATTGAAGAATATACGCAAACCTTTGCTAATCCTTATCGAGCTGCTAGTCGGGGATACGTAGACGAAGTGATTTTTCCCTACAACACCAGAGCTAAACTATTGCAAGCATTTCAGATGCTGGAAAACAAGGTGGATCGTATTCCAAAAAAGAAACACGGAAATATACCGCTTTAGGGTAAGGTATTGACTAAAAAAGTAAGGCTTAGGACTCATAATCATAGTACCTTGCTAGTTATGCGTGCAATGTTTTTGGTTTTGACATTAGTGTGTTTCCTAACTAATTCGGGAAAAGGACAGCAGTTAGGTACTTCAGACCTCACGTTCATGTTCTATAATGTAGAGAACTTGTTTGATGTACGAGATGATTCACTGACGAGGGATGAAGCGTTTCTACCGGATGGAGACCGGTATTGGACTTACGGCAGATTTTTGCAGAAACTCAATCATATCTATAAAGTGATTGCCGGGGTAGGAGAGTGGCAGCCACCGGCAGTCATTGGGCTGGCCGAAGTTGAAAATCGCTACGTATTAGAGGCGCTATTGCAGGAAACACCTTTGCATCGGTTTGGCTACGAAATAATTCATCAGGAATCTCCCGACGCCCGAGGTATTGATGTGGCTCTACTCTATCGCTCAGAGTTGTTCGAAATACAACGACAAGACTTTATTCAGGTCGATCTTCCAAATAGACGAAAAACCCGGGATATTGTTTATGTACAAGGCGTCGTCGGACAAACAGACACTGTACATCTGTATGTCAATCATTGGCCATCCCGCTATAGCGGCACTAAATTATCAGAACCTTCCAGAATAGTTGCTGCAGAAACCCTAAAATCTCATATTAGAGGTATTACGTCTAAAGAACCTGATGGCAAAATATTAGTAACTGGTGATTTTAACGATTCTCCGGAAGATGTTAGTTTACAATTGCTCCTAGAGGACTCAAGGCTAAAAAACATTAGCTCTTACAAATTTGATGGAACTCACAAACACCAAGGTGAATGGAGTGTCCTAGACCAGTGGCTAGCTAGCAATAGTTGGTTTGGTAACAATGAAGGAGTTTACCTTGAGGGCGGCCGAGCTAAGGTTTTTTCTGCAAATTGGTTGTTAGAGGAGGATGTAGCTCATATAGGATACAAGCCTCGCCGAACATATGTTGGATTTAAGTACCAAGGTGGGTTTAGTGACCACCTGCCGATTTATCTAACCATTAAGCATAGACCTCTTCTTGGAAATCTCAATGAGTAGATTAGTAGATTGTAAAATCAGATATTGATGCAGACAATTAGCAGTAGTATGTTAGTCCCCTCCCGATTGGTTTTCCTGATGTGGGGGATTTTTTTTCTGGATCAGCTGTATCCGATTGATTTGGCAATGTTCGGAATTTTACCTCGTACTATCCGTGGTCTGATCGGGATTGTAACAGCACCTTTACTACACGGATCTGTAGCTCATTTGGTATCTAACACCATGCCCGTACTGATATTTGGAACTATACTATACATGTTTTATCGGCGAGTGGCAAATCGGGTGTTTTTGCAGTGCTATTTCTTCACTGGAATCTTAGTCTGGCTATTGGCCCGTACTTCTATTCATATTGGCGCTAGCGGGTTGATCTACGGTCTCGCTTTCTTTTTAATCTTTTTTGGGTTGTTTCAACGTGACTTCAAGTCGCTGTTGATCTCTATTATCATGTTAATTGCTTACGGTGGAATTTTCTACGGTGTACTGCCTACCCAAAGTTATGTTTCCTGGGAATCGCACTTGTTGGGTGGAGTAGTAGGCTTTTTTAATGCGCTCAATAGTGGCACTAAAAGACTACCCGTCTGATTAGTGACTGAACAAAACGCTAGCAGAGCAAAGGTATATCTTGCCCCCTTAGGAAAGAATTCTGAGTAGAAAAGAACAACTTGCGTTAGCCAAAAGAGTACGTGCTTTCAAAAGAAGCAAGTCAAATTGAGAGTAATTCTTTGGCATTCTCGTACGCAATATTAGATGGGTTATCACCACCAATCATTTTGGCTATCTCTAACACTCGCTCCTCATCAGATAACCTGCGGATATTACTCACTACTTTGTCTGAGCTATTATCTTTATAAACGAAGTAGTGAGCGTCGCCTTTGGCGGCTACCTGAGGCAGATGGCTAATGGCAATTACTTGATGTTTCTTCGCCATCTCCTTCATCATATTCACCATTTTAATGGCAATTTCTCCCGAAACCCCGGTATCAATTTCATCGAAGATGATTGTCGGTAGCGAAGTTTTTCCGGCCAAAATGTACTTTATGCAGAACATCAAACGAGAAAATTCACCACCAGATGCAACTCCCTTTAGTTCTTGGGGAGCAATACCTTTATTTGCACTAAACAGGATGGAGATTTCATCTACCCCGGATTCTTCAGGATCAATAGGGCTACGCTCAATTTCAATGACCACATCAGGTATGCCCAGGTTTTTTAGTAACCGGCTAAGCTCATTGGCAAAAGGGGCAAATACTGCTTCACGCGAAGCTGAGAGCTTTTTAGCTTGCTCCATCATCTCAGCAAAGGAAACCTCTTTCACTTTTTGTAATCGTTTTAGGTCATCATCCAGATTTGTGACCTGAGTGACTTTATCTTCCAATTCCTGTTGGAGGGTGAGTAGGTCCTCAACTGATTTTACCTGATGTTTCTGCTGTAGCTTATAGAGTAGATCCAGACGGTCGCGGGTGGCTTCTACTTTATCAAAATCAAATTCTACTGAAAGGGCTTCGTTTTCAACTTCACTACCAATATCTCGCAACTCGATCAAGCAACTTTCAATACGCTGATAGATGGATTCATACGTGGGGGAAAACTGAGTGATTTTTAGAACAGCCTGTTTGGTCTGTGCAAGTAATTGATCAATAGAAACATCTTCGCCTCCCAACAGCGTCTGTATCAGCTGTAGTTGCTCCTGTATATTTCCGGCGTTTTCCATTACCTGCAAAGTTTCCTCCAGGGTTTTCTGCTCGCCAGGTTGTAGTGCAGCACGGTGTAATTCTTCCAACAAGAAACGGTTATAATCATCCTCTTGACGCAGTCGAGTTGCTTCCGACGCGGTCCGCTCATATTCTTGTTTGGCTCGTAAGTATTGTTGATAACTCTTCAAATAAGCTTTCTGCTGTTCGTAATTAGCAGCAAAGAGGTCAATCACTTCTCGCTGGTAGGTATTCTCGCTAAGCAGCAGCGTATCGTGCTGACTATGAATATCAACTAAGAGGTGACCAATACCACGTAGGGTTTCCAGGCGAACCGGAGTATCATTTACAAAAGCGCGTGACTTACCACTGGGGGCAATTTCCCTTCGGAGGATGCATACTGGGTCATAATCCAGCTCTTCCTGATCAAAAATTGATTCGAGGCGGAATTTATTGATGGTAAAAATACCCTCAATAATGCATTTTTTATCCTCATGATACAGAGATCGCTTATCAGCCCGATTTCCCAAAAGCAATCCAATAGCTCCTAGCATGATTGATTTGCCGGCACCCGTTTCACCAGTAATCATGTTTAGCTTGTCAGAAGGCCTCATTTCCAGCTTCTGGAGCAGTGCATAATTTTTTATGGTCAGGCTTTGCAGCATATTCTCTTTTTTTGAGGCTATCCGGAGGACAGATATATTCCGCTACACAAAATGGGTAAAGGTACAACGTAATTTCCAGATGCATAGTTTAAGTAACCATCTGGATTTAGCACAATAGTCAGTAGCCGAAAGCTACGTTGAGTATACAAAATTAAAGAATAAAATTCTTATTGAAAGTATACTTTGAATAAATTTTTTGTGAAGTCTGGGGAATCGCTACTGTATTATCGACTGGTATTTGTCGGTTTGTGAGGTGTTGAATTCCACAAAGGTATAGTAAGCTGAACGACGTACGGACGGATCGCCCTGAGTAAAAACACTGACTAACTCATCATTTTTAGCATCAAAGAAAGAAATAAGCGCAATTGCTTGGGGGAACAACTTTCTAACCTCTTCCATACCCTGGATGGCCTCCAGAATATTCTCTCGGCCCTTATCCTCTTCCTCCATAAATAAATCCAATCCCTGACGATGGTAGCTATATAACCCTTCCCGGATAGGAATCATCTGAGGATTAATCATATTTTCTACCAGCCAGTACCGATTACGCTGATTACCCCCAAACTGGTCCCAGCCCAGGCCCTGCTGTTGGGCATTAACGGTAATTTGCTGAGCAATTTCAAAATAGGGTTGACCTCCTAACTCACTGAAGGTATCATAATCTAATCCAATGATGATATAAGCGTAGAAAGCCAGTAAGCTGGTTATATTATCTGTAAAGTTATTTACGTTAAAGTTTAATGGTTGATCTTCAACATAACGAAAATTCCAGTCTCGGTCGGCAAAGTTCAGCACTATGGTCTCATAACTGGTACCGTAAACCGGGCGAGAGGATTGAATCTGCACTGTAGCCTCAAAGTCATTAACCGTCGGCATCAGATCGATCGTGATAATAAAATTGCAATTTATCCGCTCTTCCGGGGCATAAGTGTCATTCGTCCATTTCCGGTTATTCAGGAATTGGGAAAAGGATGTTTCCATATCCTCAAAAATCCGGGTTTCAGTGGTCTGTACATTTTGGTAATTGACCTGTACTGTTGCATTAAGCTCCTGGGCAATTCCCTTAGCTGAACAAAGAAGAGCAAGAAACAAAATAATACTACACTTCATAATCCTCAATGTAATTCCAAATATCTTTAGCGACCTCTTTCTTATCTTTTAACAAGTAGCTTTTTGGGGTAGTATCCTTCCGGCTTACTATGGTGATCTGGTTAGTATCGTAACTGAAACCTGCCCCCGGATCGTTCAAAGAGTTTAGCACCACAATATCCAGGTTCTTTTTTTCTAACTTAACGTTGGCCTGTTCTAGTTCATTATGCGTTTCTAATGCAAAGCCCACTAAAACTTGATCTGGTCGCTTTTTATTTCCTAATGTCTGGGCAATGTCGGGTGTCTTCACCAACGAAAGTGTTAGCTTGTTGGTCTTCTTTTTAATTTTCTGATCTTCCTTTTTAGCAGGAGCGTAGTCAGATACAGCAGCGGCAAAAACAGCAATATCAGCCTGTTGGAACTTCTCATCGGCAGCGTCCATCATTTCCTGAGCCGTTGTAACCGAATGGACTTCAATTTGAGGGTGGCTAATTTGTAGCGAGGTGGGACCGCTTACTAAAGTTACAGTAGCTCCACGTTCTACTGCTTCTAGAGCGATGGCATATCCCATTTTTCCTGAAGAAGCATTGGTCAAATATCGAACCGGATCAATGGGTTCCTGGGTAGGGCCGGCAGTAATTAGTACCTGTTTGCCTTCAAGCGAAAGTCTTTTCTGAAAATGTTCGGATAAAGTAGTTACTATATGTTCCGGTTCGGCTAACCGGCCAACACCCGAAAGCCCACTGGCTAGTTCACCATCTTCAGCATCGATAACATAGTTGCCAACTGATTTCAGAGTATTGATATTATTCTGAACCGATGGATGTTGGTACATATCTAAATCCATAGCTGGAGCGACCCACACCGGACAACGAGCCGATAGATACACCGCAGTTAAAAGATCATGACAGTGCCCATTGGCCAATTTGGAGAGCGTATGGGCACTAGCAGGAGCTATCATAATAGCATCAGCCCAAAGTCCCAAATCTACGTGATTATTCCACTGACCAGTAGTTAGGTTAGACGAAAACTCGGAAAGAACCGGTCGTTTGGAAAGAGTCGCGAGAGTTAGGGGTGTGATAAAATCCTGAGCGGCCTGGGTCATAATAACCTGTACTTCTGCTCCCTCCTTTACCAGTAATCGAACAAGAAAAGCAGCCTTGTAGGCTGCTATACTTCCACAAACTCCGAGGATTATTTTCTTATTGCGGATAGGCAACGTGGCAATTACTCGTCAATATCTTCAACGCGCCGATGCATGATCTCATCGTTCAAAAACTCATCCGTAGCCAAAATAGTGGGCTTGGGCATTCGCTCGTAAAACCGGGAAATCTCAATCTGCTCGCGATTCTCAAAAACTTCTTCCAGATTATCAACAGTAGTAGCGAATTCAGCTAACTTTCCGTTAAGCTCCTCTTTTAGGTTTACTGAAATCTGTCGGGCCCGCTTGGAAATGACTACCACTGATTCATAAAGGTTGCCGGTAGGAGCAGCAATTTTATCAGTATCGTGTGTAACGATAGAAGAATTTACGTTGGGCTTCTTAATCATGTTAAGCTAACTTAAATAGTATTATTACTCTTATTCTTTTTTACCTTATCTATGCAGGTTTCATAAATGGTTTCCGCTCGGGAAACGAACTTACTCTCCGGATATTTATCAATAAAACTCTGGTAATACTCAATAGTAGTGTAGTACCGCTCTTTCTGTTTAGAAACAATACTTTGCTCGGCCAATGCGAACTGTGATGCTAGTTTCCAGTAGCTTGCCTCCTCATTATAATCTGAATCCGGAAAATCCTTTTGAAAATTGTTTAGAGCAATGATAGCTGCTTTGTGGCGCTCTAAATGAAAATACTGCGTGGCGTTTCTAAATGCTTTCAGTTCCAGTTTCTCCTGAAGTTCGTCTAGAATTGCTTCAGCCCGATCTTTATAGTCACTGTAAGGGTAACGATTGATAAACCGTTGCATGGCATCAATTGCCTCCTTAGTGCTACTCTGTTCTAAACTAGGATTGGGAGACTCCAGATACAATGAGTAGGCATGCATAAACATAGACTCCTGAGCCTTCTCACTTCTTGAGTATGTTTCGTAAAACTCTTTAAAGTAATGAGCACTCAGAATATACTTGCGTTCGTAGTAGTGGGCATAAGCATAGTAGAACTGAGCTTCTTCAGCTTTTTGGGTACCTCGTATAATCGGAAGTACATTTTCAAGAAGAACTGTAGCTCGATAATAATCCTTAGCCTCGTAATACTTAAGGGCTGCTTCGTACTGCTCTTCCCAGCTACCTTTCTTTAGCAAATCGCGGTATTCGCTACATCCAGACCAAAGCAAGGTACATATGGCTACTAAGAAAACGAAAAAGAACTGTTTCAAACGGGCGAAGTTTAGGAACTGCAAAGATAGAGTTTCATTATACTAATTGCAACCGAGTTGTAAACCAACTAGTTCCGGAAGAAATATCTGCTAGGAAAGAAACGAAGAAGGGAATGAGGTTATTTTCTAACCACAAACTTTTTAGTGGTAACCCCAGTACCATTGAGTTGAAGGGTATAAAAGTAAATACCGTTGGTGAATTGATCAATGGGGAGCTTTAAACTAGACTCATAACGGTCCAAAGAGACTTTCATAACTTGATCACCCAGAATGTTATGAATGCTGATGGTAGCATCGCCAGCCCGATCCGTCAGTGTGTAATCTATAGTAGCCGATGAAGAAACCGGGTTGGGGTACACCTTGCTTATTTGAAGCAGCTCATTGCCGAACAGTAGCCCACTCGGAAAATTGTTTTCTATATGATACTTAAACCTTTCAGTCACCTTCCGATTGGGTGACTCAATATCATAAAAAGTGACTGACAGTTCTCGAGTAATTTCGTCGTAACCAGCCTTGAATTCAACCCGAACATCTTCCAGCGTCTCTCCGGGATTTAAGGTAGTAACTTCAAGTACGTCAAAATTAGTGAAACAATCATCACCAATGCAGATAGAAGAAACTTGTTCTGCCCGATGGAAAGGATCATTAATTTTAATTCCTAGTCGAATGGCACGATCACTAGAATTTCTCACGTTTAAGTCGGTTTGAACCAAATGACCGGTAGATACCGAAGACTCGAATACAGGATCAACTAGCTCTAAACTTTGGCTGAAAGCAGTAAATGAGAGGAAGAAAAGCAAGAGTAACGGTAAAAATAATCTCATCAAACGCACTTAATCACATGATATTTCATAAAAGTAACAGATTTTTTTATTCTGAAACAACAAAAATCGCAGCTTTTGTTACACCAGTCCTAAGAAATTAAAAACCAACCAATTGCTACTCCTTCCCATGAAACAAGCAGTTATCTATTATTGGAATTTGAATAGCCCGATTTAAGTTTTGGATAAACTAAAAAAGGATGTATTTTTTGCGGAAAAGTTACTTCGGTTTACTTTCTCTTTCTTCTTGACTCCAACTTTAGTGCACATTTTTTATTCACCCGAAGACTATGTTGTCTCTCCTAAGTAATCTGGTATGAACTCAATCCAAGGACCAGGAATTTTCTTAGCTCAATTCTTAGGCGACGGACCTCCTTTCAATTCAATTTCAACCATAGCAGACTGGGCAGCAGAGCTTGGCTACAAAGGGCTACAGATTCCTACTTGGGATAGCCGGGCGATAGATCTGGAGTTGGCTGCTAACTCTAAGAGTTATTGTGAGGATTATCAAGATCAGTTACGCCAATTGGGGTTAGAGGTAGTTGAGTTAGCTTCCTATTTGCAAGGCCAGGTTATGGCGATGCATCCAGCTTACGAACGATTATTTCAGCCTTTTTTTCCAGCAGGACTGAATGATCCTAAACGGGTAGTATGGGCCAGTAGTGAACTGCGGAAAAGTATAGATGCATCAATGAATATGGGTACTACCAATATTTCGGTGCTTTCAGGAGGTTTAGCCTGGCCCTACCTATACCCTTGGCCCCAACGTTCCGAAGGTTTGGTGGATGAGGCTTTTACCGAGTTGGTGAAAAGATGGTTGCCAATATTGGATTATGCTCACGATCGTGGAATTACGTTTGGTTTTGAGCTGCACCCTGGTTCTGATTTATACGATGGCGAAACATTTACACGCTTTTTGGAATTGACGAAGGAGCATCCCGCAGTCGGCATTACCTACGATGCCAGCCACTTTTTACTGCAACAGCTAGATTATATCGAATTCATTTCTATTTTTTCGGAACGAATCAAGGCATTTCATGTGAAGGATGCGGAGTTTAATCCTACGGGAATGCAAGGGGTTTATGGTGGGTATCAATCCTGGAAAAACCGAGCAGGTAGGTTTCGCTCTCTGGGCGATGGACAGGTAGATTTCAAGCGGGTCTTTACCTTACTGACCGAATTGGGTTTTCAGGGGTGGGCAATTCTGGAGTGGGAGTGCTGTATTAAGAGCCCCGAACAGGGTGCCCGAGAAGGAGCAACTTTTATTAGCCAACACTTGATTGAAGCTACCGAATTGGCTTTCGATGATTTTGCCAAAAGCTCTACCGATAAAAAAATGAACCGAGATATATTAGGATTAGAATGAGTTGACGAAACGCAATAATTTATATGATAGAAGACGAAAAATTAAAACAGCTTAAAGAAAAAGCAACGGAAATACGAAAGGAGATTGTAACGATGGTACATCGGGCTAACTCGGGCCACGTGGGTGGAAGCTTAGGGGCTACTGACTTACTGGTCGCATTGTACTATCAAGTAATGAATCATAAGCCAGATCAACCTGACTGGGAAGAGAGGGACCGGTTTATTCTTTCCAAAGGGCACTGTACCCCAGTTATCTACGCAGTTTTAGCCGACTGTGGCTACTTTCCGAAAGAAGATCTAAAAACATTTAGACGACCTGGCTCTCATTTGCAGGGTCATCCGTATCAGCCTAAAACCCCCGGCATAGAGGCTTGTACAGGAACACTGGGACTGGGAATTTCTACCGGATTAGGAATGGCACTAGGCGCTAAACTTCGCAACCAGAGTCATTAATACTACATTCTTTGTGGAGATGGTGAAATTCAAGAAGGCCAAGCCTGGGAAGCGGCTATGTTT
>ERZ1740058.852-NODE-852-length-18544-cov-6.368327_pt1 | contig 18544 bp, 11 predicted proteins | sample MGYA00581745_ERZ1740058 | MGnify/ENA primary metagenome ERZ1740058 (study PRJEB43018, sample SAMN04849742) | marine metagenome | isolation source: floating plastic debris | place: Pacific Ocean | collected 2008-08-30 | study: EMG produced TPA metagenomics assembly... | reverse complement strand
GACCGTAAACGCTGGAACTATTTCGTTGAGCCCCGTCCTTCCGCTGGCTGATTTGCGACCAGAAACAACCAGAACCATAGAAGCTGGGTTTGACCTTCGATTCTTGGAGGATAATTTACGGTTTGACTTCACCTACTACCGGTCAAACACTTTTGATCAATTATTCCCCACTAATGTACCCGTGGCTTCTGGAGTGCGCAGCGTATTCTTGAATGGTGCCGATATTCAGAATCAGGGTATAGAAATCGTACTGGGTGTTACCCCAGTATCTACACCTACATTTTCATGGGATTTAACTGCTAACTTTGCTAGAAACGTTAGTGAAGTGGTTGAAATCACAGATGATGTTGACCTACTTATTCAGGGAGGTGGCTTCTTAAACGAGTACCAGATTAGAGCCGGTGAACCTTTTGGCACCCAGTATTCCCGTGGATTTGAAAGAGATGATGCAGGAAATGTTCTGATTGATTCTCAAGGTTTACCCATTGTTACTGCCGGTAAAACTGTACCAGTAGCTAATTTCCAGCCCGATTGGCTCATGGGAATTAGCAATACTTTCAAATACAAGAACTTCTCATTGCGGGCTTTGGTAGACATGCGCCAGGGTGGGCAAGTTACTGTATTTACGGAAGCCATCATGGCTGGCAGTGGTTTGCTTGAGTATACTGCTCAGGGAAGAGATGGATCATTAATTTTCGGCGAAAATATTTTCGGGGGCGAATCGGCGGTTTTAGTTGACGAAAACGGTGAGCCTACCAGCACTCCTAACAATATTGCGATGAATGCCGAAGACTTATGGAACCGATTAGGTGGTAGAAATACACCAGTAGGTGAGGCCTTTATTCGAGATGCCTCCAACATTCGCTTGAGAGAACTATCTTTTAGCTATAATGTGCCGGAAAGTGCACTGTCCGCACTTCCTTTCCGAAGTGCTAGATTTTCATTGGTGGGGCGAAATTTATTTTTCTTCACCAATAGAACGGAATATTTTGATCCCGAAGCGGTTCAGTCAGTAAATAATAATGCAGAAGGATTAAACTCTTTTGCGCTACCGACTACTCGCAGCTTCGGTGTATCAGTAAACCTTGGTTTTTAATTATAAATTAAAATGAAGATGAATCGTACTATAGTATGTATTGCAGCTTTATCCATTTTCTTTTTGGCTAATAGCTGTACCGATGATTTTACGGAGCTAAACACCGACCCTAAGAATCTGACCGTAGACAACCTCACGCAAAGTGAGTATGGTGCAGTAGTTAAGGCTGCTCAGTACTCCCCAGCGTTTTTAGGTAGCCCAGGACCGTTTCAGCTCACTCAGTCTCTCTTCTCCGATATTTACGGCGGATACTTTGCAACTACCGCCCCTAACTTCAACTCTGATAAATTTATCTTAGTAGGTGGCTGGCTCAATGGAGCTTTTAACTCCTTTTACGCCAACGCTGCCCCTCAGATTAAATATGTTGAGGACTTTGCCGCTGATAATGGGTTTGATCTGGAAAATGCGATGATGAAAGTATGGCGGGTATGGTCATATCACCGAATGACGGATTATTGGGGACCTATACCTTATTCTGAATTTGGAAACGGAGAGCTGTCCGTTCCTTATGACTCACAGGAAGATATTTATCGGGATTTCTTCACCACCTTAGATGAAGCGATTTCGGTACTACAAAGCAACGCTGGAGCTAATTCCTTCTTAGGTGGAAATGACTTGGTCTATGGGGGTAACGCTGACCAGTGGTTAAAATTTGCTAACACCATGCGTCTTCGTCTAGCTATTCGGGTAAAGTACGCAGACCCTACTTTAAGCCAAACTGAAGCGGAGAAAGCGGCTGCATTAGGGCAATTTATTGACGATAATGCTGATATTGCAACTATAGAAACTAACCCGGATTTTAGAAACCCCTACAATACCATCACTCAGTGGGGGGAATTCCGCATAAGTGCCGATATGGAAAGCGTTCTTAAAGGATACGAAGATCCTAGAATGCAATTCTACGCTGCTCCTGCTGACGAGGCCGACCCATCTGACGATCCAACAGGAGTAGAATTTCCGTTTGAAGGCATGCGAAACGGACAGTCTCAAGTAGCTAAACAGGGTACAAATTTTAATGCTATTGCTTCTGACATGGCACCTAATTACACAGAAGCTGGCGCACCTGGGCCTAGCTACGTGGTCATGAATGCGGCGGAGTCATACTTCTTACGCGCTGAAGGTGCATTAGAAGGCTGGAATATGGGTGGAGGAACTGCTCAGGATTTCTATGAGCAAGGTATTGTTGTCTCTCACGTAGAATACGGTCTAGATGGAAACGATCTATCCGGCAACCCTTATGTACAAAGCACGAACACCCCTGCTTCTTACAATGGATCTGATCCAGCTCCTTCTGAAGTGCCCATTGCCTTTAATACTGGTGGCAGCACCGAAGAACAGCTTGAGCAGATCATTACTCAGAAATGGATATCGCTTTATCCTAATTCCCAGGAAGCTTGGGCTGAAAAAAGAAGAACAGGTTACCCTACCTTCTACGATCGTCTAAACACTGATGACCCTACTATTCCAGTAAATACTGTGCCACGACGCGTAACTTTTGTGGATGGCGAGTTTACCACCAATGCTGCGGCAGTTAATGCTGCAATAGATAGTCAGTTAGGTGGTCCTGACAACGGAACTACCCGGTTATGGTGGGATGCTAAATAGCATATTCCTTAATTAACATTTTTTGAAAAAGTGCCACTAGTCCTGGCACTTTTTTTTTGCCTATATTTCCGATTATGTTTACTAAGAGTCTGCCTTTCTATCTACTAATTACTACGCTGATTGGATTGTCGTCCTGCTCTAACCAAACTGGCGAAGGTCAACTGTTTACTCTTCTTTCGTCCAATGAAACGGGTATCAAGTTCAAAAACACCCTGCGTGAAAGCGAAGAGTTTAATGTGATGAAGTACGGCTACTTCTACAACGGAGGCGGAGTGGCCGTGGGCGATATCAATAACGATGGCTTAGCCGACATCTACCTAAGTGGAAATTTAGTGGCCAGCAAACTCTACCTGAATAAAGGCGACTGGCAGTTTGAGGATATAACGGAAACTGCCGGAGTGGCTGCGGCCGGGCTGTGGAATACCGGAGCAGCAATGGCCGATGTAAACGGCGACGGCTGGCTGGATATCTTCGTCTGCCGCTCCGCTGCAGCTAGTGCTGAGCGACGTTATATCTTGTTATTCATCAATACTACGGCTAGCTCAGGCGAAGTATCCTTCTCCGAACAAGCAGAGGCTTACGGTTTGGCTGATCCCGGCTACTCTACCCAAGCTACTTTTTTTGACTACGACCGCGACGGAGACCTTGATGTATACGTGCTCAACCACTCTACTCAAGAGTTTGCTAGCTTCAGCAACTTAGTAAGCCAGCATAAAAAAAGAACGAATCGCCAACTAGGCGATAAGCTATTTAGAAATGAGGGCGAACGATTTGTTGATGTTAGTCAGGAAGCCGGGATTATTCAGAACGTACTGGGGTTTGGATTAGGAGTAGCCGTTACCGATGTGAACGGCGATGGCTGGCTCGATATTTACGTAACGAACGATTATAACGAAGAAGATTATCTCTACATTAACCAGCAGGATGGTACTGGCCAGCATTCCAGGTTTCAAGAGTCGTTAAGAAATTACATAGGACATACCTCCCTGTTTTCAATGGGCTGCGATGCCGGAGATATTAACAACGATGCCAGCCCCGACATTATCACACTAGATATGTTACCGGAAGATAACTATCGGCTGAAAATGTCGCTGGGTTCCGAGAATTACGACAAGTACCGAGAGCTGATCCGCTCTGGTTTCCACTATCAGACCATGCGAAATATGCTTCAACTCAACGTAACTACCCCTCTTGAGTTTAGCGAAGCTGGATATCCTATTAGAACGGTAAGTTCAAACCAAGTATCAGGCTTTCGTGAAATTGGTCAGCTGGCAGGTATATCCAGTACCGACTGGAGCTGGGCACCTCTCATTGCTGACTACGATCTGGACGGCTGGAAAGATGTATTCGTCACTAATGGCTACGCTCGTAACTACCTGGATATGGACTTTATGAATTACGTGGTGGGCGAACAAGTGAAAGCTAAACAGCAAAACCTGGATGTAGAATTGATGGGCCTCGTTGAGAATATGCCTGCCATTGAAGTTTCTAACTACCTGTACCACAACCAACGTAACTTAACCTTCGCCAATCGTACTGCTGAGTGGGGCCTGAAACAACTAACGTTATCGAATGCTGCGGCTTACGCTGATCTGGACAATGATGGGGATCTGGACTTAGTCGTCAACAATGTAAACGAAGAAGCTTTCGTTTATCGCAACAACAGCGTATCGCAAACGGAGGGCTATCACTACCTAAAAGTTAGGCTGCAAGGGGAAGGAAAAAATACTTTTGGGGTGGGTGCTAAGGTGTATGTACAACATAATAATCAGGTACAGTATCAGGAAATGATTCCCGTAAGAGGCTTCCAATCATCCGTTCCTTACGAACTAGTATTTGGTTTGGATACGCTCACTACGGTAGAGCGGCTGACGGTGGTATGGCCCGACGGTTCTTTTCAATCGCTACAAAATATAGAAGCAAACCAGACGCTAGTTCTTAAACAAGCTAATGCCCAACCGGGAACTGCCGAAGTTCCCACAACTGCCGCTATTTTCACAACCGCACCCGATAAGCTGGGAGTTGATTTTGCCCATCAGGAAAATCTGTTCCTGGATTTCAAGCGGGATAAAATGCTACCACGGGGTATCTCTAATCTAGGCCCGAAAATCAGTCAGGGTGATATTGATGGAGATGGCTTGGTGGACTACCATATTGGCGGGGCGAAGGGGCAGGCCGGTGCGCTATTTCAACAACAACCGAACGGTACATTTATTCACCTTTCTTCTCCTGCTCTTGATGAAGATGCTGCTTCAGAGGATACGGATGGGTTATTTTTCGATGCCGATCAGGATGGTGATCTAGATTTGTATATCGTTAGCGGTGGCAGCGATTTTACCGATCAGGATCAGATACTACAAGACCGCCTGTATCTTAATAATGGGAAGGGTAATTTTAACAGAACTAGTTTGCCAGCTATGCTTACCAGCGGGGCTGCAGTAAGCTCTGCCGATATAGATCAAGATGGAGATCAGGATCTATTCGTCGGTGGGAGATTAATTCCCGGAAAATACCCATTATCGCCTCGCAGCTACATTCTGGAAAACGATGGTAATGGTCATTTTACTGATATTACCCAAACCTTCGCTCCCGAACTTGCCCATGCCGGTATGGTTACCGATGCCATCTTCGCTAACCTAGATAGCGACGAGTATCCTGACCTAGTTGTAGTCGGAGAATGGATGCCCATTCGCTTATTCATCAACCAGGCTGGCCAGCAATTGGCAGCTTCCCAAATACCCAATACTGGAGGGTGGTGGAACAGCCTGTACGCAGCTGACCTGGACCAAGATGGTGATACCGATCTGATTGCCGGAAACTTCGGCAAAAATAATTTGTACCGTCCCAGTACCTACGAGCCGGTTCGATTGATCTATAGTGACTTTGACCAGAATGGCTCAACTGATCCGATTTTCACCCATTATCTCCAGGGAGAGGAAGTATTTGCCTACAGCAAAGATGAATTACTCAGCCAGATTATTGAGCTGAAAAAGCTTTTTCCCGATTACAAAACTTTTGCCCAAACTCCACCTAACGAATACTTCAGTGCCGAGCAATTGGCTGATGCCGATACGCTATCAGCCACCCTATTTGAATCAGTATATCTGGAAAATCAGGGTGGGTCGTTTACCGTTACGTCTTTACCGTTAGAAGCTCAGTTTGCTCCAGTATACGCCATTACTTCGAGCGATATAAACCAGGATGGGCACCAGGATCTGATACTGGGAGGAAACCAATCCGTTACTCGCGTCAGTACTGGGCGCTACGATGCTAGCTTCGGGCTAGTACTTGCTGGCAGCAGCAACGGCAAATTTGAAGTCATACCGCCGCAACACAGCGGGATTATGGTACGGGGCGATGTACGCGATATTATTTACGAAGAAAATGCCGACCAGCCATATCTACTATTCGCCCGAAGCAACGACAGCGTAGCAGTATACGTTTCGGCACCGCCCCTCCCCTAACGTTCGGTTTTCTTTTACTAATAACTAATTACTTTTGAAATTGCGCTTCTCAAGCAATTTAATGCATTGACTTACAGCAACTTAATTCATTATCAATTTTCAACTAGTATAAGTAGACGGGTTGTTTAGCTTACTAAGTTTATCTAAATTATGCACAACAACCTAACTATTTTACGATGCATAATTTTGCTATTTTATTTTTTGCATTACTACTTATTTCTGCCTGTAGTACCACGCCTACCACCACTGAGGTAAGCTCCGAAGAAATTAGCTTTGATCCGCCCAATATCATATTTATTATGGCCGATGACCTGGGCTACGGCGACCTGGGATGCTACGGACAAACGCAAATTCAAACTCCCAATATTGACCAGCTAGCTGCTCAGGGAATTAAATTTACCCAGTTTTATGCCGGCTCCACCGTATGTGCTCCATCTAGGGCAGTACTCATGACCGGACAGCATACCGGACGCACCCACGTACGGGGCAATGCCGGAGGAAATATCGACCGGCAATCGTTACGGGTCGAGGATGTAACCGTGGCTGAAATACTAAAAGGTGTAGGCTACCAAACCGCTTTAATGGGTAAATGGGGATTGGGAGAAGTAGAGCAAGAAGGTCACCCACTGAAACAGGGCTTCGACTCATTTTACGGGTATTTAAACCAACGCCATGCCCACAACTATTATCCCGAGTTTTTATGGAACAACCTCGACTCGGTATATTTAGACAATGAAGAAAAGCACGTAGGACATAATCGAGGTGGGTTTCTGGGTGGCTACGCTACTAAAAAGGTAGATTACAGCCACGATCTGATTATGAACGAAGCGCTAGACTTTTTGGAGCAGGATCGCAACCAACCCTTCTTTCTATATTTGGCCCTCACAATTCCCCACGCTAATAACGAAGCAGGCAAAGAAGGAATGGAAGTACCCGACCACGGCATCTACGCCGATCGCGACTGGCCAGAAACCCAAAAGGGTACGGCGGCCATGATTTCCTACATGGACAAAGATATTGGCCGACTGATAGAAACACTGAAAGCGCAGGGAATCGACGAAAATACACTGATCATCTTTACCTCCGATAATGGTCCTCACCGTGAAGGCGGTAATGATCCTGATTACTTTGATTCTAATGGTCCGCTACAGGGAATTAAACGGGCTATGCACGAGGGAGGCATCCGGGTACCCTTTATTGTTCGCTGGCCCGCCCATACTCCCGCCGGGGTCACTTCTGACCACATTGGTTACTTCGGAGATATGATGGCTACCTTTGCTGAATTGGCTAACACCGACTATCCAGAGAATATACAGAGTATCAGCATTGCACCTACCTTGTTAGGACAATCCGAAGATCAACACCCTCACAATTATCTGTACTGGGAGTTCTACGAACAGGGTTCTCGGCAGGCAGTGCGGATGGGTAACTGGAAGGGTATTCGCGAACCAATGTTCACTGGCGATATACAGCTTCACAATCTGGAAAATGATATTGGTGAGCAAAACAATTTAGCTGAGCAACACCCCAATGTAGTAGAGGACATAAGGAAAATTATGGACGAAGCGCATGAGCCTTCCTCGTTCTGGGTAGTTACTCAGCGCAACTAGTCCCTAACTCAGAGTTCAGTTCTCATACTGAATGTTCATTAAAGGCTGTAATAGCTTGGCACTAATCTTTATTCCCGCTAATCCGTAAACTATAAATAAAAAAAGAATAGGATAGCTTTCCCTCTCGCTTATTATATACGATTTGCAATATTATCCGAAGCTATCCGACCTTGTATTTACCTAATATCTTCACAACAGAATATCTATGGAACCGGATTTTTTACCACTAGCCGAATTCGTCCAGGATTCACCAATGGGGAGCAGTTTCCCCTACGAAGTAACAGTGAGTTTTGATCCACTTATTGACCGGGTAGAAAGCTACCACAAAAAGTCGGCTATGTCCGACGCAGTATATCAGGAGGTGATCCAGAAGTTTAAGCATCTGGAGAAACTGGCCGCTAACGAAAATCAGGAAGAAGACTACAGCGCTGACCTAGAGCACTTGTTGGCCTACTATTTTCCACTTTTCTCTCAGAAAGATATTCTAGGCTTTGTAGGTTCTCCTTTTGGTAGAAGCTTCGTGTACCAGACCCCCGCTCTCAAGCATATATTTCAGAGCGACGAATATGAGGTACGGCTTAATGGCTGCGATAGCATGACACCTTCGTTTTTCCCTATCCTTCACGCCGCTCGCCTGATTCTTAATCATTGCTACCACCGTAAAATCGATCTGGACATTTCCGAAACTTTTACGTTACGTCACCGCAAAACAGGGTTAGAGAAGCATTACCGATCTTCAGTGTATCTGGATAGCGTTAATATCGTTGAGAAAAAGCCTCTAAAGCCTTTAACCGACGAAACCCTGCAAAATCTACTTAATAGCTACGACGACCGCGACCGCTGGCTCGCTCAGTTTCCTCCTGAGAATTTTGCTTTTGAAGGCATGAGTTTTGTAGTGTTTGAGGACGTAACCGAAATGGAAATTCTATCGCGCATACGCGAGCGCATTGGAACTTCAGAGGACGTTAATGACATACACAGTCAGATTCAGTTCGTTCAACAGCACCTGCGATCTTTCTTAGGCAACGAACATATTGTATCTGGCATCACTCCTATTATCATGCGGGAATGGAACGAAAAGGTAGCTAAACTCAGCATACTGTCTCAATCCGATTCCAAGCTATCTATTGATCAGCATCCTACTTTGATTAAGGGGTCGTTATACGAGAAGGTTAGTCAGACAAAAGAAACTATTATCTGCCGCAATCTGAAAGAGGAGTCTGCAACTGAGGTAGAGCAACTATTACTAGCCAGGGGTATTGATTCACTAATCCTCGTTCCAGTAATTGATAATCAGGGTGAGATTATAGCCCTACTTGAACTAGGCGCACCGACCGAAAGTCCGCTTAGTGCTTTCACCTTGTTCCGGTTGACCGAGGTCATCTCTCTACTAAGGATTGGCTTGAATCGTTTCCGGCGTGAAGTGGAGAACAGTGTGAGCGTGTTCATGCAAAAGGAGTATACTTCCATCCACCCTAGCGTAGACTGGAAGTTTCGGCAGGTAGCTAAAATGGCGCTGTACCACAAGCAAGAGCACATTGATATGGACATCAGCTTTCCTGACGTCTATCCACTGTTCGGTCAGCTCGATATTGTGGGTTCATCACGGGCCCGTAACCAGGCTATTCAGGCTGACCTGGACAAGAACCTCTCATTACTAGCTGATACGCTGGAGCAGTGCCGACAGCAGATAGACTTTCCTCTACTAGGCATGACCGCTTACAAAGTAGAAAGGTGGAAAAAGAAAATTGCCGATAATTTCTTCTCTAGCGACGAAACCCAGGCCAGTAGTTTTCTGCTGCAGGAAGTGCATCCGCTACTTCGACAAATGGCTGCCGAGCACGCCCCCAAGGTAGCTTCGGCTATTCAGCATTATTTTGATCAAATTGATCCGGAAGTAGGCATCGTTTACGAGAAGCGTAAAGCTTTTGAGCAAACCGTTAGTCAGATTAACCAGTCTATTGCCCAGTTTATCGATGCCGAAGAGGCCAGCTTACAACAGGTGCTACCCCATTACTTTGAGCTTTATAAGACCGATGGCATTGAGTATAATTTATATATTGGTCAATCGCTGCTGGCCGAGCGCAAATTTTCGGAGTACTATGTCCAAAACTTCCGCCTGTGGCAGCTTATATCTATGTGTAAAATTGTACGACAGTTAGAACATACTAAAGATCAGTTACCGCTGCCCTTATCTACTGCTCAGCTTATTTTCGTCTACAGCAACACGCTGAATATCCAGTTTCGGAAAGACGAAAAGAAATTTGACGTAGAAGGGGTGTACAATGTCCGCTACGAAATTATCAAGAAACGAATTGATAAAGCCTACGTAGCGGGTAAAAACGAACGCCTCACTTTGGCCGGCCATATTGCTATTGCCTACCTGGATGATAAAGATAAAATCGAGTACCAGCAGTACCTTACCTATCTGGAGCAGGAAGGCTACATTGAACCTAAAATAGAAGAGCTTACCTTGGAGAAGGTTCAGGGGGTGGAAGGCATCCGCGCCCTACGAGTAAAAGTAAAAACGCAAGACCCTCTTTTGGATGAAGTAGTTTCTGCTGAACTTATCCAGGAGGATGATCTCAAGCAACAAGAAGAGTCAACCTCTATCACTCCCGCTGAGGTAATCGCTTAATTGCTTTAGTACTCTTCTTTTATTTTGGATTGGCTACTAACCAGTTGGCATTTCTAAAATTGTTGATAATCAGCTTTTTTGGTAGCAGGTACCATTTACTGGCTATTGATTAATTATGCAGTTTCTCCCCTATCTATCTTTGTTAAGATATACTTATTCAAGTATGTAATTGTGATTTGTTAATAATAACAAGATAGGTGATGATCTGGATGATTATTATTTTCCTGGTGGGCTACTTGGTGATAACCCTGGAGCACTCACTCCATATTAACAAAGCCGCTACCGCACTACTGGCCGGTGTGCTTTGTTGGACGGTTTACGTACTTCAGGTTCCGGACAGCGAACTGGTAGCTGAACAATTGACCCACCACGTGAGTGAGATAGCTAGTATTCTCTTTTTCTTGCTAGGTGCCATGACGATTGTGGAAATAATTGACGCCCACGACGGATTTGAACTGATTGTTAGCCGAATTAAAACCGACAACTCCCGTAGGTTGCTCTGGATCATGGCCATCTTAGCATTTGTTTTATCCGGTATTCTAGATAATCTGACTACCACCATCGTGCTGGTTTCACTGCTTCGTAAACTGGTAGATGATAAATACGAGCGCTGGCTGTATGCCTGTGTAGTAGTAATTTCGGCCAATGCTGGTGGAGCTTTCACTCCGATTGGCGATGTCACCACTACCATGCTTTGGATTGGTGGTCAGATTACACCACAAAACGTTATTGTCAAGCTATTTTTGCCTAGTCTGATATGTATGTTATTTCCGTTGCTGTATCTTTCTCGTACATCCGGGAAAAAAATTCAGCAAAACCCACATTCCGAAGAGGAAGTAACCCTGAAATCGACACCACTTGAGCGGAAAATGGTGCTGGCTTTGGGAGTACTGGTACTAATCTTCGTTCCCGTATTCAAGCTGGTAACCCACCTTCCTCCCTACATGTGTATTCTACTTGGCTTAGGATTTCTGTGGACAGTCATTGAAATTATCCACCATCGCAAAGATGAAGATCTGAAAACTCATTTTTCGGTACTGATGGCATTGCGCAAGGTAGATACCTCAACGGTGTTGTTCTTCCTGGGAATACTACTGTGCGTAGGAGCGCTTCAGTCAGCTGGGCAACTAGCCATTGTAGCTAATTATTTGGATGATAATGTGGGTAACTTCTACGTCATCAACCTGCTGGTAGGCGTGTTCTCTTCTATTGTGGATAATGTGCCACTAGTAGCTGCTATGATGCGAATGTACGGACTGGATTATCCTACTGACCATACGTTTTGGGAGTTTTTGGCCTACTGTGCCGGTACCGGAGGCAGCATCCTGATTATTGGTTCTGCCGCGGGGGTAGCCGCGATGGGTATTGAGAAGATCAACTTTATGTGGTACGTCCGTAAAGTAAGTTTTCTGGCTCTGATGGGCTACGTAGCGGGAGCTATCACCTTCGTCATCCAACACGAGATTATTACACATGGGTTGAGTGCCGACCGATTAGCCGATCTTACCACTGGCTTTCAGACGCTATTTGCTATTTTCTAGTTGAAGCTTGCCAGTGTTCTACTAAAGCCTGACCAAACCGGCGGCCTAACTCCAGTTGCCCAACTGAGTTGTAGTGCACCTCATCGTTCCATTTCTCTAGATCTGAAGTGTTTACCATCCGGACGTAGCCCATCTCAGCGGCAATCCGACGTTGGGCAGATTGTACGGTGTCTACGGCAGCGTAGCGAGCGGGATCAGGATTCACCATGCCAAAAATAATTGGTAGGTTAGGGTGATTAGCATCCTCACGAATACGTTCAATAAACTTTTTAAAGCGTGGATAGTAGTCTACTCCGGCCTCAGGAATACGGGCATCGCGCTCACCCTGCATCCATAGTAGGGCTACAATTTCAGTAGTTTCATCAACGGAGGCTGTAGCTTGCCCCACGTACTTCCACAGCGAATCGTACATGGCACCGAACCGGGCATTTCCAGTAATCACTGCTTGGGTTGAGTCGTAGTCGGGTGCCCAATCCAGTAGCGATGCTCCACCAATAGCGTATTTGACGAGCATGAAGTTAGAATCCGGAAAGTGCTGATGTAGTACCTGGCTTAGCCCTACCTCCGGGCCAAACCTTGCCGAATCCTGGCTAAAGTCCGGATACATTCCGCGGTTGAAATAGGTTATATGATCGGGAATAATTACCGTGTCCAGATCGGCTACCTGCCCCGAACCTACCATATTAGATTGCCCACCCATCAGAATTACATACTGCTCCTTTTCTTTGACGGCATCTGCTTTAGAAGAACCTTTCTTATCAGGAGTACATCCAATTACAATCATCAATGCAAACACCAGCAAACACTTCATCATTTCCGACAAGTTTTCTGATGTACTAAAGGTATCCATTACTTTTTTATGTATTGAAGTCCAAAATCCCGGATGGGTTCAATTAGTTGCAACGCCTTTTTCCCATTTTCGGTGAGCGAATAGTCTACGCGCGGCGGTACTTCCCCGTAATTATACCGTACTACCAAATCATTATCTACCAGGGTTTTTAGCTCCTGCGTCAGCATTTTCTCACTAATCTCCGGAATGGCTCGCTTAATTTCACCGTAGCGAAGGCTGTTTAAACCAATTTCATTGATAATGAGTAGTCGCCACTTGCCGCCTAGCATTTCTAGCGTGGTGCGGATCGGGCAGGTTGGACTGAGATTCTTATTTTTTCTCATACTTACCTAAAGGTAGGTACCTAACCTTACTTATTGTACCACCAAGGTAGCTATTTTAGCGTATACCTCAGCAAAAGAAAAATACAAACATGAAAATTATTTATGCTTACGATGCCCTTTGTGGATGGTGCTACGGTTTTTCTCCAGTGATAGAGGCGTTCCACCAAAAGCATCGGGAAGAAATAGATTTTGAGGTACTATCCGGTGGGATGGTTACTGGCAGTCGTATCGGGCCAATTGGCGAAGTAGCCCCTTACATTCGGCATGCCTACCGCGATGTTGAACAAGCCACCGGCGTGAAGTTTGGCGAAGCTTTTCTGAAAGACGTTCTGGAAGATGGTCAGACTATTTTTACCTCGGTTCCGCCCGCAATTGCTATGAGCGTGTTTAAGTCGCACCGAGCTGAAGAAGCGGTTTTATTTGCGTCTGCTCTGCAAAAAGCGATTTACTACGACGGACTAGCCCCGGAAGACACGGCGGCTTACGGTCAGCTAGCCGAAGAATTCGGAATAAACAAAAATATTTTTACGCAGCAAATGGCAGAAAGCAAATTTCTCGCTGAAGCTCAGAAAGAATTTTATCGTACCCAGCAATTAGGAGTACAGGGCTTTCCTACCGTGTTCGCCGAAGTGGAAAACACCTACTATCCGCTAACCCGTGGTTATACACCATTAGATGAGTTAGAGAAGCGATTCGCCACTCTTACTGAAAGAATTTGACCTTATGAATAAGAAAAAAATAGCGCTGTTTGGTGGTAGTGGACAAACCGGTAAGGAGTTTCTAGCGCAAGCGTTAGCCAAGGAATATCACATCAAAGCATTGGTACGTACTCCGGCTAAAATAACCGAAACGTCACCCCATCTGAAAGTCATCGCCGGAGATGTACTCAACCCTGAAGATGTACAGCGAGCGGTAGCCGGTACCGATTTGGCGGTGAGTCTGTTTGGTCATGTGAAAGGATCACCAGAGTGGCTGCAAACAACCGGAACCGAAAATATTCTGGCCGCTATGCGCGAACATCAGGTTCCGCGAATAATTTCGCTTTCCGGGGGAGGGTTACCCTACGAAAAAGACCAGCCCAAATTTCCGGACAAAGCCATCCGCCTTATTATGAAAATCGCGGTTCCTAAAATCCTGAATGATGCCGTTCGCTACGCCAAAGTGTTGAAAAACAGCGATGTGGAATGGACAATCGTACGGGGGCCACGACTTACCAACGAGCCAAAAAGAGGCGACTACCGCATTGGCTGGGTAGGAGTAAATGCAGGCACCAAATTAGGCCGGGCCGATTTGGCTGATTTTATCCTCCGACTAGTGGAACACAAGGAGTACGACGGTCAAATGCCTTTCGTCAGTTACTGAAGAAGCTGATCGCGATGATCGTTCACGAATTGTTCAAAGGTGTACGGTGCTTGTCCCGTAATCTTTTGGACCCAGTCGCTCAACGGCGGTGGACTGCTAAACCGGGGTAGGTAATGCAGTATAGTCATTACCAGCACCATAGAAGTAGCAATGCCTTGCTTTTTCTTCGTGATGAAAAACTTCAGCAGGTTGGGCGATTCGTAGCGAATGGGTTTTTCTAATCCTTCGGTAAGCGTTTGCGCCATATCCCCGAAGCCCAAAAGTTCTTGGTTAGTAAGGTCGTAGGCTTGATTCCGGTATTCTTCCGAATGCAAAATCATCTTGGCGGCTACCCGGCCAATGTCCCGGACATCAACCACCGTAAACTTAGCTTTTCCGGCGGGTAAAAATACGCGGTGCTTCTCTACTAAATCTTTTCTCAATGTGGTCAGAAAATTCTGCATGAAGTACGCGGGACGTAGAAAAGTATAGTCAATTCCACTCGGCTTAATGAGTTCTTCAATGATATGGTGGGGAATAACCGAATTGGTATCCGCTCCCTGCACCGAGAGAAAAACGATGTGCTTTACCCGCTGCTTTTGCGCTACCGAAATAATAGGTTCAAAGTATTTCTTAGCCTGGGAGATTTGCGGTGGCCTCAGCAAAAAGAGCGTGTCCACGTCTTGTAACGCCGCATCAAAACTACTGGAATCCTCAAAATCAAACCGGACTTCCTCTGCAGTATCATTAACTCGGAAATCACCTGATTTTCGTACGCCCGCTACTAAGTAAACTTGATTAGCGTGGAGTCGCAGACTGCGGATTACCTCGCGGCCAACCGTTCCCGTAGCGCCGGTAACCAGAACCCGCTTCACCAATGAGATACACTAAAGCTCCGCTGCCATAATGTTACGATACTCAATGCTCATATCGCGTTTGGGGTGCAATTGAATTCCAATCGGGCCTTTCTCGCTAGCGTTTTCGGAGGTGTAGTTCATCACTTCCTCACCGTTAAGCCACACCGTATATTTATTACCGACTGCCTGCGTCTTAATAGTATTCCAATCATCCATCTTCAGTAGTTCGGCCACGCCTTCGGCTTCTACCGGATAGCCTTTGCCAGGAATGTAGGGCGAGCCGGTCATATCCCGCTTCAACGACCCCGATTCGCCAATCTGAATTTGCTGGCTATCGTGCCGGAGAAAGATACCCGAGTCTACTGTTCCTTCTCCCATCTTAAAATCAGCCTGTACCACAAAGTCTTCGTATTCCTTTTTCGTCCACAGAATTGAGCCGGTTTGGTCGGGGCCGCTTTTCACTTTTAGTATGCCGTCTTCTACCGACCACCAAATGTTATTCTCTGGTTCAACCCAGCCTTTGAGGTTTTTACCGTTAAAAATCTTCTTCATCTTCGGGTCATCCGCCTGAATAAAAAGTACGGATAACATTAGTAGAGCAAACAGCGGAAATAGTCTTTTAGTCATAGGTTAGGTATATTTGAAATTACTTAGCGAGTATTCTTTTCTGACTCTCTAACTTACAATAATTCCCGTATTTTTCCTGGTTATTGGAAGCGATAACCGGTCAGTGTGCCCTACTATACGTGATCAGCTATCGGTTTGAGTGAAATATTGACCAACATGCAGCATCATTCCGGACGTTGATGTAGTAAAAAATAGTTTCTGAGCTGGAATACCATCTCATTAAGACGGACGACGCTGGCATTTACCTCTTGTTATCTGCGGGAGATTCCGGATATTTTCTTCCATTTCATTCCAGAAAATTCCGGAATGACGTTGTGTTAAAGAATAATTGGTTCTACCAGAATTAGGATAGATTACGTACTTTGAGTCATCGAAAATTGGTTTTACATCAATCCGTTATGCTACTGCAACGCTTCCCTACTGGACTAATTCTCCCGGTTCTTCTACTCTTCCAATGCCAAAATTCTCCCGAAGTAACTGATCTATCAGCTATCGTAGCCGATACGGAATCTATTCCGGGGCGGGTGGAGTACCTGAATTCACCCTTTGTTACGGCAGGTGACCGGGTGTATATGGTGGGGCATCAGGATGGGCAGTTTCCTGATTTGGGTTGGCACGTGGCCGGAGAGATGGGTGGTATCTGGGATCATCCGATCAAGCTAATGGATGGTTTTACCGCATCCATCACCAGCAACGGCCAGTCGTTTTGTCTGGCCGAGGCCGATACGTTTATTAATTACCCTTTTGCCAATCGTCATATCTACAGTTCTACTCCGGCTAACTTACGGGTAGAGCGTTTTCAGTTTGTGCCCGATGGCAAAGAAGCCGTGGTAGTTCAGTACACTTTTACGAATCAGAGCGATGAAGCCCAGGCAATTGAATTTGATTTTACCGGCTACGCTGACCTGCGGCCCGTTTGGCTGGGAGAGCGCACCAATATGCGGGATACCACCGATGTAGCCATTTGGAACGGAGCACTTGACGGCTGGTTAGCCAAGGATAGCCTGAACGAATGGTACGCCTTGTTTGGCTCCAGCGTAACTTCCCAATCCCACACTTTGCAGGAAAGTGAACAATGTGAGTATCAGCCAAAAGGACAGGGCGTAGCCGCTTCCATACGCTATTCGCTGGAAATTCCGGCGGGCGATGAAGTACATTTACCGATTACCATTGCCGGATCTTATCAGTCGCAGGCCGCCGCCAAAGATACTTACACTGAAGTGCAGCAGCAGACAGAACAATTGCTAAAGGCTAAAAAAGAGCGTTACCGGGCTATTGCCGAAAAATCTAAACTTACCATTCCCGATAAAGACTTGGAGCAAGCATTTCGCTGGGTGAAGTACAATACCGATTGGCTCATTCGTGACGTGCCGGAGACCGGACGCGGAATCTCGGCCGGAATTCCCGATTATCCCTGGTGGTTTGGAGTAGATAGTGAATATACCTTGCAGGGAGCCTTAGCAGTGGGTCAGACAGATTTAGTGTATAGCACCATTGATTTGCTCCACCGCATCTCGGAAGAAGCCAATGGCAACGGGCGGATCGTACATGAGGTATCTACCAACGGAGCGGTATTTAATCCCGGCAACATCAACGAAACCCCGCAGTTTGCTACCCTCATTTGGAGAGTATTCGAGTGGACAGATGACCGATCTTTTCTGGAAAAATACTACCCAACAATCCAGAAAGGGCTGACGTGGCTTATGCGAGAACGGGATGCCGATGGCAACTTACTGCCCGACGGCTTCGGGATGATGGAAATTCATGGGCTGGACAGCGAGATGATTGACGTAGCGGTGTACACCCAACAGGCCTTTGCTGATGCCGCAAACATGGCCCAAGTGCTGGGCGACGAAGCATCAGCCCAAAAGTACGCGCAAACTGCGGAGCAACTTCGTCAGAAAATCAACACCGACTTCTGGGTAGCCGAAGCCAACTCTTACGCCGATTTTATTGGCACCACCGAGCAGGCGCTGCACCTGATTGACGATGCCATCATTAGAGCCGACACATTGAACAAACCCTGGGCAGTGGAAGAACTGAAGCGAACCAAAGCCCGTATTGCCAACTATTCACCTCAGCAGAAGCAGGGCTTTGTAATGCACCACAACTGGGTGGTAAATACCCCCATGGAAATGGGCATTGCCGATTCGGCTAAAGCTCAAGCTGCCCTAAAAACCGGAGGGCAGTTTGTAAACCCCTTCGGCGTTTTTGTTACCGGTATTGACCGCGACGAAACCGCCGGGCAAGATGCCGGATCATTTACGTTGATTAAGAAAGTTTTTTCCTATACCGGAGCGGTTATGACCCTGCCTACCGGAGTGCAGGCCATTGCCGAAAACAACTACGGAAATCCCGATACTGCCCTGGATTATTTGCAGCGGATGACCCGTACTTTCGGCTTTGCCCTACCCGGCTCCATCTACGAAGTATCGCCCGACTATGGTATGATGACCCAAGCCTGGAATCTCTACAGCTACGCCATACCTATCGTGCAACAGTTCTTTGGCGTTCGTCCGCGAACTTACGAGCAAACCGTTCGAATTCAACCTCAAATGCCTTCCTCTTGGCCACAGGCCCAACTAGAAAATG
>ERZ1740058.851-NODE-851-length-18552-cov-12.455641_pt1 | contig 18552 bp, 18 predicted proteins | sample MGYA00581745_ERZ1740058 | MGnify/ENA primary metagenome ERZ1740058 (study PRJEB43018, sample SAMN04849742) | marine metagenome | isolation source: floating plastic debris | place: Pacific Ocean | collected 2008-08-30 | study: EMG produced TPA metagenomics... | reverse complement strand
GGATATTCTCATCCGCCCAGCTTAGTGGGTAAACTCTTTTCTGGAGATCTCCTAATACAAGAGTCAATGGGAAAACAATGGTACTGGCCGCACTCACGTGTCCGGCAATAACAAAGCTCGTAGACGATAAATCAGCCATTGCTGCTCGTTTAAGGCGAGCTGATAAAAACGCCTACCCTCAAAGTGCTAAGCCCACGTACCCATCCTGCTGCTGTTTTGACCACCGCGCCTGACCATACACTGGCGATACGCCTCTTTCATCTCTTGCTTAGCCCGTTCCTCATCCGTCGCTGTCGACGGCAATATGGGCAACGGCTCATACTTCATGCAAATGAATCACCGAGTTCTGAGAATCGGGACCTGTCCCCTGCGGAAAACGAGACATAATCCCATCGCCCTTAGTACTACTTTTTTCTTCGATTTGAGCTCTCGGAGTCGCAGCGCTGGCGCGCCCACACTTAATAGCTTTTTTATACGGTATGTGACACTTTGACTTTCGGAGTTTTGACCATTTTGGCAGCTGGGAGAAAATCTGGCTTAATCCGGGAAACCGAGGCTAATGGGGGTATTATAAGCCATTCAGCTGGACGGCGTTCTGAGTGCCAAAGCGCTTTGTGATTTCCTCGCGACTTAAAGCTGCGGACGGCAAAAACCTCCAAGCGCCACGTCAGTGCCCACAGGTAGTGTTGACAAGTTGACACTCGGAGCTGCTTACGGATTTGCTGGATGTGCTGCTGGGCATCTTTTGCCCTAAGTGATTCTAAGAACTTAAGCGGGTGGGGGGAATCGAACCCCCATCATTAGCTTGGAAGGCTAGGGTTTTACCACTAAACTACACCCGCATAGAGGCTATAAGACTAGCATACATAGGGCGATCGCTGGACTAGCCTTAATCTGAAACTTCGCTTTTGCCAAAGGCTAACCCCGCACGCACTGCCGTTGATGTCAAAGAACTGCCGAAGAGCCTATGTGTCGTCTGTTGGGTTATGTGGGGCCGGCGATCGCCCTTGAGTCCCTGGTGCTGCAACCACCGCATTCTCTGATGGTGCAGTCTTATGCACCGCGCGAACTGGAGGTAGCCAAACTCAACGCCGACGGGTTTGGACTGGGCTGGTATCACGCGACGCAGCGCCAGCCGCCGTTTACCTATCGCAGCGCCATGCCGATGTGGAATGATGCGAATCTGGAGCCATTATGTCGCTACATCACGACGGGGTGCGCAGTGGCCTATGTGCGCAGCGCCACACCGGGGCAAGGGGTCGATGTCAGCAATTGTCAGCCATTTCAATCTGGCAACTTACTCTTTACCCACAATGGCTACATCAAGCAGTTTCGCGAAAAGCTGTACCGCCCGATGCGGCAGTTGATGAGCGATCGCGCCTATGCCGCCGTGCACGGTAGCACTGATTCCGAACATATCTGGGGGCTGATTTTGACAGCTTTAGAGCAGCCTGACACGTCTTTGACAGCGGCCTTAGCGAAGGCGCTAGAGCAGCTCGGGGCGTTAGCACGGAAACATGACATTCCTCTGGCTGCCAACGTGCTGCTGAGCGACGGCCAAAAACTGGTGGGGGCGCGACTAGCGTTCCAGAGTCGGCCTCCTTCTTTATACTGGCTGAGAGGAGTCCCCCAGTTTCCTCAAGCCGTCATCATTGCGTCAGAACCGCTATTTGATGGCCCCTGGACCGCTGTCGAAGCGTCTTCGTTGTTTACTGTGACCGCTGATTGTGACCTCCAGTTCTCTCCCCTCGACTGCCCCTGAACGTTCTTTAGACGAGCACCGTCAACAGCTCCGGCAAGACATGGCCGCCTGTCGCCAGAGCACCCTCAACCTAATTCAAGACTTGACTGACGCCGAATTTTATCAGCAAGCGCACCCCGACTTTAGTCCTGTGGGCTGGCATTTAGGACACATTGGCTTTGCCGAATCGCTGTGGCTGCTGGAACATCTGCAGCGATCACCCTGTCCTTATCCGCAATATCAGCAGCTATTTGCGGCGGATGGTTTGCCTAAAGCCCAGCGCCAAAACCTACCGACTCTGTCTGATTTGCTGGCGTTTATTACAGACGTCCGCGATCGCACGCTGGCCTATCTAGAAACAGCGCCGCTGGAGACCCAACTGCGGCTCTGGCGCTGGCTATTGCAGCACGAAAGCCAGCATGCTGAAACAGCAACTTATCTGCTAGCGCTGCATCGTTGGCAAACGCCGAAAGCCGCGACCACTCAGGAGGCTGTCACTGTCCCACTACCTGTGTTGAAGATGCCCTCAACCGAAAATATGGTGCGCATTGCCGGTGGTGAGTTCACGATGGGAGCCGACACGCTCGATGCATTGGATAATGAGCAGCCTGTCTGCCTTACACAAGTTGATGACTTTTGGCTGGATCAGACACCGATAACCGTGGCGGCATACGCTGAGTTTATGGCGGCTGGCGGCTACGATAACAGCCAGTGGTGGCATCCAGAGGGCTGGATTTGGCGGCAGCGCTACGAGATTACGCAACCACTATACTGGCGCTGCGGTGATGCGACGGAGGCGCTACCGGTCTGTGGCGTGAGCTGGTATGAAGCCGATGCCTATGCCTGCTTTATGGGCAAGCGCTTGCCCTCGGAAGTCGAATGGGAACGGGCCGCTCGCTGGCATCCAGAACAGCAGGTGATGCAGTCTATGCCGTGGGGTAACGGCGCTGTGAATCAGCAGCGGGGAAATTTTGGCGGCGATCGCGGCGATGTGACCCCAGTTGGACAATTTCCTGCCGGACGCAGCGCCACCGGCTGCGATGATCTTTTGGGTAATGTTTGGGAATGGACGAGTACCTGGTTTGCCGGCTATCCCGGCTTTCAGGCCTATCCCTATAAGGGCTACTCGCAGGCTTATTTTGACCGCGCTCACCGAGTGCTGCGGGGCGGCAGTTGGGCCACCCGTCCTTGGGTGCTGCGGCCCACTTTCCGCAATTGGTACCAGCCTCACGTACAACAGGTCTTTGCCGGATTCAGATGTGCTCTGGAAATATAGTGCATTCTCATCTGAGAGTGGCAAAATACTGCGGGGGTTTACAAATCCCCTGCTGAATTTTGAGAAATTATGCCTGTTCAACCTCAATCGAGCCGCTCTGTGGCTTCTGCCTCCAACACACAGTCCCAAGCGGCTTTTTCCTCAGTCCAGTTGAGCGATCGCTTCACGCTCGAAAACCGTTTAGCCTCAACGACTCCATCCGCCCTGACCGCCGGCCAGGATGTGATCACCGGCCTCACCCAAACGCCCAAGTTCCTCCCCGCCAAATATTTCTACGACGCTTACGGCTCGGAGTTATTTGAGCAGATTACTGAACTGCCTGAATACTATTTGACCCGTACTGAGCGCCAAATTTTGGCGAACCATGCCGGAGTGATCGCCGAGCAAGTGGGACCTTGCGATTTAGTGGAGCTTGGTAGCGGCAGCGCTAGCAAAACCCGACTACTGTTTAGTGCCTATCAGCAGCGCTGTCTGCCGCTGCGCTATGTGCCGGTGGATGTCAGCGGTACGATTTTGGAAACCAGTGCCCAGTCGCTGCTGCAAGCCTATGACAACCTCACCATCCACGGGCTAGTCAGTACCTATGACCAAGCGCTACGCGCGCTGCCGTCGCAGTCCCTACCAAGACGTCTAATTGCGTTCATTGGCAGCACGCTGGGTAATTTAGCTGCAGCCCCAGAGCACTACTTCCTGCAGCAAGTGAGTCAAGCTTTGGTCAGCGGTGACTATTTGCTGTTGGGCGTTGACCTACATAAGGACACGGCGACTTTAGAGGCCGCTTACAACGACGCCCAAGGCGTCACGGCAGCCTTCAATTTAAATATGCTGCGGCACTTAAATCGACGATTTGGCGGCAACTTTGACCTGGCACAGTTTCGCCATGTGGCGCTGTATAACGAAAGCGATCGTCGCATTGAAATGTATCTCGAAAGCTTGACCCATCAGACGGTCACGCTAGAGGCGCTGAATCTCACGGTAGGCTTCACCCAGGGAGAACGTTTGCTCAGCGAGATTTCGCGCAAGTTTGCCCGCAACGACCTGACCCAAAAGCTCTCAGAATTTGCCCTGCCGGTCATCAAAACGTTTACTGATGAGCAGCAGCGCTTTGCCCTGTTGCTGTGTCGAAAATACTAGGACCTGTCATCGTTTAGCCGGGAAACCTGGACAGTTAAAGGAAACGAGACCCTAGCCAACTTCGGTAATGCGGGCGCAACAATGCCTATCCCACCGAGCTTCTAGATTTAATTGATGATGCGCCCTAGCCATCACGTTAATTCACTTGGCCAGTAACTCGTTCAGCTTTTCTGTCTATCGGTTTTTCGATGTGTTTGCCGCCAGCCAGAAGGCGCAAATTCCCATACTCACGAGGCTCTGCTGCTAAACTCCGGGCGGAGCCTCGTCATGATTTTTGGTCAGAAACCATCAATCGGAACATACATCGACAGTGGGGGCAGGAAAATCTATTTCCTAAGCAAATGCTGTGCTTTCTTCTGATCGTTAAAATTCATACTGCACTTTTAAGGAGCAGTGATAGTATTGAAAGGTTGTCAAGTTTTTAGCAGTCATGGCGGTTCCCAAGAAGAAAACCTCAAAAGGTAAGCGGAATCAGCGCAAAGCGCACTGGAAGCGTACAGCAGCGCTGCAAGCTCAAAAAGCTCTTTCTCAGGGCAAGTCAGTGCTAACTGGCCGCTCCAAAGGGTTTGTTTATCCTACCGATGAAGACGACGAAGACGACGAAGAGTAAATCGGCTCGACTTCCAGAGATAACGCTACGAGCAAACCGGGTAGGGCGATCGCTCCACCCGGTTTATGTATGGCTACTTAGAAACCCTCGTCAGAATCAGTCCAGGTTTCACAGGCGATCGCCTGACAGGTAACCATGACTGTTTCCACCCAAAAATCGCCGCTGTAGGGAGCGGTGACGATAGGGCTAGCATCGATCAGCGTGTCAGATTCAATCAGTTCTTCGGTCTGAGCGTCATACAGATAAATATCTAAGTCGTCACAGTTGACATCACAACTGGCGTAAATGTCTTCGTTCGCTAGAAAGTAGCCTTCGTACGTGACTGACTCACCGCTAGCTAAGTAGGCCGTATGAACCTCTTGTGATTGCCCAATCTCGGACAGCAAAGTGGCGGCAAGGGTGGTTAGAGCGATCGCGCCTAGTTTGTTCAATTGCTTTAGGCGCATAAAACTTTCCATCCATCTGCGAGCAATCGCAACCACAACAGCTTCAAAGTCCCTCTTTCAGTATAGCGCTATACCACTGCTGGCAAGCCTGATGAGCCCGCCGTTAAGGACAGGTGGAAACCGGATTGCTACATTGCTCACCAATCGCCAACCAGCCGGTTGCTGCCGCGTGGTCAACCTGCAGCCAATCGCCAGCACAATCGAACAGCGTGACATCAGAATATTTGGGAATCGTAGCCGCGACTGAAGCACTGCCGTCAGGAGCAGCATACAGAGTCGTCGGCGCCTCTGGGTCATTGATGTTGAGGCTAGTGGTGCTGACACCCAGCAGCGGGCCATAGACCCAACCAGGCTGCTCCAGTTCTTGCTGCTCCAAGCTGTAGGCTTCATTGACTAAAAACCAGCCGTCAGTCGCCCCCACAATGGAAACTTCAACGGGGACATCGGTTGGCAGGGTGCCTTGAACGGCAAAATCACTTCCGGGGCCACTCCGTACGTTCAGGCCTGCCGGGTCCGTATCCACCACATAGGCCGAAACTGCACAAGACTGTGCCGGAGTAGCGGCAGCAGTAGGCGTTGAGTTGGCGCCGCTATTGCTATTGGGAGCGGTGGGAGCCGGACTTGCCGACGTCGGTTCTGAAGTGGTCTCGGTTTCGTTCACGGTTTCTGGGGCCGTTTCTTCTGTTGCTTCACCGTTGTCTGAGGGGGCCGGTGTCTCTGCGGCTGGTTGGCAGGCTGCGACTAGCACCATCATGCTAGCGATCGCGAAGCCATACCTGCCAGCGTTCCAGCTTATCCAAACCATAGGTCTTGCATCTTTAAAGGGAGGGAGTTTTTAGTGAAGCAAACTTTGCGAGGAATGAGGCCAAAAGAGACACTTTTTAAGATGCTGGCCGCGCCGGAGAAAACTTTTATGCTTCGCCCCGCTCGATTGGAAGAAAACAGTACTGTAAAGTGTGGATATGTATGATGAAGATCTTCTAAGCATCATTGATTCTGACCCTGAGTTTGACGATCCTCTTGATCAGATAGCGCCAATAGACAGGGCCAGTGAAGTGCCTCAGGCCGATCCTGAGGAAATGTTGCTGATGCTGAATTCGCCTTCGTCGCAGCAGCGGATGTTAGCGGCCCGCGCCTTTTGTGAATTTGAGGATTCCCGAGCCGTTCCTCACCTCATCGCGCTGTTGCAAGATAGTTGTCCTTGGGTGCGGGTCAGCGCCACCTATGCATTGGGCCGTAATGTGAATGAAGCTGCGATCGCCCCGCTGATTGAGCGGCTTTCTGACTGGAACGGCTATGTGCGCAAAGGGGTGGTTTGGGCGCTGGGCAATAGCCACAATCCCGAGGCGCTGCCGCCGTTAATTCAGTCCTTGAAAACCGATATTCCGGCAGTACGTTTATGGGCCGCGAGTGCCCTGGCTCAAATGGTCAACGTGGGCTACGAAGCTGTTGTGGTAGCCCTGCCGCCGCTAATTGAGGTGATGCGTCGCGATGCGATCGCGGCGGTCCGCAGTAATTGCGCCTGGGCCATCGGCGAACTCTGTCGTGAATTGCCTTCCAATGTGGTGTATGCCACGGCGATCGATGCGCTTATCGAAACCTTTGCCGAAGAAGACGACCTGGGGGTGCGCGAAGATGCCCGCACCGCGATTTTAGCCGTCGGTGATCCCCGAGGCCTCCAAATTATTGAAGAACTGGAGCAGGACGGCTGGTTCTATTAATTACGAATCTTGCCGTTCCTTCAGGGCATCGATGTAGTTATCGATCTGATGATCGCTAAAGCGGCGGCTCACAATTCGCCAACTCCACCGTGAACCCAACTGCTGCGGCTCCGGGACATGGGCATAGCCCTGCCACGATCGCGGCACGCGCGTCACCACATCCCAGCCATAAATAAATCGGTAGCTTTGAGGCACTCGCTGCCGAAACGAGTTGACCAGCGCTGCATTGCCAACCCGCGGGGCACCAAAGCTATACACCGCAATAGACTGCTGCTCGTCATGTTGGGTAATGTTGTACTGGATATCCAGTGCTGCAATGGTGGCGATCGCCCCACCCAAGCTATGCCCCGTTGCGATTACCGGCACCTTAGGAAAGGTCTTCACCAAATCCAAAAGCGGGTCTCGCACTGCCAGATAGGCATTCATAAATCCCTGGTGAAACCGTACATCAGTTTCAGACTCGTCGCCATAGGGATAAATTCTCTGCCGCATTTGGAAATTATTAATCCAATCCAGGCCTTTTTCTGAGCCGCGAAAGACTACATAAAGTGTTTGCGGGTTAGAAACGTATAAAACCGCCGCCTGCGTATCGGTTTGCCCCTGATCTTGACTTTCAATTAAAGTGCTTTCGCCACCGGGAAGGCTGTCAAAAACAATCTCGTCGAACCCTTCATACACTTCCTTACTAAGTTGGGCACACAACAGGGCTACGCGATTGTCTAACATAAGCAGATCCATTAAAAAATAGCGGCCAGCAAATCAAACCTTGAAGGTCAAATCCCCTTCAATCGCTGCCAGCCTCAACTAATGTAATCAAGAATTGCGCATTCGTCTCTTGCCATTTCGGAAGCTATTGCCACCGATGATGCCCAGAATTAAGGCTCGTGAGGGCCAAGTCGGCTGCAATTGCAAAAGTTCCATACAAGCTCTACTAGCAATATACGGCGATAGTTTGACATGGGCACATAGTTTGTCGGTATTGTAAAACTTGATTTGTTGTCAGTGGCCCAAAGTACATGGTTTAAGATATTTCATAGGCGATCGCCCGCTTTACCGATTAGTCACGGCGGCACAGTGAGCAATCAAGTCGCAGACGTAGTCCTTTGCAATGACGCCAATTTCTCGCCGAATTCTACCCTTACAGACCCTGCCGGGACTCAGCGCTGAACATTTGCAGCAGCTTCATCAGGCGGGCTTGCAAACCACTGCAGACTTGCTGCAGGTTGCCCAATCGCCGGCGAAACTGGCCGCGATCGCGGCGCAGCTCAAGCTTTCCAACCGCTATCTGCAAAAATGGGCTGCCCTGGCTGAGCTGGCGCAACTCCCTAGCGTGGGCAGCACATACTGCGGACTGCTGCTGCACAGCGGCGTGGCCTCGGTAGCGCAGCTAGCAACGCTAGTGCCGGGGCGGCTGCATACTCAAGTTCGCAAGCTGCACACAATGACCATGCGCCGCTCTGACCTTTGCCCCACGCCGGATCAAGCAGCGCAGTGGGTGCGCGAAGCCAAACTCGCGCGAACGGCTCACTCCCGCTAATATTTTGCCCAGCGGCCTGCACCCTAACAGCTCGCCAAGCATAAAATTCCAGCAGCCAGGTAGACTTTCAAGCAAACAGCACCCCGAGCGCTAAACCCGAGGTGCTGTCAAAAGGGCGATCGCGCCAAAACTACCAGAGGCCGCGAATGGGCTCAGCCGGGGCGGTTTCGGTAACGGTTTCTTCTGTCGTTTCCACGGCAGGAGCTGGCTCTACGGCTTCTTCAGCTGGTTCCGGCTCGGCTGTGGTAGCGAGGGTTTCTTCCAGGGTGGCCACCACCTCAGGAGGCAGCAGCACATCATCCACCACGTGAATGACACCGTTCGTGGCAGGAACATCGAATGCCGTCACTGGCACGCCGTCAACGGTAATATCGTCTTCTTCTCGGTCAACCTCCAAAGAGTCTCCTTCCAAGGAGGGGACGACGGTAACGCCGTTGGGAATATCGCCTGAGGCGATCGCGGCTCCAGGAACCACGTGATAGGTCAAGACATCTGTCAATAGAGCCTGATTTTCCGGCTCCAACAAATCAGCCACGCCGATGCCGTAGCGATCGCTCAGCAACTCATCTAAATCGGCAAAGGCATCGTTGGTTGGAGCAAAGACCGTAAATGGGCCTTCGCCGCTGAGGGCATCCACCAAGCCGGCCGTTTCAATCGCCTGCACCAAGGTGCTGAAATCATCAATGCTGCTGGCAACGGTGACAATGTCACCCTCGGGCAGCAAATCTGCCTGAGCAATGGTCAAATTACTGGTTGTCGAGGTGGCTGCTGTGTCTGGCAATGCTTGTGCCAACGGGGCCACCGCTAAGCTCGCTGCACCCGCGATCGCTAAACTTTTCCACGCAGAAAGCAAGTAGGCCATTGGTTTCCTCACAATTTAACAGAATCTTTTCATTCAATCTACTACGATTTTTGGTGCTAGCTGTGGCAATTGGCGCAATTTGCGTGCGCAATGTATCCTACCTGACATCGATTTGCCAAATCAGACCCAATTCCCCTCATTTTGTTCTCTGTTACTCAAGTCTGACCGCCACATAAAAGGGGTGTTGGCTCAAAAGGGAGTCAGTGTATTAATGGTGAAAAGTTAAATTTCCTAGCCGATACATGACCGACCCGGTTAAGCGCAGCCGCCTGTTTCGCACAATTGCTGGACTGCCCCCCGCTCAGTTTGAAGAACTTTTGTTTGCGATTAGTCCCCCGGCGGGTAATGTATCGTCGGCAAGTGCACCGCAGTCTTTACGGGTCGGAGAATTGTTGAATTGGGCGGAGAGTCCTATCGGGTGCGGGCTGGCAGACCTCGCGAGCTGCACCAAGGATATCTTTGGGCTAAACGTGCCTGATTTTGCCTTACCAGCTCAAAGCACCATCGTCAGCCTTCAACCTGTTACTGAAACCTCAAAAGTAGCCACCAGATGTGAGCCCCAGGCGTATCAGGAAGACTTGGGTAACAGGGTGCGGTTGGACATGGTGCCGATTCCGGCGGGACCGTTTTGGATGGGTTCATCAGAAAAGGAAGTAGATCGTTCAGATCTTGAAGGACCGCAGCATCGAGTCAGCGTTCCAGCATTTTATATGGGCAAATATCCGGTGACTCAGGCGCAGTGGTATGCGGTGTCCCTACTGGAGCCGGTGCAGCGAGAGTTAAAGCCGCACCCGTCTGAGTTTACGGGCGATCGCCGTCCCGTGGAAGGCGTTAGCTGGCATAACGCTATTGAGTTTTGTCAGCGTTTGTCTCGCCGTACGGGCAAGAACTATCGGTTACCTAGCGAAGCGGAATGGGAATATGCCTGTCGCGCCGGCACCAGCACGCCGTTTTATTTTGGCCCAACCATTTCTCCTGATTTGGCCAATTACTGTGGTAGCGAAAGCTACGACGGCGGACCAACCGGAGTTTGGCGTGAGCAGACAACGGAAGTTGGGCAGTTTCCGGCTAATAGTTTTGACCTGCATGACCTGCACGGCAACGTGTGGGAATGGTGTCAGGATGTCTGGCACGATAGCTATAACGGTGCCCCCACCGATGGTGCGGCTTGGGAGCAAGGAGGTGATGCAGGATATCGAGTATCGCGGGGCGGTTCCTGGCTCTTCAATCCTGAGCTCTGCCGGTCGGCGGGCCGCCTCAGGTTCGCGCCCGGCGGCTCTAGCAGCGTCGTTGGTTTTCGGGTGGTGTGCGGGCTCGCGGGGGCTACGTAGCCTTTTGCCCTCTTGCCCTCGGCGATTTTTGGCAGTTCTTTTCTTCGGCGCGCTGCGCCTCAAATTTTTTTTGGTTTTTGGCGGTTTGAGGCTGGCAAGCAGTGGTTTAAGGCTATGCAGGCGGTCGGACGGCATTGGCACACTCTTGCCCTGCCTCCACATCGTTGATGTTGGAGAGGGTGGTTTCAGCAATGTTGGTCAGGGCTTCCTGAGTAAAAAAGGCCTGGTGGGCAGTGATTACCACATTGGAAAAGGACTGCAGCAGCTGAAAGGTATCGTCTTGGATGATGCGATCAGAATAATCTTGAAAAAACAGCTCCTCTTCCTGCTCATACACGTCTGCTCCGAAGTAACCCAACCGTCCAGATTTCAGCGCTTCAATAACCGCGGACGTATCAATGAGGCCGCCGCGACTGGTGTTGACCAGCATTGCCCCTGGCTTGATCAGCTGCAGGGTCTCGGCATTAATCATGTGATGGGTGCTGGGCAGCAGCGGACAGTGCAGAGAAATAATGTCTGACTGCGCTAATACCTCGTCAAGAGGCTGATAGGCCATGCCAAGGTCGCGGCAGTCGGGATTTTCGTGCACGTCGTAAGCGAGCAGACGGGCGCCAAATCCGTGCATAATTTTGGCAAAACAGTAGCCGATTTTGCCAGTGCCAATTACGCCGACGGTTTTGCCGTGAATATCAAACCCCAGCAGGCCATTAAGCTCAAAGTTGTCGTCGCGCACGCGATTGTAGGCGCGATAAAGCTTACGGTTGAGCGTCAGGATTAGGCCCACGGCATGTTCTGCCACCGCATAGGGAGAGTAAGCCGGCACCCGCACCACGCTCATCCCGAGTTCGCTGGCAGCCGGCAAATCCACATTGTTGAAACCGGCGCAGCGGAGGGCAATGACTTGGGTCCCGGTTTGGGCGATCGCCCGTAACGTCGCCGCATCTAAGGTGTCGTTGATAAATACACAAACCGCTTGAAATCCTTCTGCCAAGGCTGCTGTGTCTGAGGTCAGCCGGGGCTCAAAAAACACCAGCTCGTGACCATAGCGATCGTTGACTGCCTTAAAGGAAACGCGGTCGTAGGGTTTGGCGCTAAAGAAAGCAACTTTCATTTTTCAGGTGACTCTAGCCCTCTAGAGAAGGTTGCCAGAATAGTCGCTGTTTGCCTGTGTTCTTTGAGACTTATGGCAGAGTAAGGGGGCGAGGTAAAGGGCAGCAGGGTCAAAGGGCAGCGGGGTCAAAGGGTAACTGAGCATGCGATTTACACCCATATCTTAGAGAGCTGGTGTGACTCTGCTTAATTCTCATGCGGCTGGCTTGGAAATATCAGTGATGCATTGAGGTGATTGAAGTCCCCAACCGCCAATATCGGTGGCGTCAGCGATCGCTTTCCCAAGCATTGAGTGACGGGGAAAGGTCCTAATTATTCGTGAAAGCAGTCCAATAACGCCTTTCTAGGAGCACTCATTGGGGTACTGGACTGCGATATCAACTGAATAGGCCTTCGATTCATTCGCTTCGGGCAGCATATATTCGCGAGCAAGCACCATCGCTGCCGCTTGCTCATCCAAAATGTCGTATCCCGTTGAGCTAATCACTTCTGGCCCGCGCTCGAAATTGCCGCCGGCATCCACCACTACCATCAGCGTGCCTCGCAGTGGGGGAGTATTCAGGCAGGTGGCGCCCAACTGATAGGGCAGTTCTAGTAATTTGGCCTTAGCTGGATAAATCTGTCCGCTGACAGCCCACTGCTGGGCAACGCCAATAGCATCGTTGCCCAAATTTTTTTTGCCGTCGTATTGGTAGGCCGCAATATCTTGCAGGCGATCTTCCAGAGTTGGCGGTGACTCCGATTCAGGGGTTGCGAGGTCTCCCGTTCCGGCTTCAATGGGGGGCTCCGCCGAAGCAGTCGGTTCAGTTTCGGAGCGGGGCGGTTCAGGCGTTTTCGTGGGCGGCGGTGTGACTACTGGTGGGGGTGGCGGGGTTGGTTCAGATAAAGATTCAGAGTCTGCTTGGCCTGGCTCCGTAACCTCCTCTGCTGACGGCGCTGCGGCGCTAGTTTGGGCCGCCCGCTGCCCCGCGGGCAAAATGGCCACATTCATAACGGTTTCTTCCCCCGGCTCCAGGAATTCGTCTGGTTCAGTCGCTTCTTCCACCGCCGGCCAAGGCAAGCCCAATAGTAGCCCATGGGCTAGCAGAGACGCGATTGTCAGTATCACGAATACGCCCGATCGCGACAGTCGAGGAAGGCGATAGTGAAATGGTTTGTCAGTCAGTTTCAAACCGATTGTCCAGATTTCAACAGGGAGCGATCGCGTCAACAGAAAGAGCACATTGCCAATCGGCCTCCTCTTAACCATAGCGAGACCGCCGTTACGCCGATGACATTACGGCCAGTTTGCACAGTGACTACCGCCAAAACGCCGCCAGTATAGCGTCATCTGCAGAAACTGCGATTAGACTGACAATGGTCTGTCTACGAGCCAGGTTGCAGATAACAAGCATGAAACGACGCGAAGACCTCACGATCCTGTTTGCAAGCGTGGCCCTGACGCTAGCAACGGTGCTCGCGATCGCCCTAGAAGCTCAACTGCCCGCCGTCACCGACACTGCAGGAGATACTGTCATGCGTCGTTTACTGACCGCTCCCTTTCTTCAGTTGCCCACCAGCAATTCCGTACGGGTTGTCTGGTTCACTGAGTTTGAAGGACAGCAGCATGCAGTGCTTTACGGCCGCCAACCGAATGCTGAACTGACCCAACAAAACCGCCAGCGGGTGCCCGCGACCACTCAATTGCTGACGCGTCTACGAGAAGACAGTGACTCCAACTTGCCTGAGGTGGCGCCGCCGGAATTGCCCACCCTGCGCCCAGTTTGGCGGCATGAAGCAGAGGTGACGGAATTACAACCTGGACAGCGGCTGCCCTATCAAGTTGAAAGCGTTACGGATGAGGGCGCCGTCGTGGTGAGTGAGGTGTATTCGCTGGCGGCTGCCCCAGCTCCAGAGACGCCGCTCAAAATTTTGCTAACTTCTGACCATCAGTCCAAACCTATGACCGCCGCCAATCTTCAAAAAGTGGAGGAAACCATCGGCGCGGTGGATGCGGTTTTTATGGCTGGTGATCTGGTCAACATCCCCGATCGCGCTTCGGAGTGGTTTGATGATGCGGCCGGAGCGGCGTTTTTTCCCGCTTTGCAGGGACGAGCCGACTATACGCTGACCACCAGCGGCGGAACACAGCGCTACCGAGGCGGCGCTCTTTTGCAGCGAGCACCATTATTTCCTGCGATCGGCAACCATGAAGTCATGGGTCGGTTTTCGACCACGGTGCCGCTAAATGACCAGTTCAACGATCCGGTCCCCCGGCAAGCTGCTGCCGCCGCCTATGCAAATCAGCCAGAACTGTTTAATCCCCAAGCTGATCCGGCGATTCGTCAACGCTGGATTGTTGATCAATCGTTCAACACGAACACCTATGACGAGCTATTTACCCTGCCCAGCGCTGAGGTGCCGGGGAGCGATCGCCCCACAAGTCACTTCTACGCGACCACCTTTGGCGACATTCGATTAGTGTCTTTATTTGTCACCAATATTTGGCGACGGCCAGCCGTTGAACCTGATGTTCGAGGACGATTTCAAGAGTCGTTATCCGCCTTGGCAAACCCCGTTGCGTGGGGGCGAGGGCAACACATTTTTGAACCTATCCGTGAGGGCAGTTCACAATACCAATGGCTGCAAAGCGAACTGACCAGCGCTGCGTTCCAGCAGGCTCGCTACAAAATTGTGATGCTGCACCATCCTCCCCACAGCCTAGGAGACAATATTGTGCCGCCGTTTACTGACCCCGTGGCGCTGTACGATCGCCGCCCCGACGGTAGCCTGCGGGCAGTTCGTTACGAATACCCAATTCGCGACGACTACATCATACGAGATCTGGTGCCTCTGTTAGAAACAGCCGGCGTTGACTTGGTGCTCTACGGCCACTCACACTTGTGGAACCGCTTTGTTAGTCCCACAGGAATGCACTTCTTAGAAACCTCAAATATTGGCAACACTTACGGGGCCTTCTGGAAGACTGATTCCCGTCAGGTGCCGCCGACTGAAGCCAGCGATATTTTCAATGGCTATCAGCAGGCATACTACGTTGCCCAAGGCGACCCCAATGGATTGTCGCCAATCGTGCCGACGATCGCTCCACTGATTGACGAGCAAGGCGAACCCCAGCCCTATCTCGCCAGCAGCGAAATTACGGCATTCAGCATTTTGACCACCGACACCGGCACAGTCAGCAGCTACTATTTCGATACTCGCGAGCCTAATTCTGAAGTAGTTAAGTTCGACGAATTTAGGCTAGGCCGGATTAGTTAGACAAGACAAATTTACTCTCGCAGCCAACTTAGTCAGCATTGGGATCGCTATGGGGTTTTAGGTGCTGATAGCTGGCAGCCAATTGCTTCCAGAGCTGACTAATTTCTTCATAGGCATCGTTGGGGGTGATTTTGCCGCCGGTTTCTAAACCTGAAATGGTAGTAACCCGCGTGGCAAACTCCTGCAAGTTGGCATTAAAAGCTAAATTTTGCGGCGAAAATCGACCGTAATAACGACTACGGGGCGCCAAAAATTCATGGCTATGGGGATTATGAGCAGTCATGGCACACCTAGGTAGACGCTCGGCAGTTAATAGGGTTACTTAATTAGTCTAGACAAATTAGCTTTAAGTTTGCTTAATTTCAACTATGGCTTTTCTTAATCTAAGAATATTTGAGTGCTCTGTTGCCTAGTCCCAAAGTGTTTCGCTGGGATGCGCCGTCAATTCAGAATTGACATATTTTGTAGTTTTTCCCAGCAATTTCTAGGAATATTAGTTTCTACGCGGCTAGCCGGAGCAATGCTTTTATGGATGTGATGGGTTTTGTAGAGAATTTCTCAGCGTTTATTTTCCCGCCATTGTCAGACGTTACAGTTAGGATGGCCGTTGTTAAATAGCGTCGTGATCCAATGGCAGAAAACGTTAAGCGATCGCTCAGCATCATCCTAATTGCCATCGTGCAAGGGCTCGTTAGTCTGTCTTCTCTGGCCTCGGGCATATTCTTGCTATTGCTGATGACCGGCACCGTGCAAGTCTTTTCTCAAGATTTGCAGACACTTTCTCTGCCACTCAAGGGATTAGTCGCTGCAGGATTTGCCATTAGCCTGTTCGGCTTAGCGATCACCTACGGGCTCTGGCAGCTCAAGCCCTGGGGCTGGACCGGCTCAATTATTTTTCAAGTGCTATGTATCGCTAATAATGGACTCACCCTGGCTGCCGGTCAAGAAATTTCTAGCAGCGTTTACTTTTCCGCCGCCTTTTGTGTGACTTTAATTGCAGCCCTATTTTTACCCAGCGTCCGCGACGTATTTGACGCGGTGGCTACGACAGCGGAATCACCCAAGGCTTAGAGGCTGTCATCAGCTAGTTAGTTGATGACTTGGCAGCCAAATTTTCTAAACCGCTGACGGGGGCGCACCCTGACAAATTGCAGCAGGGCTTAAGCTGTCAGGGATTGATAGAAGCACCTTAGACAGTCGCTTTTTGCTGCTTTGCTTTTTGAACCGGATCCATCCAGCGCTCCAGCAGAACAAAAGCGCGCGCAAACAGTGTATTAAGGATCAAATATACCAGCGCTACCGTAATGTAAATCTCGAAGGCTCGATAGTTTTGCGCCACAATCAGTTGACCTCGGCGAAACAGCTCTTCATAGCCAATTACCGCAACTAAACTGGTGTCTTTGAGTAACGTGATGAATTCATTACCCAGTGGGGGAATCATGCGCCGGAAGGCTTGGGGAAAAATCACATAGCGCATGGTCTGTAAAGGGCTCAAGCCCAGAGATTCTGATGCTTCACTTTGGCCAGATTCAATCGACTGAATGCCCCCGCGCACAATTTCGGCAAGATAGGCCGCGGAGTTCAAGCTGAGGGCCAAAATCGCGGCGGCAAAACGGTTGAACGTAAATTGCGTGCCCAGACCATTTGCTAGCGCGGGGATGCCAAAATAAATCATAAAAATTTGCACTAGCAGCGGCGTTCCCCGAAAAAAGTCAATGTATATGCCGCTAGCAATTTGCAAGGGTTTAAAAGTAGACAAACGGGCGATTCCCAATAGCGTGCCGCCGATGGAACCAAAAATGACGGCAGCGGCTGTAAGTTGAACGGTGATCAGGGCCCCCAGTAGTAATGTTGGCAGGGCGTTCAGAGCAATTTCTAAGGACGTTGATAAAGATTCCGGCACGGCGATCGCTCTCCTCACATCAAGTCACGTCGTAATCACGCCATCCTACCAGCGCTGCAGCAATCAAGCAGTTACTTTTGTATTTTCCACACTGCTTTTGAACAGGTACGGCAGCCCCTTCCACACAATTTTTAGTCTTTGATCGAAGCGACTTGTCGCGTTGCGCTTCAACCCATCCAATTTTTCCTAAAAAAATTAGAGTGACAAAATCCGTCTATCAGGGCACCAAATCATCTTTATCCGAGTTAACGACTATGACCCCTGCTAACGAATCACTCAAGCTTCTGGTGGTCGATGACCACGAGGCCATATGTAGGAGGCACCGTCATGGCCTGGGAGAAAGTCTATCCCGCTGCAAACATTCGCACTGCGGGTGCATCCCACCTTTGCTAAGACTCATTGTGAGAATTGCCCGTTGAGATAAGCACAGCGGTGTTTCAGGATTTGAGGCACATTTTTCCTCTCCCACTGAGCCCCTGAAATTTTAATGCGCCGTCCAATTTGCTTGACGGTCGATTCAACGGCTCCAGAGCCAATCGGGATTCCCTCCGACTGACAATAGGCATAGTTGACAATCCGAGCACGATGTTTACGGAGATAGTTGCAAAAGTCTCGGGCAGATTTCTTCGATAACGGCTCGAATAGCGCTAACGTCTCGTCTACCTTTCTCTGCCACAGTAACGATTCTGCTCGATTCAGGCGTTTGAGCGAGCCCCTAACTTTGCCCAAATTTTCCACGAGATGGTACCAGTCCAGAATTTCGTACCGTTGCGCGGGCGTACCGACCTCGGCGAAGAGATTCCAAATCCCGTCATGGCCATCCCCCAGACACATCACCCGGTCGGCCAACGGTTGCGCATTCACCCACTCGACAAGACTGGCATTCTCTCGGAAAAACGCCTCGACCCCTCGGTTGTGGAGATTGACGGCTTTGTAGTCTCGCCAGATGCACTCCTCCCCTTGGGGCGTCCGCAATCGTACTTTGCCCCCGTCAAGACTCATCGCCTCGACGGGGGGTTCAATTTCGGGGAGGTCAAAGCTCTGGCGGTGCACCATGCGCTGCTGGGTGCTGTGCGAGACGGCGACCCCGGTCAAGACCTCGATGTCATTGGCGGTGTTGTCATAGGACTCATTGGCACTGAGTAGCAAGCAACACCGCTCTAAATAGGGACTCCATTGGGTATACGCTTTCACTTCCAGGCGTTGAGCTTGCCGGTCGGTCACGGTCAATTTTCCGAGGATGCTGCCGAGCGTCCGGGGACGTCCTCGAGTCGTTCCGCTGCTTGTTTCGATAAAAAACCTCCAATTTCCGGGCTGACATGTTCCAGCACCTGAGCACGAACGGTTTCTTCAATGCCGGCCAGGGTGTGCACCTGTTCAGCATCGGCCTCTTCATACAGCAACGCCGCGATAGCTCGGGCGTGGGCTTGAAGTTCAGCTTTTTTAGCAGCATCCATAAAAGAACCTGGGTGAGGGGACAGTCTCAAGTTTAGTACTGAGCATTTATACTTATTGCAAAACTGGGATGCACTCCGCACTGCGGGCACGGCATAAGCAGCTTTAAAGGAACTAAGGAGATCTCCAGAAAAGAGTTTACCCACTAAGCTGGGCGGATGAGAATAT
>ERZ1740058.850-NODE-850-length-18582-cov-10.287041_pt1 | contig 18582 bp, 19 predicted proteins | sample MGYA00581745_ERZ1740058 | MGnify/ENA primary metagenome ERZ1740058 (study PRJEB43018, sample SAMN04849742) | marine metagenome | isolation source: floating plastic debris | place: Pacific Ocean | collected 2008-08-30 | study: EMG produced TPA metagenomics... | reverse complement strand
CGGCTTGCGCTTTCGTTGAGGTCGGCGAGCCAGGCGAAGCTGTGCAGCGCATCGCCCCAGGCATCCGACACCGGGGGCACGGAAAAGGGGGAATGGCCCGCGACGTCCACCTCCTGGCCTGCAAGGGCGAAATGGCCGGCGTAAATGGCCTCGGCGCGCTCGGCATCGCCGGTCGCCACCAGCGCGGGCGCCAGGGTGAGCGCTGAGGGAACGCCCACGACAGGCCGGCGGAGCGCTGGCGAGAACAGCCTTGTGAGTGCAGAGGATCCGGCCCTGCGCAGGCCCCAAAGCCACAGCGGACTGGGCCTTGCGCCACGCCCTTTGCTCAAGCGGTGCCCGCCTGAAATGCGGCGGCGAAGAAGCCGTCCATGCCGGCCTGATCGCCGGCGAGCGCGAACGGTAACGTGCGCATTCCGCCGCCTGGTGCTGCAAACGGGGCGGCGACACCTTCGACGGGCAGCAAGGTGAGCTGAGCTAGATGCTCGGCGATGAACGCTAGGTGCGCCTCGCCCTCCTCCGGCTCCAGCGAGCAGGTGGCGTAGACAAGCCGTCCGCCGGGCTTGAGGAGGCCTGCCGCGCGCTCGATAATGCGCCGCTGTAGTGCGCCGTTGCGGGCAAAATCGTCCGGTCGGCGGGCGAGCGCCACGTCCGGCTGGCGCCGCAGCGTGCCGGTTGCGGAACAGGGCGCGTCGAGGAGCACGGCATCGTACTGCCCCTCCGCCGCCAGCGCGTCGCCTTCCACCATGTGCACCCGTTCGCTAAGTTGCGTGCGTGCCAAGTTTTCGCCGAGTCGCGCGAGCCGTGCACCCTCTAACTCAAGCGCGACAACATCAGCCCCCGCTGCGGCGAGCTGCATGGTCTTGCCGCCTGGGGCTGCGCACAGGTCGATGGCGGTCTTGCCCTGAAGGGGTCCGAGCATGGTGACGGGGAGCTGTGCGGCGAAGTCCTGCACCCACCAGCCGCCTGCGCTGTAGCCCTCAAGGTCCGGAACGTTGGCGGACGCCAGGCGCGCGCCGCCGGTGGGCAGTGGGACGGCGCCCTCAGGCCCGGCCGCACCTGGTGCAAGCATGATGTCGAGCGGGGGCTCTTCCCGGTGCACTGCGGCCATTTTGGCGGCTGCGTCTGCGCCGTAGTGCGCCACCCAGCGGCGCCAGAGCCAATCGGGGGTATTCGCCTCCACTGGTAGGGCTGCGATCAGCGCATCGCGTTCGCGGCCCAGGCGCCGGAGCACGGCGTTGGCGAGCCCGGCAAATCCCCCGGTCGCGCCGTCACTTTTCAGGATCGTGACCGCGCAGTCGACCGCCGCGTGGTGGGCCTGACGCATGAACACGATTTGCGCCGCGGCGAGCATCAGGTGGAGCCTTGCCGCGGCAGCCTTTTTGGGCAGCGGCCGCGCGAGGAGCTGGTCAAGCATCCAGCTGAGATCGCCCCAGCGCCGCACCGTGGTGCGGACCATGGCGCGCACCAGCGCCCTGTCGCGCACCGGTAGCCCGGGGCCGTCGTCAGCATCGAAGCGATCCAGCACCGCCGGCATGGGCTGGCCGCCGTGCACGATCATGTCGACCAGTTCGGCCGCGACGCGGCGTGGCGCGACGCCGGGCGGATCGCTCGGCCTGCGCGGTCCGCGCCGGCGCCGTCGGTCGGCTTGCGCTACTGCCAAGGGCTACGCCGGCCCTTCGACCCCGGCTGCTTCGGCCCGCCGGAGCGATCCCACGGTCCGCCGCTCTGACGGGGGGCGCTCGTCTCAACAAACTGGCTTTGCGGGACCTGCCAGCCGTCATTGGCCGCCTGTTCGCGCAGCGCCGCGATCCGGTTTTGCGTGTTGGGGTGGGTGGAAAACAGCCCATCCATGCGCGCGCCGGACAACGGGTTGATAATGAACAAGTGCGCTGTCGCCGGCACCGCCTCAGCCTCCTGGTTGGGGATGCGCCGCCCCTGCTCTAGCCGCGCCAGCGCGCTTGCCAGCCACAGCGGCTGGCCGCAGATCTCGCCGCCCAGCTTGTCGGCAGCGTATTCGCGTGTGCGGCTCACCGCCATCTGCACCAGCATTGCGGCGAGCGGCGCCACGATGATCGTCACGATAATCCCCACAATCCCCAGGGGATTGTTGCGGCTGTTGCCGAAGAACATGGCGAAGTTGGCGAGCATGGAGATCGCGCCCGCCAGCGTTGCGGTGATCGTCATGATGAGCGTGTCGCGGTTTTGAATGTGCGCCAGCTCGTGCGCCATGACGCCGGCCACCTCCTCCCGGCTCATCATCGACAACAGGCCCTTGGTGGCGGCCACGGCTGCGTTTTCCGGGTTGCGCCCGGTGGCAAACGCGTTGGGCTGATCCTCGTCCAGGATATACACTTTCGGCATCGGCATGTTGGCGCGGGCCGCCAGATCGCGGACCAGGTTGTAATATTCTGGCGCGGAACGCTCATCGACCTCCTGCGCGTTGTGCATGCGCAGGACCACCTTGTCGGAGTTCCAATAGGCAAACGCGTTCATGGCGATGGCAATGCCAAACGCGATCAGCATGCCGTTGGCCCCGCCAACCACCGCGCCGACGGCCATGAAGAGCGCCGTCATCGCTGCGATCAGCAGTCCGGTCTTAAAATAGTTCATCACCCGCCCCCAGTGGGATCCTCTGCTACTGACCCCAATATTTGGTGGCGAACATCAACGCACAACGTCACCCGGCAATGCGCTCGCGGTCGATGGTGAGGAGCGCGTCGCGGCCGAGCTTAAAGTCGCTGTCGCGCCACAGGTCTTCCAGATGCGAGAGCCGCTCGCCAAGCTGGGGGCCAGGCTCACCCCCGTTGTGCAAAAGATCATGGCCGCCGACGGGAAAGCGCGGCCGCGTCCAGCGCCGCGCCTCGGTGATGACGCCTTCAAGCTCGGTCACCATGAACCCGCGTGCGAGGGCGATGATCAGCGCGTCCATGAAAGTCTCGGCGCCATAGATGTAGAGCATCGAGCGTTGATGGACGATCGACCGTGGCGGCATCTCCGCGGCGGCCGAGAGCGCTGCAGTGCCCCGCGTGCGCATACGATTTGGCAGCTTTAGCGCCTCGGCGAGGGCGGCAAACGCATCCGCATTAAAGTCCATCAGCGCAACGAGCAGGAGCTCGGCGGTCCCGGTGCGGCCGATCCGGCGCTCGGCGCCCAGCAAAGCTTCGAACGCGTCCACGTTCATGGCCTGGCGCGAGAAGGGCGCCATCATGTCAGCGCCCGCCATGATCGAAAGAACCGATGCGGCGCGCGGTGCCAACAAGATTTTCAAAAACTCGGACTGTACCCGCTCCGCCGCCAGCGTTTCGATCTGACCTTTGAGCGCCAAACATGCCGCAAGCGCTGGCTCGTCGGGGGCGCCAGTCGCATAGCCGGCGTGGAAGCGGAAGAAGCGCAGGATGCGCAGGTGGTCTTCCAGGATGCGTTGCTGCGGCTCGCCGATGAAGCGCACGCGACCCGCCTCGCAATCGTCCACGCCGCCAACATAGTCGAGACCGTTGCCGTGCCGGTCGAGGTAGAGGCCGTTGATGGTGAAATCGCGGCGGGCGGCATCGCGGGCGAAATCGGTGGTGAATGATACCGAGGCGTGCCGTCCATCGGTGGCGACGTCTTCGCGCAGGGTCGTCACCTCGAAGGGCTGGCCTTCGCTGACGATGGTGACGGTGCCGTGGGAGAGGCCTGTCGGCACGACCTTCAGGTCAGCCTTGCGTGCGGCTGCAATGACCTCATCCGGCAGGAGCGTTGTGGCGAGGTCCACATCGCTGATGGGTACTCCCATCAGCGTGTTGCGGACCGCTCCGCCCACAGCGCGCACCTCGCCGCCCGCGTGCTCTAGCGCGTCGAACACGGCCGACAGCGCGGGTGCGCCGAGCCAGAAAGCTGAAAGACGGAAGGTGTCCATGGCCTCGCCTGCTGGTGCCTGCACCGCAATTGCCGCGCTACTGTGACTCTTCGGCCGGCCTAAAGCCACCGGGGACAAGCTCGCCGTCAATGTACTGCGTTGGGACGTAGGTGCCTGCGGATGTGCCGCCAGTGACCGCGAGGTAGACGAACCCGCACAGCACCAGCGCGGAGCCTGCCAGCGTCAGCGAAAACGCGACGGTGCGCGAGGCGAAGGGCGATGTGTCACCGCCGGTCACCAAGCGGAACAGCACGTAGCCAATGAACGGGAGCAGGAAGAGAACGATTTGCGCAATGGCAACGCGGATCATCGACGCCAGACCTCATTTTCGATTTGCCGCAAAATGGCGGCTGTCACGCCCCAGATGCGGCGCCCCTCATAGTTAAGTTCGGCGTATTCAAATTCATGGCCATCGCGTGTCACGCGCACGCGTTCCCACTCCGGTGCCCGCCTGAGCAGCGAAAATGGCACGGTAAAGACTGCGTCGACCTCGTCCGGGGCCGGCACGAGCAGCGCGGGTGCGCGTAAGACGCCCAGCACCGGCCGCACGACGAAGCCGGTCCGGGTCAGATATGCGTCCGCGACTGCCAGCGGCTGCACCGCGCCTTGTGGCAGCGCGATCTCCTCCTCCGCCTCGCGCAACGCAGCGGCGACGGCGGTTTCGCCGGATTCGATCCGCCCGCCCGGGAGCGCCACTTGGCCTGGGTGTGATTTAAGGTGAGCAGCCCGCTGGGTGAGCACGGCCGACAGCATGCCGGACGTGTCGGCGGCCAGGAGAAAAAGAACTGCCGCCTGGCGCGCGCCCGCCACGTCCTTGGCGCCTTTGTAGTCACCGTCGGTGACCTCCTCGGGCGCGGCAAGGCCGGCGTCGCGCGCAAGCCGGCCGACGCGCCAGGCAAACTCCGTCACGGACGGATCGGCACCGGGCGGACGGATCGAAAGTCCGTGAACGGGTCTATCCATCACGATGCGGTCAGATGGCGGGGAGCGGGAAGAACGCGTCGCCGCTCGGCACACCCAACGTCCCGTCCCGCTCTTCGGCAAGGTCCACCAGCTCCAGCGCTGCCGCACGGGTGAGGCGCGCCTCAAGACCGCGCCGCACGTGGACGTAAGGGAGGAGCCCGTCCGTCTGCGGCTCCAAGGCGAAGCGAAGGGAGTGCTCTGGCCCGACGGTGACGACATCGCCGACGCTGGTGCGCACGGTGATGACGCCGTCAGTATGGGCAAGCTCGACCCCTGCGAACGGAGCGTCTTCCACCTCGATGGAGACTTTCTCCACAGGGGTGACCAGAACGAAGGCTCCGTCGGGCTCGCGGCGCAGGATGCTGGCAAATAGCCGCACCAGGCGTGGGCGTTTGATGGCCGAGCCGTTATAGTGCCAGGACCCGTCCCAAGCGATCCGCATGGGGATGGGGCCGCAATCGGGCGGATTCCAAGCGTCAACGGGCGCGGCGCCGCCCCCTAATTCGGACGCGCGGGCGATGAGCGCCTGCAGTGCACCGCTTGCCGGGCCGCCAGTGTTTGCCGCATCACTCATGTTGGTCCCTGCGCCCGATGGGCCTCGCCTGACGAAATGGTTAGTCCCGCTGACCGCCAATTGGTCTAACATAGCGTGGTGGCGGAGTTCGGCGCCCCCGCTAACTCTAGGTTAGGTTTATCACGCGTCCCAACCCGGGAAAGTTCTGCCCATGAATGAACACGCCACCGTGAGCGCTGCGGGAGCCCCGTCCGACGAAGCCATGGCCGCTGAGGCCGACGCCGCCGTCGCACGCCTCGCCGAAGCCAAGGCCGAGATCGACCGCATCATCTTCGGCCAGGCCGAGGTGGTGGAGCGTGTTTTGGTGGCAATCATGTCTGGTGGCCACGCGCTTCTGGTCGGCGTCCCGGGCCTTGCCAAGACCAAGCTGGTTCACACGCTCGGCACCGTTCTTGGGATGCACGACAGCCGTATTCAGTTCACGCCCGATCTCATGCCGTCCGATATTTTGGGCGCCGAGGTGCTGGAGCAGTCCGACACGGGCGAGCGCGCGTTCCGGTTTATCAAGGGGCCGATTTTTGCACAGCTTCTGATGGCGGACGAGATCAACCGCGCTTCGCCCCGCACCCAGTCCGCGCTTTTGCAGGCGATGCAGGAGCGCGCCGTTACGATTGCCGGCGAAGAGCACAAGCTGCCCAACCCGTTCCACGTCCTCGCGACGCAAAACCCGCTGGAGCAGGAGGGGACGTATCCGCTGCCTGAAGCCCAGCTCGACCGGTTCATTATGCAGGTGGATGTGGGCTATCCGGGGCGCGATGCAGAACGGCGGATCTTGCTGGAGACCACCGGCGTTGAGGAAGCTGCGCCAAAGGCTGTGCTCACCAGCGAGGAGCTGATGACGCTGCAAACGCTGACGCGCCGCTTGCCGGTGGGTGAAAGCGTTGTCGAGGCGATCCTCGATCTTGTCCGCTCCGCACGGCCTGACGAAAACGAAGCGATCAAGGACCGTGTTGCGTGGGGTCCCGGGCCGCGTGCGTCCCAAGCGCTGATGCTGGCCTGCCGCGCCCGCGCGCTGCTTGATGGCCGCCTTGCGCCGTCGAAGGACGACGTCGCCGCGCTTGCGGAGCCTGTGCTCCAGCATCGCATGGCACTCACCTACGCCGCCCGCGCCGACGGCCACACCATTCGCGGCGTGATCGGCGAACTGGTCGCCGCGGCCGCGTAAGAGGCGCCAACGGTGTTCTCTCGCCTGTCCCGCAGCGCTCCTGCGCAGGAGACCGCGTCCGCCCCAGCGGCGATGCACGCGGCAAAGGCGGCGTCGGCCAACCTGCCGGACCTTCTGGTGGAGGCGAAGCGCGTTGCTGCGGCCGTCGCTGCCGGCTGGCACGGCCGACGCAAGGCAGGCCCGGGCGAGACGTTTTGGCAATTCCGCCCCTTCCAATGGGGCGAACCTGCACGCCGCATCGACTGGCGCCAATCTGCCCGACATGACGCGCTTGTGGTGCGCGAGCGGGAGTGGGAGGCGGCGCACACGGTCCTTCTGTGGGCGGACCGCTCGGCCTCCATGCGGGCGAGCTCGTCGCTCGCACCGGTGTCGAAGGAAGCGCGCGCTTTGGTGCTCACCCTCGCGCTTGCCGACCTTCTGGGGCGCGGCGGAGAGCGCATTGGGCTTTGCGGTGGGCCGCCACCTTCGACGCGGCGCGATGCGGCGGACGCCATCGCCGAGGCTGTCGCCGAAACGCCCGACACCACGCGTCCTGATCTTTCCTCGCTGCGCAACAACGCCGACGTAGTTCTCATCGGCGATTTTCTCGATCCCATGGACGAATGGGCCGACATTTTCGGCACGCTTTCGGCCCGCAACGCCCGCGTTCACCTGGTCCAAGTACTGGATCCTGCCGAGGAGCGGTTTCCGTTCGACGGCCGCACCCGCTTTGTGGACCCTGAATCGGGTCTCGCCTTCCTGGTGGGCAAGGCGGAAGCGTGGGCGACGAGCTATCGCGACACCCTGGCGGCGCACCGCACCGAGCTTGACCGAACCGCCCGGCGCCTAGGCAACCCGCTCCTCATCCACCACACCGACAATTCTGCGGCCACGACGCTGTTGGCGCTGCGCGCGACGCTGGCGGGCGAGCGCGACCGATGATCCGTCTCGACCACGCGCACGAGCGCGCCACTTTCCAAGTGTCAGCCGCTTTAGAGGGTTTGTTCATGCCGCGAGCCGGGAATAGCCGCCCTTGAGCGCGCTCCCCATCGCCTTCGCCGCCCCGGCGGTTTTGTGGACCTTGGCGCTGTTGCCAGTGCTGTGGTGGCTTTTGCGCGCCACCCCACCGCGCCCGCAGGACGTGTCGTTTGCGCCAACGCGGCTTCTCTTGAAGCTCACCAAGCGCGAAGAGACCCCGTCCAAAACGCCGTGGTGGCTTTTGTTGATCCGCCTGACGCTCGCAGCACTGGTGATCATCGCGCTGGCGCAGCCGATTTTGCGCCCCTCCACCACCGCGGCCATGGGCGATGGCCCTGTGCTGATTGCCATCGACAACACATTTGGTGCCGCCCAGGACTGGCCGGACCGGGTGGCCGCGGCTGAGCGTCTGATCGCGGAGGCTGAGGCGCGCCCGATCATTCTTGCGGGCACCGCTGAGCGCCGACCGAACCTTTCCCCGACCGATGCCGCCACCGCGGCCGAGCAGCTGCGCGGCCTCAGCCCCGAGCCCTACCGCGCCGAGCGTGCCCGCTTTGCCGAGCGCCTGCCTGAAGACCTGACGTTCGGCGCCGCGATCTGGCTCACCGATGGGCTCGCCACGGATGGCGACGCAGAGTTTGTCGAAACGCTGATTTCCCGCGCAGATTCGCCGCTGCGCATCTTGCAGGCCGAGCCCGGACAAACGCTCGGGATCACCGATGTCGCCAACGATGACGCTTTGCGCGTGACTTTGATCGCGGACGCGTCTCCGGGTGCGCTGCCACGCACGGTGCGCGTGTCGGACCAGCGGGGCTTTGTGCTCGCCGAGGGTACGGCCACGTTCGCAGCGGGCGACACCACCGCCGAGGCCGCGCTCGATATCCCGACTGAACTGCGCAACGACGCGGCCCGCGTGACGATAGCCGGCGCCCGTAATGCTGCCGCTGTGCATCTTCTGGATGAGCGGTTTCGTCGCCGGACGGTGGGGCTCATCTCCGGTGGGTCGGCGGATCTGGCGCAGCCGCTTTTGTCGCCGTTGCACTTTTTGCGGGCTGCGCTCGAGCCGTCATCAGACCTGAGGGAACCCGTCGCCCAAGATCTGCCTACCGCGGTCGATGAGCTGATCGATGCCGGTACGTCCGTCATCGTTCTTGCCGATGTCGGCACTTTGTTGGGGACGACCCAGGACGCACTGGCGCGCTGGATCAATGCAGGCGGCGTGCTCCTTCGCTTTGCCGGGCCACGCACTGCGGATGGCGTTGACGATCTTGTTCCGGTCGCGATGCGCGATGGTGCGCGGACGCTCGGCGGCACGCTGTCCTGGGACGACCCGCAGCCGGTGACCGACTTCAACAATGAAGGCCCGTTTGCGGCGATCGATGTGCCTGGTGACATTACCGTGTCGCGGCAGGTGCTCGCTGAGCCGTCGCTCGCGCTCGCTGAGCGCACCTGGGCGGCGCTCGCGGACGGTACGCCCTTCATCACCGGCCGGCAGGTGGGTGCGGGGCATGTGGTGTTTGTCCATGTGACGGCCGATCCCGCCTGGTCCACGTTCCCGCTGTCGAACGCGTACGTCGAAATCCTGCGCAAGATTGTGGAGCTGTCCGCCGCGACCGAAGGCGGCGCCGCCACAGGGCCGGCGCTTGCGCCCTACCGCCTGCTTGACGGCAGCGGCCGCCTCATCGCGCCCGGCCCAGACGCTGAGCCGCTGCCCGCCACGGTGACCTCGCCCGACGCGACCCATCCCCCTGGCCTTTACGGCACAGGCGGTGCATTCCGCGCTCTTAACGTTCTGGCGCCCGGCGACACCCTCGCGCCGCTCGACGCAACCCTCATCGAAGGCGCGACTATGGAGGCCTACACCGACGAAGGACCCACTCCGTTGCGCGGCCCGCTTCTGACCGCCGCTGCGACGCTTCTTTTGGTGGACGCCTTCGCCCTCCTCCTCCTGATGGGCGCGTTCGCCCGGCGTACCGCCATGCGCGCCACGGCCCTTGCCCTTGCGTTCCTGATCGCGCCGCAAATCGTTGAGGCGCAGGAAGACGCAACGCAGTTCGCCATGGACGCATCGCTCACCACGCGCCTGGCCTATGTGGCGACGGGGAATGCGCAGCTCGACCAGTTGAGCGAAGCGGGTCTGAATGGCCTTTCCAACGCCCTTTTCCGTCGCACCGCGGTCGAGCCGGGTGAGCCGATGTCCGTGAACATCGAAACCGACGAGATGGCGTTTTTCCCGCTGCTCTATTGGCCGGTGGACGAAAACTCCGAGCGGCCGTCCGATGCCGCCATTGCCCGTGTTGACGCCTACATGAAAAACGGCGGAACCATCCTGTTCGACACCCGCGATCAGGCCGGTGCGTCCCTGATGACGTCGCCGTCGCCGGCGACATTGGCGCTGCGCCGGATATTGGACGGGCTTGACATTCCTGCGCTGGAACCTGTCCCGCTGGACCACGTGCTGACCAAAACCTTCTATCTTTTGAATGATTTCCCCGGCCGATGGGCCGGCAGTCCGCTCTGGACCGAGGCGCTCACAACGCAAGCCGGCAGCCGCCCTGCCCGTGCGGGGGATGGCGTTTCGCCCATCCTGATCACGGCGAACGATTTGGCGGGCGCCTGGGCGATCAACGACACTGGCGCGCCGATGTTTCCGATGTCGGGCAACGATCCGTTTCAGCGTGAGCGTGCCCTTCGCGCGGGCATCAACATCGCGCTCTACACCATGACCGGCAACTACAAAGCCGACCAAGTGCACATCCCGGCCCTCCTCCAAAGGCTTGGACAATGACCGATCTGCTCGACTATGGCCTCGCGCTCGATCCCATCGCGCCGGTGGCGTTTATCGCCATTTTCGGCGTTCTTGGCCTTGCGCTGACGGCGTTTGGCGCTGTGCGCAGGGTCCGCGGCTCGTTGGTGCGGACGGCCGCTGTCGCCGCCTTCGCGCTGGCGCTCCTTGGCCCTGCCCTACAGCGCGAAATCCGCGAGCCACTGTCTGGCGTTGTTGCGCTCGTGGTGGACCGCACGCAGTCCCAGCGCACAGCGGGCCGGGTGGAAGACACTGACGCCATCGCCGCAGACCTCACCGAGCGGCTGGAGGCGCTCCCCAACGTTGAACTGCGCACCGTTGAGGTGAGCCGCCCCGATCCGGAGCGTGACGGGACGACGCTTTTTGCGCCGCTCGCGGACGCGCTGTCGGACGTGCCGCCGGGCCGGATCGCTGGCGCGATCATCGTGACCGACGGTCAGGTTCACGACGTCCCGGCCGAGCCGCCCATCAACGCTCCCATTCATGCTGTGATCCCAGGCACGGCGGACGAGCGGGATCGGCGCGTGGAGATCGTTGCCGCGCCGCGCTTCGGCCTCGTTGGGAATCGCGAGACCGTCATCATCCGCATTGACGATCCGGAGGCCGAAGGTGAGCGCGTGCCCCTCACCATCGCGATGGATGGCGCGGAAACCGCAGTCCTCGATGTGACCATCGGTGAGACCATCACGCTCGCCGCCCCGATCAGCCACGGCGGCGACAACTTCTTCCAATTCGCCGTGGAGGAGGTCCCTGGCGAGCTGACCACCACGAACAATACCGCGGTGGCTGTCATTGAGGGTGTGCGGGAAAACCTGCGCGTGCTTCTCGTGTCCGGCGAGCCCCACGCTGGCGAGCGGACCTGGCGCAACCTTCTGAAATCCGACGCTGCGGTGGACCTTGTTCACTTCACGATTTTGCGCCCGCCTGAGAAGCAGGACGGGACGCCGATCCACGAGCTGTCGCTGATTGCGTTTCCGACGCGTGAGCTGTTCTCTCAAAAGATCGATGAGTTCGACCTTATCGTGTTCGACCGCTACCAACGGCGCAACGTGTTGCCCTCGCTCTATTTCGACAACATCGCGCAGTACATCATTGGCGGCGGCGCGCTGCTCATCGCCGCCGGTCCCGACTACGCCGGTAACCGCTCCGTCTATCATACACCGCTCGCCGCAGCGCTTCCGACAGCGCCGTCGGGCTCTGTGATCGAGGCGCCCTACAAGCCGCAAATCACCGACCTTGGCGAGCGCCACCCGGTCACGCGGGACCTGCCTGGCAACGCCGAGGATCCGGACTGGTCGCGATGGTTCCGCCATATCGAGGGTGTGCCCATCACCGGCAACACGCTGATGTCAGGTGCGGGTGAGAACCCGCTTCTCGTGCTGTCGCGCGAAGGGGATGGGCGCGTGGCGATGCTGATGTCGGACCACATTTGGCTGTGGGCGCGTGGGTTTGAAGGCGGCGGCCCGCACCTGCCGCTGATGCGCAACCTCTCGCACTGGTTGATGCAAGAGCCGGAATTGGAAGAAGAGTCGCTGCGCCTTGAGACCGATAACGCCACACTCGTCATCGAACGGCAGACGCTGGCCGAGGCCACCGAACCCGTGACGCTGACCCGGCCGGATGGCAGCGAGGACGTGATCACGCTCGAAGAAGAGGCGCCAGGCCTTTATCGCACGGTCATCGACGACCCCGAGATGGGCCTTTACCGGGCTGATGACGGCACACTGACCGCGCTTGGCCATGTGGGCCCGGTCAATCCGCTTGAGGCACGCGACCTGCGCGCCACCACGGAACTTCTGGCGCCTATCACGGAGGCCAGCCGGGGTTCGGCACGGCAGGTGGATAGCGCACCACGGGTGCTCCTGCGCCCCGAGGGCCGGTCCATGGCCGGCAGCGACTGGGTTGGCCTGCAACGCTCCTCGGCCAGCGAGTTGGTGGGCGTGGAGCGTGTTCCGCTGTTCGCGGGCTTTCTTGGCCTGGCAATCCTCCTCGCGGCGCTGTCGATGACCTGGTACCGCGAAGGGCGGTAGGCTTAGCAGCGCACCGCCCTGGAACTATCCCTTGATCGGACAAAGGGACGCAGGCAGGTTGCCACCCACCGATGGGCCGGCGGCCTCACTCCGCACGGGCTCGACAATCACCAGGCGTAGCACCGGCGAGGGACCAATGTTGTCGGATCGGAGCGTCAACGGGTCCGGCCGCGGCACACGCAGGGCAGCATCCGCTGCGCGTGAGCGATGACACGGGACGCCCCTGGCGAGCCACGCTTGCGCCAACCCTTCCCGGTCACCCTGTCGATTGTCGCGGGTGTTGCGGGGCTTTTCGCTCTGCTGGCCTGGTACCTGGTGGACCCGGCGCCCCCCAAAACCATCGCGTTGGCCACCGGCTCGGAGGGGGGCTTCTATCAAAAGCTTGGCGATCGGTACCGGTGGGCGCTCTCGCGCTACGGCGTCGAAGTGGAGCTGGTGCCGACATTGGGTTCGCCCGAGAACCTTGCGCTTCTGAACGATGGGTCGGTGGACGCCGCCTTCATGCAGGGCGGCGTTGGCACCGGACCGGCGGACGATACCCAGCTGCGCACCTTAGCGACCCTTGCCATTGAACCCCTTTGGCTGTTCAGCCGGACCGATCACGTCCTCACCGACCTTCTCGCTCATGACAACCTGCGCATTGCGGCGGGTGTTGAGGGCAGCGGAACGCGCGATCTTGTGGCAAGGCTCGTGCGGTTCATTGGGATCGCGGATCAGGCTGAACTTCTGCCGCTGTCTGGCGAGGCGGCGGTCGATGCGCTGTTTGAGGGTGAGGTGGATGTGGTCGCGGCCGTCACGGCGCCGACCACGCGCTGGGTGGCTGCGCTCTTGAGCGATCCGGATGTGAACCTTGTGGAAACGCGAAACCTTGCCGCGATCGCCTCGCGGCTTCCGTTCGTGAAGTCCATCGAGCTGCCGGCGCGGATCATCAACTATCGGGAGAATGTCCCGCCTGTCAGCAAAACGCTGTTCGGTGTGTCGACGGCTCTTCTCGTGCAGAACGATCTGCACCCGGCCATTAAACAGCTGATGCTGCAGGTGTCCTCTCAAGCCAGCAGAGGCAGTCGGCTTCTGGGGACGTACGACCAGTTTCCGTCGCGCCAGTACGCAGAGTATCCGCTGGATCCGGAAGCGGAGCGCTTTTTCACGCACGGTCCAACGTTGCTCCGCCGATATCTGCCATTTTGGGCGGCGAACCTGTTCGAGCGGTTCTGGGTGCTCGCCATTCCCATCGTGACGCTTCTTATCCCGCTGATCCGGTTCGGCCCGATGACGGTCGAGTGGAGCATTCGGCGCAGGATTTTCCGCCACTATCGCGAGCTGCGCGAGATCGAGATTGCGGGGACCGAAGGCGATGAAACCGTTCGCGCCATGGCGCTTGCCGACCTCGACCGGATGGAGGAGAGCATCAAGGATGTTGCCGTGCCGCTGGGTTTTCGCGACGACCTTTACCGGCTTCGCACCCACGTGGTGTTCATCCGCGACAAGCTTCACGAGCTGGATCGCAACGCCCAGGAGGTTAGGCCGAGCGACACCGGGTCTGCCGCCCGCGCTTCGACCCGAGTTGCCAAAGACGCTTAAAGCGCGGCTGCCGCGCGGACGTGGACGGTCTCTACGTTCCGCCCTCAAACAGCGCACGGACCTCATCACCGGTCAGGCGCTTGCGCTCGCCGGCGAAGGCGTATCCAGTCGGCTTGTCGTCGACGAAAATTTCCATGTGCAGCGGCACATCTATGGGTGGGTCGAACGCGCCGGTGGGGATGCTAACAAAGCTCCCGTCGTGCATCCGCCACGCCAGGTTTGACCCGCATGTGCCGCAAAAGAGCCGTTCGCCCCACTCCGACGAGCGATAGACGCGAAGCGCATCGCCACTGAACGTTGCGTCTTGCGCGATCACCGCGATGACGGGGCCACCGGCTGATCGCCGACACATGCTGCAATGGCACGCATCCGCCTCGGCTTTCGGTACGTCAGCGCGGAAAGTGACCGCTCCGCAGAGGCAATGACCGGTGTGGACCGCCATCACTGAAACTCCCTGTTGTGTGGGTGTTCGAACTAGTGAAACGCAAAGCTTCGGCTGCCATCCGGCTTCTCCGACCACCGCATGTCAACCGGCGCGCGGTCGTCTTCAGAAGGCTGATTGGTCATTCGCCGGAGCGCCTATGACCGCAGACGCGACGCCGGAAACGGCTTTCCTATGGGTTTGGTACGCCCGACACTTATTCGCTTCTGCCATGTAGCGCATGGTCGGCGTCCAGTACGTTTTGCATCTGACCGTTTCGATTTGTGACGCCTGCCCGGATACGGCCGGAATTGAGATCGGCGATCATGGCGGATTCGAACCCCTCGTTTCGGCCGTCGTGACCGATGGTTTCACCCGGGTCCACGAAAACCCCATGCGCTTCACCTGCCGAAACTGGAGTGATCATTTGGAGCGCAAGGTTCTGCGGCAGCAATGCATCGGTATCGCCGTTCAGCGAATCCAGGATTGAGCGCATGATTGTCACAAGGTCAGTTGCGCTCGCCCAGAGGCCTGCTGCCGCACTTTCGGGATGCCGCACGAACCCGCCAGGAAGACGGCGACCGTCCGCCAAATGACCGCCGGCACGCTCTCTGTCCGGTTCAAGTTCGAATGTGGCTTCGCCAGCACCGATAGGGCGTAGGACCATCTCGGACGCATAGGCTCGAAAACTGGAGTCCGCGACGTCTTCTATGAGGCATTGGAGGACGGTGGTCCCGCCGCCGCTATAGTCGTAGCGCTTGAACCAACGGCGCTTTGTGTGAATCCGGGGGGATAAAGCTGCCCCCCCCCCCTCCTTAATTTCGATCACGGTCGGGATCTCATCATTGGGGCCATAACCCATGAAGCCGTGGATGTTGGTCCCCGCTGTATGTGACAAGAGCTCGGCGATGGTAGTTCGATCGCTTCGCGGGCCCGTGAGTTGCCAACGCTGAAGGTGCCCGTTGACGGGATCGTCGAGTTTCACGAGGCCGTCGCGCACGAGGGTGAATACCGATAGAGCGGCCACTGTCTTGGAACAGGATGCCACCTGAAACAGGGTTCGATCACTCACCGGCAACCCGCTGTCAGCCATGCCGCCGCGAGCGTGTCTGAGCCCATCGCTTGTCAGATCGGCAATCTGCCACCCAGTTCGGTCCGGAACGTTTGCTGACGAGCGCGGTGCGACCGCGATTGCTGCCGTTGCCAGCCCGGCAAGCGTAAAGGTTCTTCGATCCATCCGTTTCGCTACCATCATATTCCATGACGGACGCGATATGCAGCGATGCACGCGCGAGGGGCGGTCGCTGTTTGTGGTTTAGGGCGCCCATCCCGGTCGGCCCAGCGAGCTGCGCACCCGGCTGTGGAAGGCTCCGATGGATCGTGGGGCAGCGGCCAACGCGCCGGCCGCGGCTACGGTAGTTTTTGAGCGATTAGCGCTGACGGCGGGTGGCCGGCTTGCGCTGATCGTCGAAGTTCGTCGTCAGCTGACGGTTGTTGCCGGGGATGATGCGCTGCGTTTTAGTTTCTTTGATCTGCAGGCTCCGCTGCCCGGTGTTTTGCTCAGCCGACGCCACACCCACACCTGCAAAACCCACAAAGGCCAGTGCCACAACCAACGTCTTCATAGCGTTCTCCTCACTGCAAGATGCTCCACGCGCCATTGCGCGGCTTGTCGAGAGTTACGCGTCTGGCGCCGATCTGGATGATATAGCTCGCGAATGCTGCGGGCCCAGCGGGCGGGCTCACCCGCCGCTGTCCACCTCGGTGACATACTCCAGCAAGTCGCCGGGCTGGCAGTCGAGCGCTGCGCATAACTTGGCGAGCGTATCGAAGCGGACGCCTTTGACCTTGCCGGACTTGAGGAGCGACAGGTTTGCCTCTGTCAGCCCCACTTCTGCCGCGAGCGCTTTGGAGCGCATTTTGCGCCGCGCCAGCATTACATCGAGCCGCACTACGATCATGGGCTCAGACAAACTCATCGAGCTCGGCACGCATATCCGCCGCTTCCGCCATGACATGGCCGAGCGCGAGGCAGGCGACGCCGGCAACCAAGCCTGTGATCTGCTGCGGGGTAATGGTGACGGCGACCGATGAGCCGCGCCCCATGGCGGCGAAAGCGAGCTCGAGAAGTGGGGGCGTGGTCAGCGACAGGGCTGCCCCCACCATGAGCGCAACGCCGATCCAGCGTAGCCGATCGCCAGCGCGAACAGTGAAGACGTTTCCCGCAGCGAAGCCAGAGAAAAGCTGCCCTACCAACCACAACGCCCAGAGAGCTGCCGCCAGCGGCAGCGCGCCAGCCAAAGCTGTCGCTAGCGTCTGCGGGCCAGTGAGGGGCAGGCCGTCGGGAGCAGGCGGTCGCCAATCCGGGACTGCGATCACGAGGGCAAAGAGGAGCGCTGACAGGAGCGCCACCGTCCGCGCGGCTGTGGATACCAGCCACGACAGGCGCCTAAGCCGCCGGGCTCGCTCGGACAGGTCCATTGTTGCGAAATTCATCTAGACACCCTCTCTTTGCTCAACTAATTATTGTTTTACAGTAATTTTTTGAGAAAGCAATCGGCTATGTCACGCCGCGTCCTCCCCGCAGTCCTCTTTGCCCTCGCCAACGCCGCCTGTCAGAGCGTACCTGTCACGTCCCTGCCAGCGCTATCTCGGCTCGATCCGCTGGCGTTGGAGGCGACCAGCCTGCGCGCCGCCGTCACGCATCACAATGCGCTCCAGCTTGCCGCCGCTGGTGACAACACGCTGACGCTGGCGCTGCGCGAGCGAGGCGGGCCAATCATTCTGGAAGAGGCGTTCCCGCTGCGCGTCGCAACGCTCGACAGAGGCCGAGAGGCAACCGTCACTGCCTTTCAGATCGCAGCGGAAGAACGGACGGCCTTTGATGAAGTTATGGAGGATTTGCGCGACCGCCGACAGCGTGGCGAGCGACGCTACAGCTTTGCCATGACGGTGGACTTAAAACCCTGCGTGACAGAAGGCGCGCCGCGCAGCGCCGAGCGCGTGGACATCGACCTGAAGACTAACGCTGGCAAACAGGAACTTCCTTTGGCGCGGAACCTTAACCTACGCCAGCAAGGCGTGCCACTTCCCACGTGCACGCCGCCCCAGGGTCTGTAGCCGGCAAAACAATAGGGCGCCGGCGGAACGCCAGCGCCCTTTCCATCGGACTAGCTCTTCAATCGTTAGCGCGGCTGCACCACGATGCGGTTGGTGCCGGGCTGGGTCTGCACCGCCGGCGGCGTCCGCATGGCGCTGTTGCGCGTTGTGGTCACCGGGGTGCGGAAATCGCGGGTGTGGGACCGGTTCATCTGTGCCGGCGGAATTCGATAGTTCGATGTCTCAGAGAAGCTCAGGATACCGTTGGAATTTCCGGCTTGGGCAGCGGGCGCGCCCATCATGGCGACGGACAGAGCGGCTGCGGCAATCATCATCTTGGTCATGGGTGGTACTCCGTAGGGTGATTTCGGTGGCAGCGATCATCGCCGCCGGTTACCCCCATGTGAGGGTGGCATCCCACCGACCACGTGACGCGGATCACACTTTGACGTTGCGATTTGCGGCACACAAAAACGTGAGCGTGGCGGCGCAGAACTGGCCCCTTGCGACTTGCTGATGGAACAAAAAAGGCGGCTTTCGCCGCTTTGCCCCGAGGGCGCTAGCAGCCTGTGCGGCGCCCTTCAAACCTACAGTGTTCTCCTCCTGTTAGTGTGCCCGGTGCACGCGGTTGTTGCGCGGCCCCTTGCGGACCGGAGCGAAGCCGCTTTGGCGCGTCACACCCATGCTGTGGCGCATCGTTTTCGGGTAGTGCCGCTGCGCCTTGGTGGGTGAAATGCGGTGGGTCGCGGTTTCCGAGAAACTCAAGATCCCTCGGTTGCTGCCTGCCTCGGCGGCGTTGACGCTCATCAGGCCCATCAGCAGCGCCGTGGCTGCGATCACCGTCGTTTTCATGCTCTCATCCTTTCTGTTGGGGTCGCTGGCAGCGCCTATCGCCGCCCGCGAGATGCTATCGCTCAGCGCAGCGACTCGCGGTCGATGAAGTTCGCGCGGCGGGCGTCTTCGCGCAGAAGCCGGATGACCTCGGGGGACGGGTTGTGAAAGCTCGCGTGGTTCGGCGAGAGATTGTTGACGTCGATGGATGCCGGCAGGCTGTGCCGGTGCGGCAGCGACTTGGCGTACTCGGGCAA
>ERZ1740058.849-NODE-849-length-18612-cov-13.707657_pt1 | contig 18612 bp, 9 predicted proteins | sample MGYA00581745_ERZ1740058 | MGnify/ENA primary metagenome ERZ1740058 (study PRJEB43018, sample SAMN04849742) | marine metagenome | isolation source: floating plastic debris | place: Pacific Ocean | collected 2008-08-30 | study: EMG produced TPA metagenomics assembly... | reverse complement strand
ATCTTGCGATCGCACCACCAAATCCGTCGCCGCATCGCTCACCTGAGTGAGAAATTCGCCCGCCACACAGAAGTTAAACCCAAACAAGGGCTGCATCTGAACATCTACAGTGAAGCTGACATTTTGCTGAAAGTCCCATTCAACTACGGTCAAATCAAGGCCATCCCGCAGATGAACGGAGTGGTTAGACCACTGGCCAAAGGGCTGATTTAGCGTCCACACGACTTCATTTCCCTCAGCTTGAGCACCGGTTCGCGTTTCCCGCTGGTGGGGCTCTGGCGGCGATGCCGCTAGCATTTCTTGCAAGTCGCTATCGGTCAGGGAAATTTCGTCTCGACTGGACATGAGGATTGGCCCGTAAAGCGCATCACTGGGCGTGGCATCATTGATGCAACCACGCCTACTGTACTTTTACCTTATTGATATTTATTGTCAATTTGGCTATTGCGGATTGTGTTACACATACTCTTGACAATAGTGACAAAAGTTCTAAGCCAAGAACTCACAGATAGCTTCAGCGATCAAGCTGACATGGTGTGCAATGTATGGCCCAGCGTGGTGGGGATAGCGACACTTTGCTGAGTAAGGCAACCATGCAGCGACTCCTATAGAGGATCGCGCTTTTAACTCCCAAAAGTCTTAGAGGCTTTCGCTTGGCATCGCAGTCTCCTGGCTCAAACCTGACTGCATGCGCCACAGTCCAGCATAGATTCCTTGGTTGGCCCATAGCTGTTCATGGGTGCCCTGCTCCACAATTTGTCCCTGAGACATCACATAAATGCGGTCGGCTTGGCGAATAGTGGAGAGGCGATGGGCGATCGCGATCGTCGTCCTCCCCTGAGTAATCTGGGCTAAGGATTTCTGAATCGCCGCTTCCGTTTCGTTGTCCACCGCTGAGGTCGCCTCATCCAGCACCAGAATGAGCGGGTCTTTGAGAATGGCGCGGGCGATCGCCAACCGCTGCCGCTGCCCACCAGACAGTTTCTGTCCCCGTTCGCCGACGATGGTTTCATACCCCTGCGGTAGATGTTCAATAAACGTGTGCGCTTCTGCCAGTTTTGCCGCTTGGATAATCTGCTCCTGACTCGCCTCAAAGCTACCGTAGGCAATATTTTCCGCCACAGTACCGTGGAACAAAAACACGTCTTGACTCACCCAACCGATGCGGCGGCGCAGATCGCTGAGATTTAGAGTCTGAAGGTCTTGACCATCAATGAGAATGTCCCCTTGCTGAGGGATGTAGAACCGGAGCAGCAGCTTGACTAGCGTACTTTTGCCAGAACCCGTCGCCCCTACAATACCGATGGTGGCCCCAGCGGGGATGTGTAAGGATAGCCGTTGGATGACGGGCTGCCGCTGGCGGTAGGCAAAGGTGATGTCCTGAAAAGCGATTGCTCCGCGCAGCGTGGTGGGAAAAACGGTTGAAGAGCTGACCAATTGCTCCACTGGACTCTCCAACAGCCCCATTACACGCCGCACTGAGGCCATTGCCCGCTGATACTCATCGAGAATCTCACCCAGTTCGGTAAAGGGCCACAGCAAATCTTGCACGATAAACACCATAAAGCCGTAGGTGCCGATGCTTAGCTGCCCTGCTAGTACCGCTCGCCCACCCAGGTAAAGTGTGGTGACGAAACCGAGCAAGATCAGAAATCGCAACAGCGGCTGAAACGCAGTGCTCAGGGCAATTGCGCGGCGGTTGCTCAGACGGTAGGCATGGCTTTCAGATGCGACGCAGCCCTGCTCGTAGGCTTCGGTGGCAAAGCTTTTAATGGTGGCAATGCCAGCGATGTTGTTGGCGATGCGATCGCTAATTGCACCATTGCGCTCTCGTACTTCCCCATAGCGTGGAGCCAGCCGCTGCTGAAACCAAAACGTACCTCCCAAAATGAACGGAATTGGCACCATCGCGAGCCAGGCAATGCCAGGGGCAAGAATCACAAAGCTGAGACCCACGGTAGCGACGCGAGTAAAGAAGTCGATCAGGTCGCGGGCACCAGTATCGAGAAAGCGCTCTAGCTGGTTAATGTCGTCGTTGAGGATGGCGAGCAGCGTGCCGGTGCTGCGGTCTTCAAAGTAGGCCAGCTCTAGTCGCTGCAGGTGACCATAGGCATCGACGCGTAGCTCGTGCTGTAGGGTTTGGGCCAGGTTGCGCCAGAGTTTATCTGCGCCATACTGCGTGAGGGATTCTAGCCCCCAGGTGAGAATCGTGAGCAGGGAAACCACCAGGAGTTGGGTCTGAACACTTTGCATGCCCCAGCGAGCCAGTAAGGAGGCATCTTGCTGAACGAGGATATCGACGGCAACGCCAATCAGGAAGGGGGGCGCGATGTCAAACAGGGTGCGACAGGTGGAGCAGACAGTGGCCGCGGCGATTTGGGGCTGGAAGGGTTTGGCGTGGCGCAGTAGGCGCAGTAGGGGAGATGTAGAGCGGTTGACCATTGGTTATGATGACGGCATGAAGATGGATTTGGCAGGCATGCGCGGTCGTCAGAGCAGCGGACGATGGTGCCAGAAGAGGCACTGAACAGGGCGATCTCCAATTGTTTCAAGTTTTCCTCCAGCGGGTTCAAGTCATCGATTTGGTTCCAGGGGATGAAAATTTGATACGTATGATTGTTGAAGTTCGTCAGTAATATCGTCTAAAGCTATCAGGTGAAATTATTGCGACGAACACGCCATAATTCAGCAAGTTTGATAACAGCGGATCAGGCATTTAAGAACATGAATGAATTGACGATGGTTAGCTAGTCGCGATAGCACTTTGTAGGTCTCAAGTGCCTGGAGAATTTCACAAGGGCCAGTGGAGCAAATTTTAGATGCGAATCACACCTAGCTCATCAGTTCAAGGTGAATTAATTAGATAATTTTCGATGTCATCAAGAATCTCATTGATCGCAAGGATGCTTCCAGAGTCATGCCAGTATCCGCCCACAAAATACACTCGATCATTTTGAACAACGTTAAGCTTTTGCCATAGGGGATCTTCTCGTAGTTTTATGTGAGTTTCTGCATCTTGCTCTCTGCCCCATGAGACAAAAAATAGCACGTCGCCATCAATCTCAGACAGCTTTTCCTTTGAAATATTTTCGATGTAGAAATGCTCGCCTCTTTGTGCTGGAGGGCGTTGTAGTCCGATATCATTCAGCACTTCTCCAGGAAAATGATTTTCCCCGTATGCCCAAATTCCATACTCCGAAGATGAGTTAGCAACAGAGACTTCTAATTCTTCACGTTGAGAGCCTAAAGCTTGCTGGATGTTATCGATGCGCTGCCAGTAGTCGTCCATCAGTTGCTGGTTGACATCTTCTTTATTCAGAACTTCTGCTAAAGTCGCTAACTGCTCTTTCCAAGAAGGTGGAGGAAAAGGCAGATCTATTGCCACTGTTGGAGCAATACGTAATAGCTCCTCATAGATATCTTCTGATCTAGAATTAGCAACAATTAGGTCCGGTTTGAGCTGCAATATTTTTTCCAAATTTGGCGCACTGAAATCGCCAATAGAATCAACATTGCCGACCTTATTTTGAATATCCTTTGGAAAGGGAAAGCCTGCCACAAATCCTGATGCAATCGGTTCAATACCTAAGGCCAGACTATTGGCTAAATGATCGGGTCTGAGTGTGATGATGCGCTGAGGGTTGTGGGGAATGCAAGTTTCGCCCATAGCGTGCTGAACAACTCGACAGTCTTCAGGCAACGATTCTGTAACGGCTTGATTGCCGACTTTAATGTTTCTCCCACAGGCGGAGACAACAAGAAACGCTATCACCCCCAGGAAAAAAAAGAGAGTCAAATGACGCAGAGAGCGCTTCATAAAACGATCACCCTGAAAATGACGAAAGATCTTATTTGACACTGCTCAATGGTATGTAAGGGAACTCTATCAGAGGCGTAGTCTTTCCTTATCCTGCTAACTCGCTGATGCAGAGTACAAAGCTAAAATCGCCAAGAAAGTCTACCTTCAACTGTGAACGGTGCAGCTGGGTCTACTCTGGTTCTAGATCTGGCGGAAGTAAAGTAATCTACATCAAAAAGATTTAGGAAATTTAGCGATGCACGAAACTGATCTTGTTCGTAGAAAACAGCAGCATCAGTACGAAAAAAGCTCGGTAATTCAAAAGAATTATCCAAATCTCCTGGCCTATCACCGACATAGTAAAAACCCAAACCAAACCCAAGTCCTTCCAAATTTCCTTGCTGTATTTCGTAGGTTGTCCATAAATTAAATGCGTGCTCAGGAGCATTTCGCAGGCGATTATCTTCTGGAATTGAATTATCTTCTGTGACCCTAGCATCTGTATAGGCGTATCCTGCAAAAATGTTCCAACCTGGCAGAATTTCACCACCGATATCTAGCTCGATACCTTGACTCTTTTGTTCCCCTGTCTGAACTTGAAAGAAAGGGTTATCTGGATCTTCTGTCGTTACGTTTGAACGAGTCAAATCATAAAATGCGAGGGTTGCTGAAAGCTGATCGTTAATATTTGCCTTAACACCAATTTCGTACTGTGTTCCACGCTCGGGAGAGAAAGCATCGCCGTTAGCAGAGATCCCAATGGTTGGACTAAAGGAGCGGGCATAGTTAGCGTATAAAGAAATCGCTGAGATAGGTTGGTAAACGATACCCACCCTTGGGCTAAAAGCTGTGTCTGACTGACGAGTCTCTTCATCGATTAGTAGATTAGTTGACCGCTCCTCAAAGGAATCAAATCGTCCTCCTATTAAAAGCTTTAAATTTTCTGCAAAAGTGATTTGATCTTGAAGGTAAATACCAAGCGTATTTCTAGCTGTAATACTATTGAGGGTAGGTTGCCCAGTAGAGTTAACTGTCTGGTCAAAAACAGGATCGAAGATATCTACTGGTGCGGCGTCACCGAATTCAAAGTCTAAATCGGTAACATCCCTATTTAGACTGAATCCAATCAAAACCTGATGCTCGATTGAACCAGTATTGAACTCTCCTAATAAATTAGTGTCTAGATAATAACTATCGTAATATTGACTGCCATCAAAAAAACGACGATTAAGAGTGCGTAAATCAGGATCTAGGCTACCGTTAAATATACCAAGACTGTCATAATCGTCGTAGAAGGTATATAGGAATGCGTTACGTAATTGCAAATTCTCGTTAAAACGGTGCTCAAGTCGATACCCGACTCTGCCATTAACGGTCAAATTTTCGTCTTGCGGTCCAGCAGCATTGAAACTGCGATCAATCTCCCCGTTAGGATTTGAAAGTACCGTGCCTTCTGCCGGTTGGCCTTCAGGTTGCTGTCCATTTCGTGATAAGACGTTGACGTCTCCTTCTACAGTCAGATTAGTGTTTGGACCTAAGTTAAGGGCAATGTTAGGGGCAACAGAAAATTCACGACCATTGTCAAAGTCTAGAAAGCTGCCAAAATTTCGGTACCCTGCATTTAAACGATATAGTACCGTTTCGGATTCATTCAAAGGTCCAGAGAAGTCAAATGCTCCTCTGTAATCGCTGAAGCTACCAACGCCAGCAGTGACTTCATAAAATGGTTCACGTAGCGGCTGCTTGGTGACAATGTTTACAGTTCCACCGAGAGTTCCTTCTCCAAACAAAACAGATGCTGGTCCTCTAAGTACCTCCAATCTCTCTACGTTGATAAAGGTTCCATCTGAGTTAATTTGTAGGTCAGGGATACCATTGACTAGAAATCCATCGAAACCTTCGAAACCGCGAATCACTACAGTATTTCTTGACCTGGCAGGCCCAGAAAATGGGATAACGCCGCTGACGTTCTCTAACGCATCAGTAAGTTGCTCAGCTTGACGATCTTTAATGACCTCCTGCGGCACGACCCGAATCGACTGGGGAATATCCCGCAACGGCGTATCCGTCCTTGTCGCTGTACTGGCACTCGACGGGTTATACCCTTCATCCCCTTCCCCCGTCACCACCACCTGAATCGCGTCATCCTCTGCACCCGCGATCGCCTCACCCAACCTCACCGCCACGCCCGTCGCCGTCACCTCCCCCACTGGTGGTGCATCGGTGCCCGTAATGGCCACCCGCACTCGGCCTCCCAGTTCATTCGTCACTTGCACCAACGCAATACCCGTCGCTGGCTCAAACTGCTCAAACGATTCCCCCTCGGGCAGGGCCAACATCGCATTGGGAATGTCCGCAATCAGGGCATTGCCCACCGTTTGGGTCGTGGGAGTCGCCAGTTCGCCCGCAGCCGTTTCCAGCACAATCTGCACTCCGGCCTCAGTTTCCTCGATTTGCACCCCAGTAATTTGCGTCAGTGAAGCTTCAATTTGGGCCACCCAGTCGGCCACGGTGGTCGCCGGAGGAGAGTCAGGCGTTACACGGGGCAAGTCGGCAACGTTCACCACGGGGGAGATCGCCACCGACTCGTCAATCGCCGCTGCTGTTTCTAGTCTTGCGGGCATGGTTTCTACCGCTTGGGAGACTGCACGGGCTGCTGCTTGCTCTATTAGTGAGGTCAACGCTTGATCCGGCGAGGCGTTCCCTTCGTCAGCGCTTGCTGGGGCTACTTCCCGGGCCATCGCCCCGCCTGCGATCGCCAACAGTACTGCTAGCCGCACCGAGATCCAAAAATTCATCATCGCCGTTACCATCCCCGCACGTTGGCGAACTCCTCAATTGAGAGCAGTTCTTATTTATGTGGGCCGAGTGTAGAGAATGTAGGGCGATCTAATCTACTCTGAAACCGAAGGATCACCCCAAAAGCGAACTTTTAGGTAATTTCTTTCCCCGCAGGCAATCACTGGGGCTGATACCAAACTGGCGCTTAAAGGCGATCGCAAACTGAGCCGGGTTAGCATAGCCGACGATATTGGCAATCTCGGCCACGGTTTGACCAGACTGCCGCAAAAGCTGCTCCGCCTGCTGCATGCGCTGCTGGGTCAAATAGGCAAAAGGCGTGACACCAAACACCGCCTTAAATCCCTTTTGCAGGGTGCGATCGCTGACCCCCACCTGTTGCGCTAAGGTCGTTTGGCAGGGCGGTGATTCGAGGTGTGATCGTAAGATTTCCGCTGCGTGGTGAATGCGGGCGGCGGTATCTGCCTTCAGCGATGGGGTGGGCAATCTTGTTGGTGACGTCATCATACTGTCAAGCTGCAGCGCCATCAGCTCAAACACTTTGGCCTGTAGATAGGTGCGCTTAGTCATACCTTGAAAGGGACAGTTAATGATCTGCTTAACCACGAGGCACATGGCGTCTGTCGTTCGCGGTGAGAAGCGTTGCTGCCAGTCGTTTCCCATGGCGAGGGGCTGCAACGAGACCGGCAGCTCACCCTGACCGTTGGCAAAAAACTGGCGAAACAAGGCCGGAGTCATGTGGATATTAACCCCAACTTGCCGCTGTGCTGTTTGGGGTCGCACAAAATGACTAGGCTGAATGCCGCTGCCGCCGACATAACTGTGGCTTGCGTCTATGTGCAAACAGCGATCGCCCTGCCCGTAGTCACCACTGTCGATCACGCCTGAGAGATAGGCACAAAACTGCACTGGATGCTCGTTTTCTGGCACTCGTTCGACCCAACCGTGCTGTACGACATCAACAATGCACAGTTCCAACCCGTCACAGAGTTGAATCTCTCGTTTGTGTCCTTGTCCTAATGCTGGCGGTTCCGGATAAATCGTCTCCACCTGATCGCTCGACGTGACGGGCGGAAAGTGCTGTCCGGCTTCTGCATAGATGGCATCAATATCGTGGGTGGTCAGGTCAAGGCTCATAGGAGACGCAGGAACTTCCAGAATTAGTGAGAATTAGTGTCAATAATCTCGATCTAACTCTGAAAAGTCAAGGCGGCCGCTGGTAAGGGTAATCGCCGCTGCGCCCATTACTCGCCGATCATCACTCGTCCCTCGGTCCATTTCACCCCTGACTGCACCCGCCATAAATGGGCATAGATACCGATTTGGGCGAGCCGTTCATCATGGTTTCCCTGTTCAACTATCTGGCCCTTAGGCTATCACATGCATGCAGTCGGCCTGACGAATTTAGACAGGCGGTGAGCGATCGCGTCTCAAGCGGATGAGAACGAAGCGAGTTCCAACGTGAATTTGATGAGGCGACAAGACTCCACCAAATTCGCGCTGGCGAACTCAGCGAAGGTCTCGCTCATGGATCGCTCAAGCTACATTACCTTCTAGACCAGGCCCATCAACAGTGTGTTGTTCTAGAAACACCGGACAACCCGGCAGCTACTCCCCTTCGTCTTACGCTGTGCCTTAAGTCACGGGGCTGGGTAAGCCAATTTTCCAGCCGTGCGATCGCGCCTTCACATCCCATAATCGCGCATACAGCCCATCCTGCTTGACTAGCGTTGGGTGCTGTCCCTGCTCTACAACCCGCCCCTGATCCAGCACCAGTATCTGGTCGGCAGCGGCAATAGTCGTCAGCCGATGGGCAATCACAATCAGCGTTTTCTCAGTACTCAACGCCTGAATCGCCTGCTGAATCAGCCGTTCATTCTCAGGGTCGATGGAGGCTGTCGCTTCATCTAACAGCACAATCGGCGCATCTTTGAGCATGGCGCGAGCGATCGAAATGCGCTGCTTTTCACCGCCCGACAGGGTCGCGCCGCCTTCACCCACCATTGTCTGGTAGCCCTCCGGCAGGCGGGTAATGAACTCGTGGCACTGAGCCGCTTGGGCCGCCGCCATCACTTGGGCTTCCGTCGCCTCCGGGTTGCCAAAGCGAATGTTTTCAAAAATGGTGTCGTTAAACAGATACACATCTTGAAAGACCATCGTCATCTGGGCCAGCAGCGTATTGGTGGGAATCTGCCGCACATCCACCCCGCCCAGGGTCACGGCTCCAGCATTGACATCCCAAAAGCGGGCAATCAGGTTGGTAACGGTGGTTTTGCCGGAGCCGCTGGGGCCAACTAACGCCGTCATTGAACCAGGGGGAATCTGGAAACTGACCTGGTCAAGCACGGTCTCACCGCCATAGCTAAAGCTGACGTTTTGGAATTCAATCGCGGTATCGCGCAGCGGTTGGGCTGTAGATGCCGTCGGCAGCAGGGGTGCCTGCAAAAATTCGTTCAGATTACGCACGCAGTTTTGCATGATGCGATACAGTTCTGACATGTCAGCCATCGCCATCAGCGGCGTGTAAAAAGCCAGCCCCAACACCATAAAAAAGAGGAAGCGATCGCCCGCCAGACTGCCATTCACAAAGAACGCCGCCCCGACCACCAGCAGCAACGCAAAGCCCAGTTCTAAGGTAGATAAAAAGAGGATCATCGCTGGGACGATCTGCGTCACGGTGTCGAGACTGGCGGTGCGATACTGCCGCAACCCAGTGCGAAACTGTTGCAGGCGATCGCCGCCGAGATTAAACGCCCGAATCACCGCAATGCCCTGAATGTATTCCACCATGCGGGCATTGGCCTGCACTCGCGCCGCTGCCTGCACTCGCCACACCCGCGCAAACACCTGCTCGGAGTAGCGCAAGGCTAAAAGCGCAAAGGGCACACTAGAAGCCAGAACCAGCGCTAGCCGCCAGTCATACACCAGCATGACGACAAAAATCAGGATGGGCGTGACCATCGCGCTTATCAAGCTCTCTAGAACGTGATGGGGTTCTAGGTACATGATGTTGGTGGTGAAGAGGGCATCAATGGTGCCCGTCTCATGCCGGGTAAAAAAGCCCAAAGGCAGCCGCCGGAGATAGTCCGCCAAAAAGACTCGCAGCCGCGTTTGGACGGCAATAGTCAAGGCATAGGCCTGGGTATTGGCCCGATAGCCGAACCCGATTTGCGCCAGGCAGAGGACGAAAATTGCGATCGCATAGCCCCACAGTTGGCCGGTATCCGCTGGCGCCCCATCAGTCGCCTGAAACAGCGCCACTAAGACCAAATACACCAGGTAACTGGTAAATCCAATGGCCATACCCTCGACCCAACGCCAGCGCACCGCCCGCCAAAAATAATGCTCCGCCCCCGGTGGAATCAGCTTGCGCATCATCGTCCAGACGGTGTCGGTTTCATCCAATACCCGATACAGATTCTCTAAGGGCTCATCAACTTCCGAGACCTCGTGGAATAAAGGCGACACCCATTGAGTCACTTCCCCACTACCCCAGCCCTTGACTCCCTCACGCTCCGAACCAAACTGCCAATCCCGCGCCGTCATGTGCGCCTGCCACTGGGCTTGATACAGGTCGCAGGTTTCTAGCAGCGACGCGTGGCTGCCCTGCGCCACAATTTGTCCCTGGTCAACCACCAAAATTTGATCGGCTTCGGTAATGGTCGATAGTCGGTGAGCTACGACGATTAGAGTTTTGTTGCCCCCCGCTAGTAGCCCCGCCAGTGCCGCCTGTACCAACGCCTCATTTTCCGGATCAACGTAGGCGGTGGCTTCGTCCAGCACAATAATCGGCACGGCTTTGAGAATGGCGCGGGCGATGGAAAGTCGCTGCCGCTGTCCGCCGCTGAGGCTGACGCCGTTTTCCCCGACAGGAGTGTCGTAGCCCTGGGGGAAGGCCTCGATAAAGTCATGACAGCGGGCCGCTTTGGCCGCTGCGACAATCGCGTCGCGGCTAGCCGTGGGATTGCCAATGCGGATGTTTTCCAAAATGGTGTCGTTAAACAAAAACACATCCTGAAACACAAACGAGACCCGGTTCATCAATTGTTCAACGGCGATGTCCTTGACATTGACGCCCCCGATCGCGATCGCCCCGTCACCGACATCCCAAAAGCGGGGAATCAACTTGGCGATGGTGCTTTTGCCTGCCCCCGATGGCCCCACTAACGCCGTGACACTGCCCGCTGGAGCGGTAAAGCTGATATTTTTCAGAACAGTCGTATCGCCATAGCCGAAGCTGACATTGTGAAAGGCGATCGCATTGCCTTGGGGGATTTGAGGCTGCTCCGGATCGGCCAGATCCGGCTGACTGAACACCGCCGCAATTCGCTGAGAGGCGGCATTCACCTGGTAAAAACCAGTAAAGCCGTGAAACAGCACCGCCATAATCGGGCGGTTAAAGCCAATGCCCATGACGACAAACAGCACAAATGTCGGCAGGCTGAGGGAATCCATTAGATACAGGGCAATCCCGGCTGGCACTACGGTCACTGCGGCCGATCGCATTAGGGTGAGCATAATGGCCGACGGCAGCGCTGAGAGGCGGGTGGTGCGCACATAGACCTGGCGCATTTTCTCCACCACATCCTGCAATTGAGCGAAGGAAAAGTCGGTGCGGGTAAAGGCTTTCACCACCTTCATGCCGTTGATGTACTGGATTACGACCCCGTTCATTTTGGCTAGCAGGGCGTTGTAGGCGCTCATATCAAAGCGCGCCATCATGAAACCGAAGAAGCCGAGGGCGATCGCCGCACTGGCCAGCGTCGCTAGGGTCATCCGCCAATCAACGAGAAAGAGCAAAATACCCGCCAGCAGCGGCACCGTCACCCCGGCCACCACGTCAGGGATGATGTGGGCTAAGCCCTGCTCCAACTGCTCCACGTCCTCATGGATGATCTTTTTGATCTCACCCGTCGTGCGGTTGGTGAAATAGCCTAGGGGCAAGCGACCGAGCTTGCGGGCTAGCTCAATGCGCAGGTCGTAAAGGATGGTGTAGGCCGCAATGTGGGATAGTCGGGTGGAGAGTCCCTTGCAGATACCTTTACCCACTACGGCACCCACCGCCCACCAGGCCAACTGCCCGATGTATTGAGCATCTAGTGGGGCTGAGGACGTGCCAAATACTTGCAGGCTCACCAAGTAGATCAGATAGTAGGGCACCAGTCCCAACGCCGCCCCGATCGCCGCCAAAAGTCCTGATAACGCCAGGGATAAGCGCTGTTGCAGTACCACGCGCCGAAAGGACATGGGAGCTGCAGGTGCAGTCACCTGAGTCTCAACTAAGCCCAATTGCTCCACCGCCCAGCCCTTCGCCTCATCCAGAGATCCAAACACTTTGCCCGGACAGCCATACATATTTCGAGTGACCGTCGCCACCATCGGCCCCCATAGGGCAATTAGTTTGGTGGAGTCAGGCACCATCGCCACGCCAGCACAATACTGAGAAATCTCTGGCTTGTGGAGCTTCGTCCAGGCAATACCCTCTTTACGCATTTGCTTAGCGACCGACGATCGCTTGCCCTGCTCCTCTGCCGCCTCAGCATCATCCCGCTGGAACACCAGTGCAAATCGCTCTCGCTTCGCTAGCCACGCTTCAAAGCGGCGATAGAAGCGAGTCATCTCATCGGGAGTACCCATACCCTGAAACCGAACGGACACCAAGGGCCAACGACTGTCATCAATAGTTACCATGAGGAATGCTCCAGGACAGTAAATCAGGATTTCAAACGAATCAAGCAAAGTAAATGAGCTATGCCGCTAGGCTCGGGAAGCAAGCTATGAACTGATTGGCAACCTCAGTTTTAAGTGACAACACCGTGGCGAAAGCAGAACCAGATTTTTGGCCGTGTTAATGTCTTCGCCCTGAAAAATCGACCTTCTCAAAGACTCCAAGAATAAAGATTTCCCTCGCTTTCACAGCCCTCTAGACGGAGTTTTTTGACGCCTAAACGGAGCTTTTGCGATCGCCCTCAGCATTGCCTTGCTAGGTGAAGTCGGCGGCTTGAGGCGAGATCGTGATTTCAGGGCGATTTTGACTCCTCACTCGCTTCAGATACCCTGTAGACACCTTCCACGCATCTCGACCGTAGCTAATGGGAATTAATTTCAATAACTGCGTTTCATTCTAGCTTGCTCATGACTAACTCGTGTTCCCCTGGTGGGTGCTGGTCATCGTGGTGCGCTTAGAACTTAGCTCTGACCTGCACACCAAAGGTCCTGGGAGCGCCGAAAGTTCCAACCGTACCCGTGCTGAGTTCAAACGCTTGAGTCACATACTCGGTGTCAAACACATTGTTGGCAAACGCATAGAAGCCATAGTCCTCGTATTCATATCCCAAACGCAGATTCGCTAGGGCAAACGCCTCTTGTTCAATGGTGTTGAGTTCATCAAAAAACGTATTGCCGAACCCAATGACCTCCAATCGCCCGAAGAAACCGGTTTCACTACGATATTGAGCGGCTACGTTATAGGTCAGATTAGGGGTAAACGGGGTGCGGTTGCCTGCCAGGGCAATGCCGGTAAAAGCATCGGTGCCGTTGCGAAATTCGGCATTGAGCAGCCCCACTCCGGCAATCAACTCCAGCCCTGATACCGGCCGCGCAATGATCTCTAACTCACCCCCAATAACGCGAGTATCGGCATTGCCAATCACCACCTCGCCGCCTTGAAGACTAGGAAACTGAAAATTAGAGACGTCGTTGTAGAATCCCGCCACGTTTACGCTCAGGCGATCCTCTAGCCAGGAAGATTTGAAGCCGACTTCGTAGTTCCAGGAAGTTTCAGCCTCAAACACTGCTGTATCTTCACTAATCGGATCAAAGCTTGCCCCAGGGGGCCGGTAACCACGAGTGATGCTGCCATAGAGCAAGATATTGGGGTTCAGGCGATAATCAATGGCCAATCGCGGCAGCAGCTCTGAACCGTCAGCTTCAACATCCTCTAACTCCAGTAGAGGGATAACCAGCGTGCCATCCCGAGACGTAAAGATCCGCTCGAAGTCCGTGGTGGTGCGGGTATTTTCATACCGCAAGCCGGTGGTCAGCGTCAGCGCGTCGGTGACGCCATAGCTCACCTGACCAAAGGCGGCCAGCGTTCGACTGTCGGTATCGCCATCGCCGCGATTTTCCCCAGCGGGTAACGGAGCGGTAGCCGGGGTATCCAAGCCGTTAATAAAGGCGCGATCGTTCTCAAAAGTGGAGGTTTCAAAGTAGCCGCCGACAATCCACTGCAGGCGATCGCTGGCCTCAGGCGACTGCACCCGCAACTCTTGCGTAAACACCCGTGAGGCAAAATCAGGGGCATTGATCTCTAGGTCAGCGGCGGTGGCGTCTTGGTCAAAGGCCGCTTCTTGACTCGAAAAGCGATGGGCCGTGATGGACGTGACGCGAATATCGGGGGTACTGTAAGCGACTCGCAGAGATTGAGCATTGGTAACCAAATCATTGAACCCGTCAAAGTCCAACTCGGTCTCAAACGGATCGTCGGCATCCAACAATACAAAGGGTTCTGCCCCTTCTCGATAATCACCAAAGGAGGCGTTGAACAAGATTTCCCATTCATCTGCAGGCGTCCACAATAGCTGAGCCCGTCCCGTCCCGCCAGCGCTGTGATCCACATCGGTATCCAGCAAGGTGTTGGTGACAAAGCCATCTTGGCGGCTGTAGTTACCCGAGAGTCGATAAAACAGCTCATCTTCGATTAACGGCCCACTCACACTGGCCTGAGCATCAAAGGCCGCATAGCTCCCGACACTGAGGGCGGTATTGACCTCAAACTCATTAGTGGGGCGGCGCGTGATGATGTTGACGACGCCGCCTAACGAACTGCGCCCATACAGCGTATTTTGCGGCCCTCTGAGCACCTCCACCCGTTCTAAATCGGTCAGGTCTTGATCGATGAAACCGGCAAAGTCGTAGGGCACATCATCGACGAAAAAGCCGACGCCATCCCGACTGAAGGCGTTAAAGTTGGTGACTCCTCGCAGGCTGTAGAAGGGGGCAGTGCGGTTAGCGCCACTGGGAAAGAAGGTGAAATTGGGGGTGTTGTCGGCGATGCCGTCTAATGAGTCAACGTTGGCATCTTCGAGTTGCTGTTCGGTCAGTACCGTGATGCTCAGGGGCACGTCTTGCACGTCCTCCGGCGTCCGCTCAGCGGTCACCACCACCCGCAGGGGAGCGTCCGCGATCGCGGGCTCAGCACTACTCGCATCAGGGGCGATCGCTCCCAACGTCACCCCCAATACCAACCCGTCTGCCGCAGTGCTGAAGGTGGTGGTCGGGGGCGCGTCGACCCCAGTAATCACCACCCGCACTCGATTGTCAGGCAGACTAGCAACGGTCACTAAGGCAATGCCCTCGGCCGGATTGGCCACTTGAAATTCATCGCTATCCGATAACGCCAGCACCGCATTGGGGATTTCGGCAATCTGCGCATGGCCAATGACAGTTAGCGCCGGGGCGGCCAAGTCACCCGCCGCCGTCGTTAACGTAATGGCTAAACCATCCTCGCTAGGCATTACCTCAATCGCTGTAATCGAAACCGCCGCTGGCACTTGAGACAGCTCAGCTTCCGAGCTAGCTGGTTGGGGCGCTGGCCAAGATTCATGGGCGGCAGCGGGCAGCTTTGACATCCCGATTAATCCAGTGAATAGCGCTAATTGCAGTCCCCACCGTACTGACTTCGACCCTAGCCACACACGCATCGCACATCCTCACACGACATTGCGAGTACTATTGACAACTACTCGCAAATATATTTGAGACGCATCTTAAGAGACAGGACGCGATCGTGTCTTTCGCCAAACGGATTTTATTTTGTTGCGAAACGGATCAGTGCTTTTTATACGTATTCGGACTCACGCCAAACTTACGCTTAAAGGCCGTACTAAAGGCACTGAGATTGGTATAACCCACCAGACCGGCAACGTCTGACACACTACATTGACCCGTCTTGAGCAACGCTTGAGCTTGCTGCATGCGATGTTGATACAGATAGCCAAATACCGTGGTGCCAAAGACCTGACGGAAACCGACTTTCAGCTTGTAATCGTTGAGGCCCACTAAATGAGATAGCGTCGTTAACGAAGGCGGCTCCTCTAAATTGCCAAGCAAAATTTCACTAGCGTGGTGAATCCGTTCCACATCACTGGCATTCAAGACCTTCTTGCGAGTAGCTGCTGGTGTTACCTCGGCCACTTGGTGCAGCGACAGGGCGAGTAATTCAAGGACTTTGCCTTCCAAATACAGTCGCTTGGTGAGGCCCTGGTAAGGGCAGTGCACCACCTGCTGAACGACCAGCTCCATCGCCGGGGGCATGCGCCCACTTTGCAAATACAGCGAGAGTGGTTGCCCTGCTAATGCCTGCCCCAGTTCTTTCGGCAGATACTCCAGCTGCTGCCCAATCAGAGTATTCAGCGTATCCAGATCAACATACGTTGACAGTAGCTGCTGCTGCCCTTGGGCATATTCCATCGTGCCGGTGTCGGCATCCGTGGTAAATCCTACGGCAAAGTGCTTGGCTCGAAACCGAATGTCTTGATTTTGACCCGTAATTTTCCCTCTAGTTTCTCCTGTAATACCAAAGCCAAACCGCAGCAGCGAGATATTCCCGGTTTCTTGAATCGCCAACGAGAGGGCATCGTGAAAATGGCAATTTTGCATCACCATATCGATGCCAGGACGCAGTTGTAGGCGACGTATCCAGCCATCACAAATCGGCTCAGGAAAGTGAATCAACTGCTCATCAGGGGCAGCGGTGAAAGCCGGTTTTGGGGAAGTTCGCCACTCGGCAAACAGTTCGTGAATGTCTGGGGCGGAAAAACTGACCTGCATGGTGCGGCAACGCTGATGGGGCAATCAGTCTAGATAATGATGTGCCTGCATGCTACTACCCCCACCCTGGCTTATCAAGAGTGGCTGTCAACAAAACCTCAGTATTCTGCTCTATTCAACCCGATGCATGGCATCCAGCACTGCTGGATCAACTGGATTGCCATCCAGCGTCATTTGCGTTGCCGTGACTTCCGAAGACTGGAAAAGCCAGCACCCGGACTGCTGAACAGCTGCAATTTTCTGCACCACGTTGCCAGCGTAGGTGTGAAGATCGCCGTTCATTTCAATGTCTGTTGTAAAGTCTCCCTCAACGGTGAGGAATGCCGTGTCGTTCTCAATCTTGATATCTCGAATCTGTGAGTTAACCGTTGATTTAGGTTGACCTTTCTGGGCTTGCTGCTCACGCTCAATGAGCTGTTTTAGGGTCATCTCATGGCCATTTTCGGTATATCGAAAATCAGACGTCACCACCTCCTGGAACTGCTCAAAGTCTTTGCGCTCCAAAATATCTAAAAAGCGCTCATACAAGGCCGTGATGGCTAAATGAGATGGGTTGATGTCACTCATGTTAACGTCTCCTGATTGGGCTGCAGTTGAGAGGTATTAAGTAGGTTGGGCTAATTAAACCGAGGTACATAACAACGCGCCTATCACCTGAAGGCGTGTGTGGGCAAGGGTTCAAGGTTGTTTACCTTTCTTAAAGTGCCTCGAACTTTATACGCCAACCTACTTAGTTTCTTGAAAAATCACAAAAACGACCAAAATGCTGGCTAGCGCGATCGCCATACTGAGGCCAAATAATCCTGGGTAGCCGATCGCTTGGGCGACGATACCGCTGATGACAGCGGCGAAGACACCGCTGAAATAGGCGATGGATGACTGCACTGTGTAGTCTGTACCCGCTGTGCCCACCTGGCTTTGGTCCATCATGATGGTGAACAAGGTGGTGGTCGCCATGCTGTTGATTACCTGGTTGGTAATCGCCACCAGCGATAACATCGGAAAACTAACAAAGCCCGCCACGGGCAGTAAATAAGTGGCGATCGCCCCCACCTGCAGAGAGCCGAAAATCAGCAGCGATCGCTTGCGGCCCAATTGGGTAATCAGTAACCCTGCCACTAGGGCTCCGGCAAAGCCCGCGCTGTAGCTGATGACGCCTAAGAGCAAACCAATATCCGCCAGCGATAGCCCCACATCCACCAACAACGGTCGGAACATGGTGGAAGCCATATAAGGCCCAAAGGCATAGGTCATTAAAACCAGCAGCCATCCGCTGATTTGCGGACGACGGCAAAAATTTGTCAGGGTCTTAAAGTAACCCTTGATAGCGTTTAATTCTCCATAACCTGCCGGTTTTTGTTGAACACTTTCCCGGTGCCTGATTAGGGGAATGAGCGCCAAAAGGATCAGGCCCGCTAAGCTCAGGAGCGTCCCTTGCCAGCCCCAAAAATTGAGCAAAAGTAACATGCCTCCACCCCCAATCAGTGCTCCCAGGGCATTGCCACCTCGCTGTACTCCATTGCCGAATCCCCGCTCCTGAGGAGACAATAAACCTACGGCCAGGGCATCGGTCGCAATGTCCTGACTGGCGCTGAGTACACTAATCAGCAAAGCACCTGCCAATAAAAGCTGAAATTGACTCGACACGTTGACAAAGGCCAGCGCAATCGTAGTGCCGCCCAATAGTATTTGAAACCCAAAAATCCAAACGCGATAATGGCCCCAGCGGGTAAACCCATATCGATCAATGAAAGGCGACCACAAGAACTTGAAGATGAGCGGTAACGCCAGCAAATTCAGCAGCCCGATGGTTCTTAAAGAGAGACCTTGCTGACGCAGAAAAATCGGCAGAGTCTCATAGAGAAAGGTGATCGGGATATATTGGGAGACATACAAACTGCAGAGTAGCCCCAGTCTTTTGAGTTGTTGACGGTTCATGGTCGAGGATGCATTGAAGCAGACGATTGATTAGAAATCGGAGCGAACTTGAACGCCGAAAATGCGGCGATCGCCATAGGAGGCGAAATCTTGCCCGAGTGCTGCAAAGGCCGTTGTGATGTATTCCGTGTCAAATAAGTTCGTTGCAAACAGATAAACGCCCCCCCGGTCCCACTCGTATCCAATCCGGGCATTGACTAAGGCAAAGGGGTCTTGCTGAAACTGATTGGCGTCATCAAAGAAAG
>ERZ1740058.848-NODE-848-length-18613-cov-10.006143_pt1 | contig 18613 bp, 19 predicted proteins | sample MGYA00581745_ERZ1740058 | MGnify/ENA primary metagenome ERZ1740058 (study PRJEB43018, sample SAMN04849742) | marine metagenome | isolation source: floating plastic debris | place: Pacific Ocean | collected 2008-08-30 | study: EMG produced TPA metagenomics... | reverse complement strand
GACAAGGGCTTTGTCTGAGGAAAAGACGCAGTTACCATGGTGCTAAAGCTCCAAACATGATGGCTCAGAAAACAAGGCCTGTTCAAACGGCCAAGGTCACGTTCATTAAAGTAGACCCTAAACGGATGGATTTAAATTTTGGTTATGGAAACTACATTTAGTCGATAATGTCGGCAATTCATTAATTTCCAGCCATTGAAGCTTAATCCCAAACCCACAATTTAAGTGCTTCAAAAATTAATGATCACTTAAGTTTCTGCCGCCAAAAACGAGTCATTCTATTCAAGTTATTGCTCGCAGTCTATGCTGTACTGACGGTGTCCTGAGGCTTCGGCCTTTGTCAAGCCTTCCCTGGACAACGGGTGCCCAGACTGACCTGCCATGCCCATACAACTTTCCACTACAAGTCATTTATAGAAATCTATGTCGAAAATTAATCTTTCTATTGATTAAATATTTCGTCAAATTCCATTCAGTTGGTCCAGATTCGAGTGAAAAAATAATCTCATTCAGAAGTTTAAGTTGCCCTCAGAAAAATTGCGGCGGGCATGAGATTTCATCGATCGCTGGGCGCAACTCCTAAACGTCTGGCAAATTCATTTAAAGCTGTCGGTAATGAGGTGTCGTCGGCGTATTTCTCCAGCTTGCACCCCCAAAATGCTCGCACAACACCCTGACTCCTCACCCTTTGCCCCTCACCCACTCAGACATCACCCTGCTTCCTCCCAACGCCACTGGTTTGATGGCCATCCTGGCCGTCCGCTTCGCTTCAGCCAGCGAGAAGCCGATCTTTCGGCAGTCTGGTGGGTTTGGGCAGGCTAGGAAGCCTACCCAACGAGGGTTTTGATCACGCTCGGGTCTTGTGGAAAAGACTATCGCCCCTCCTCAATCGGCAAGAACCCCACCTCAAAGGCACTCGGCGATCGCGGCTACGCCACCATGGCTGAAGTCGCCTTATACCGATGCTCTCAAACCAGTCTACAGATCTGGCTCCCCGGCATTGCCAAGATGGCATCGGGACTCTGATCACTGAGAGTTGGTATAGCAGAAGTCGGAATGAAGAAGTCGGAAGTCAGAATTAAAAGACTGATCTGAGGGTGATTTCAGGCATTCGAGGTGACCTGATCAAACTGCGGCTTGCCACATTAGAGTATGCCAAGAAATAACGTGTCCAAGAACCCGGTTTCTATGAAAAACTCGCTGCAGAGTGTGGACTTGTTCCCAGAAACCGGGTTCTTCAGGTGGGATATTTCTTATTTTGGATTACTCTTAGACGGCTCACCCCCCGTCAAGTTTTCTGATAAATCTCTCGGGTGCCTTGCTTGGCGACTAGCGTGTATTGCTCCTGCAGATGATGGGCAAATACGCTCCAGACGGCCTTCTCGTTGCGTAAATACCAAGGAATACCGCTTTTCTTGACGATAAAATCTGGTTTCAAGGCCAAAATTTTATTCATTTCGGATTGCGGCGTGGGTGCCACATCCGATGAGCAGAAAGGTAACAGAGAGGCTCTCACAACATTAGACGGATGGGTGCTGCAAGGCGTGATGGGTGGCGCATTGATCAGCCAGTAGACCAGGTGATCGGTCATCATATAGACCGATTCGTCCGATCGCCTGTGTTCTATTAGGTAGGTTGCGGTTTTGTAGGACAGGTTGGACTGTAGCAGCCCATGGGGCGAGTCCATCTTGTCTAATAGATCGGAATAGTCTGCAATCACAGACGAGGTTAATGAGAAAAACAGCACGGTAGTAGTCGCCATTGTCCCCACAGTTGAGAGACTCAATCTTTTGCAGTCAGGCTTAAAAGTCGCCAACATGATGACCAAAAGAATACTCAAAAACGGCACTAACTGAATCAGGTAATGATTTTGCAGCGATCCCCCTCGCAACATTGAGAGCGCTATCGTGGCTAGAAAGAGCAGGGTAACGCCGCCAAGGTGATCTGGTGATGATAGGGGTGATTTTGACACCTGCACCAGTGCATATATCAGGCCAAAAAGTGGGATCAGCCATCCCCAAGTATGAGCCAACAGTAACCAAGATAGACTCCAATTTGGGATTTGAATATTCACGACTTGAGCGCTGGCATAACTGACAGGGGCTAAAATGACTGCCCGCCACCACACGCCAATTTTTCCGGCCCAAGCATAGGGAATTATCGTCAGCAAAAAGCAGGTGACATGCCCTAAGACATAAGCGCTCTGCTGATAAAACATCACCGCTAAAGGCAGTTTTTGCCGCCAAGAAACCAGGAGTAAAAGCAGTCCACAGCCCAAAGAAACGTATAACAGATTGAGTCGAATGAGGGAGGCGATCGCGAGCAGTGCGCCGATGCCAAAAGTCTTAGAAATCCCCGGCTTGGGATTGGTCACGACCCAATAGAACGCAACACTGATGGGCACTAAGGCCACGATTTCGCTCATGGTGGCCTGGCCTGTCGGGATCTGACCCACCATGAAAACAGACAACAAGCTCGCCACCCAGCCTAGCTTTCGGCCATAACGCTTGACCACCGTTAGAAAAACACAGAAGGCCATCGCTGTCACGCACAAGGTGCCGGCAAACCTGACGGCAGTGATGCTCTGGCCAAACATCATCATAAAAAGTGAATAGCTAAAAAAGGCGATCGGGGGTTTTAGATCCCAGAATTCACCATAGGGAAGATGGCCGTCGAGAATCGAGCCACCCATCACAATGAAGGCGCTCTCATCCCAATTAATGACATCTTTGAAATAATACGGAAACCGCAGAAATAAAGCGAAAGCAAAAAGTAAGAGTAATACAACGAAGTGATTGTCGGAAGAGTACTGTTTGCCCGAAATTCCCGATTTCACAATGTCAGTCTTTTCATCAAAAGCCTCTAGTTTTATCTGACTGGTGGCCGAGCTGAAGTGTCTTCCTAAAGACAGTCCTGTTTTTGTTAAGGATATCTATGCCTGTCAAAACAAAGCGCGTTGATGAGGCGTTCGTGAGATCGCAGGTTTCAGCAAAGTTCATACCGAAAAAACCATCTTTTTGGAATTGAGACCTCAAATAACAACTCTAGGCACTCTAGTCGGAAAATCGAGAATTATTTTTTATGCACGTAGCGAATTGATATCTTTGCTGAATACCTTAACAGGTCTAGGTGATGATTGACTTAATCTTTAAGGCTGTTGGGCATCAGCAAGAAAGTCTATATTCTTGTTATCAATATAGACTTCTCTCTAGTGCAAAAGTGATGCCAATAATTAATTTCTCGAACGTATCCTGAAGTTTTAAGCTGTTAAAACTTGCGATCCCAGAATCTTTGGCATTTTGACGGTTTCGGGTGGTGTGAGGCTACAAATGATATTAGATTTAGCCTCTTTGTCTGTTTAGCCATCGCGGTTGCATCGTCGGACATGGCAAGTTACGCACAGAGAAAATGCATCTTTAGAACGTATTTTCAGGATTGCAAGTTCTTAAATTGCAATGCTATGTCTGTACCCCACGAAAGCAAGAAACACAGTGTCTTGATCAACTCAGGGAGGTCGCGCGCGGCTGCAGTCGCTCGGCCACCCCCGGATCATGGGAAGTGAAAATCAGCGTGCCGCCCTGCTGGGTAAAGGTTGTCAGAACATTGAGCATCCACTCTAGAGAGGTGGGATCTTGACCCACCATGATCTCGTCCAATAGACAGATTTGTGGCTGCCGGGCCAGCACGGCCCCCAGCGCCAAGCGTCGTTTTTGCCCCTGCGACAGTGCTTGCGGATGGCGATCGGCACAGTGGCTGAGATTGAGCTGTTCTAACCATTGTCGGGCCTGGGCCGGGGCCACCTTGGACTGCTGAATCTCAGCCTCAACGCTGTCGGCAAAGAGCTGATGATTGGGGTTTTGCAGCACAAACCCGACGGTTCGAGCAATCTGCACCACGTTTTGCCCTGTGACATCCTGCCCGAGAATTTTGAGCTGGCCCGTGGCGGGTTTGAGTAACCCACTGAGCAGTCTGAGCAGGGTGGTTTTGCCGCAGCCGTTATCGCCCTGCAGCAGCACCGTATCGCCGTTCTCAACCTGCAGGTCAGGAAAGGGCGGGTAGCCGCCCCAACTCAGTTGATGGGTTTGCAAAACCAGTCTGCCCGGTGATGTCTCTGGCGGTGGGTGTAGCGGCTTAGAGGCTGTTTCTGTTGCCCTGACTGTCCCAGTGAAGGGGTTCTGGGCTGTGGCCTCGACGGTTGCAGGCGTGAAGGACTTGAGGGCTGACACGGCAATGGGACGAACCTCACCCGCTTCAATCCGATAGGCGCGATCGCACAGCCCCCGCACTAATTCCAGGCGATGTTCGATCAGCAACACGGCCTGTCCCTGTTGCACCTGTTTTTGTAAGCACTCTAGGAGGTGCTGCACGCCAGCGGCATCTAAAAAGGCAAAGGGCTCATCCAAGAGCAGCAGATCGGGCTGCCGGGTTAACAAACAGGCCAGCAACAGGCGTTGCTTTTGGCCCGCTGAGAGTTGGCGAATCGTCCAGGCTTGCTGCTCAACGAGGTCAAATTCCGTTAGCGCTGTCTGCGCTAGGGCCTGGATCTCACCGGGCGGTAGGTTCCAATTTTCCAGACCAAAGACCACCTCTTCCCACACCTGATCGGTAAACAGCTGAGTCTCGACGTTTTGCAACATCATGCCCATCAGCTGCGATCGCTGGCGCACTGACCAGGCTGTCAGGTCTTGGCCGCGACTCCCAATCTGTCCGGATAATTTACCCCCAGTATGCTCCGGTGCAATGCCGGTAATGCAGTTCAGCAGGGTACTTTTGCCACTGCCCGTCGCGCCTGACAGCACCACTAATTCCCCAGCCTGCAGAGTCAGATTGACCGTTTTTAGGGTTAGCGCTGTTTGCCCGACATGGGTAAAGCTGAGGTCAACCACCTCTAAAACTGTTTCTGAGGCGTCTTCAACGCTCCCCGTTATCGCCGTGTTCCACCCAGTCATGCCCGTGACTAACGCACCCACTCTAAATAGCCAACCACTCCCAACCACAGAGCAACCACCCCGCAAAACAGCGTATCGATGTGCTGCCAGCGTAGGGGTTGACTGCAGCTACGCGGGGCTTCCGGGTCATAGCCTCGGGTTTGTAACCCGACTGTGACCTCATCGGCATAGGTCACCATTTGAAATACGAGAGGCACCATCAAGCCAGAGAACCACTGCCGGGGCTGACGACTGAGATCAATCCCGCGCAGCTGGTTGGCTTCCCAAATACGCTGCAGCTCTTGCTGAATTAACGGAAAAAAGCGCCAGATAATCATCAAGCTGAGGGTTAAGAAGCTCGGCAACCGCAGCGCCTGCAAGGCCCGAATCAGCGCTGACGGCGGAGTGGTCAGCGCTAACACCGGCGCTGGCAGCACAATCGCCAATAGTCGTAGGGTACTGAAGACCGCTTTGGGCCAATCGCCCGAGAGCCAGGCCGAAGAGAGCGCAAATATCGTTAAGGTCAGCACTCCGTATAACAGCCCAACGAGACGAATTCGGAGCTGAGCCGTCAAGAGCAATAGTCCCCCCACTAAAACTGCCATGGCAGGCAATTTTTGGAGACACAGCGCGACCACCATGAGTCCAACACTAAGCCCGATTTTGAGCACCGGGTTGATCGGTGCCAACCCGCTGAGAGACGTTCTAGAGAGCTTAGCTATCGGCATCCAGCTTGCCTGCGCGCCGCAGTTGGGACACGATTTTCTCCCCGAGCCACCAGCCGATCGCGCCGGTAACGGCGGCGGCGATCGCCAACCCGACAATCAGCCAGGGCTTAGTCAAGAGTTCCGCAAAGACACCGCCCACCATCAACGCCGCACTGGGCAAGCCGATCGCGATCGCGCTGGCAAAAAAGACGACGTTGCCCAGCAAGCGATTGGCTTTGGGCCGATAGTTGCCCCGCAGATACACCACTGCTTCGGTCACAAATACGGTCAAGACCAGGTAAAGGGTAATGGCTGGCGAGAGCGGCGCTAACAACAGCGCTAGGGGAATAATCATCAGCGCCACACTCCCCCGCCGTTGCAATCGCGCCATTCCCAAGGTCAAAAAGATCCCCCCAAAGGGAGCCCAGGCCACTAATTGTAGAAACGGGACGGGCACTAGCGGCCCAATTACAAAGATTGATGCCACCATGCCAATGGTCATAAAGGCGGCAAACACGTAGTCTCGTAAACTCCAAGGACTTTTCATCATCAGAACTTAAATAGAACTTAAATCGCCTCAGGCTCAAGTCATCATCTCGGGTCTGTCATCATTTAGCCGATAGCATTTAGCCGATAGTCTGATGGCTAGTGCGTCTGGTGGCTAGTACTCCACGGCAGAAGTAAGACGCACTTTCAGGTGCTCTGGCCCCCTGGCCCCCGTTTCCCTAGCCATCGGCAAGGGGTGGGTAAAATCGCGCCGCAGTCTACATAGTGACTTGCCTCCAGCCCCGAGCTAATTTGCTGGAGGTGGGCGCTGGCAGGCCTCGTCTCAACGTTCTTAGCAGTTAGGTGATGATGGCTCTCCTTGACTTAGTGTGGAACAAGGCTAGATGGAAGCTTAAAACCTTTGTTTTGTGTCCTAGCGGGGCACAAAATCACATGAACCCAGGGAGAGCCGTGATCGTGCCCTAAGAGGCCAAATGTTTCAAGCGATATCGCTTTAACTCAGCATTGAGCTTGGCACAGGCAGTCAAATATTGACAGTCTTCTCGTTTACGAATCCAAGCAACCAGATCTGAATAGCTGGCCTGTTGGCGGATTAATACGTGCAGTTCATCCATGTTTTTCTGCCAATTCAAAACTTTAGCGAACGCCATCTTGGCACCATCAAGAGACTTTTAGAGACGTCGTTTCAGGACATCACTCTAACCGATTCTTAGCCATCTGGAGCGGAGCATTCATCCCGATACCAGTCTTGGCATGCCAGCCAGGGTCGGGAACTCAGGGGCAGACCTTTAGCACAAGAGCGGTTTCAGGGCGATCGCAGCGATGATTGTTAGAGTTTCCTTACAGGCGTAAACATTCGCTAACAATCCCTGTAGTCTTAGTGTTTAAGTGCCAAATAGGCTAGGCCTTTCATCATGCTCGGGTTTCCCTCAAGAGACTCGGTTAATGGTGCTAAAGCCTGGGCAATTCAGTGAACGGCTTCGATGCCTTTCCTGAAATTGCTATCCTAAGCGGCGACTTTCTTTTAAGTCATTTTTATTAATTTAATTTTTGTTAGCAAGATGCCCCCGAGGCTTCAAATTACCCCCGAAGATTGCTCGCCATTGGGGCGGATGATCCTTAAGTATCTAGAGGCTGAAGGGCTCAGTATGAACCGCCTGGCTGATTTGTCAGGGGTCGCTCAGCCTCGGCTTAGAGGCGCTTGCCTCAAAGGTACCTGTCCGACACCAGAAACCCTGAGAAAATTGGCCCGAGTCATGGGCATGCATCATCTGGAACTGTATACCCTGGCCTATGAAGGACGTTTCGAAACGAGTCCGATTGAAGGCGAACCCTACACGCTGAATACGCTTGTGCGAGAACTGTTCGAAACTGCCCGAGAAATGGGACTGACTGCCCCGAAGTCGGCCCCGTCCAAGTCGCAACTCTGCAAAGCCTTGATTGAATTAGGTTTCTTTCCCAATCAAGAGCAGGCTTGACGCCACGAATCTCGCTGACTTTTCTGCGATCGCTTTTCAACGAAATGGCCTGTGATGCGGGTGCCACCCTCTAAATGATGACAGGGGTGTGGCGCCATGCTGGTTGGGGGTGATGGGTCGGACGCCTCTCTCATTAGGAGTTTTGAGTGATTGTCCTCCGGCTCGGCTAATACCAGTTCTCAGTGATCGGACTTCCGATGCAATCTTGGAAACGCCGGGGAGCCAAGGGGCAGGGGAGCCAGATCTGTCGCCTTGTTTTAGAGAATCGGTATAACGCCAACGTTGGAGGGGCTGATCCACCCAACGCGGAATTCATTTTGGGGGAAGCCTTTTGCTTTCCCTAGATCGGCTGCGAGTCAAGGGGCATCATGGCTGCCAGCGCCTTAATACAGACACTTGTAACCGTTGAAACAGCGTGAATAGTGCGATCGCGACAGGATAGCGCTGTTTGAAAATATGAGTGCTGTCTCTAGTCGTTGGCATAGCCGGACTTGCCGCCAACTGTCGAGAGACAGCTGCAATCGAAAAATCGGATTATCCTTTATCGTATGATGTCTTTCTTGTCAATCATGGTTTATTTTTGTTAATGTTTGGCAAGTCAGCTTAGTCCTGAGCTGCTGAGTGTTTGTTGAAGGAGACACAGTCTATGGATTTCCCTATCGAACTCAGTTTGGAGCAGCAATTCAAACTCAAGGTCTACCGCGAGGAAGTTAAAGGGCTAACCCCTGAGGAATCCCAGAAATATTTACTGGAAGTTATGCGTCAGCTCATGGTCAAGGAGAACTTGATCAAGCATTTAGTCAAAAAATCTGCCTAGTTATCAATTACTGGCCTAGTCACAAGTTCCGGTTCCTTAAGCAGATGCAGTCTCTGTAAAGTTTTGCTGCTTTGTTTCTCAGATTCGTGACTAACGTAGGCCTGCTTTCCTATGGTCAATAACGTCATCGCTGTGTTGAGAAAGGGATGACTTGTACTGACCTCTAATAGTAAGGAGAGCAAAATGCTTGATGCATTTTCTAGAGCAGTTGTATCGGCTGACGCCAGCACTTCCGTTGTTGGTGATCTCGGTGCCCTGAAGCAGTTCATTGCTGAAGGCAACCGTCGTTTGGATGCCGTTAACGCGATCGCTAGCAACGCTAGCTGCATGGTTTCTGATGCTATCGCTGGCATGATTTGCGAGAACCAAGGTTTGATTCAAGCCGGTGGTAACTGCTACCCCAACCGTCGCATGGCAGCTTGCCTGCGTGATGGTGAAATCGTTCTGCGTTATGTGACCTACGCGCTCCTCGCCGGTGATGCATCGGTTCTAGATGATCGCTGCTTGAATGGTTTGAAAGAGACCTACGCGGCTCTTGGTGTTCCCGTTACCTCCACGGTGCGTGCAGTGCAAATCATGAAAGCACAAGCTGCTGCTCACATTAAGGACACTCCTAGCGAAGCTATGGCCGGTGCTAAGCTCCGCAAGATGGGTTCTCCTGTTGTTGAAGATCGTTGCGCCAGCCTAGTTGCTGAAGCTAGCAGCTACTTTGATCGCGTCATTGCAGCTCTGAGCTAGTCACGGGTTGACTCAGCCTTTGCTAAAAACTTCAACAAACCACGAATTTTGGTCTAACACCCATTAGGAGATTTAAAGATGAAATCTGTTGTTACTACCGTGATCGCAGCTGCTGATGCTGCTGGTCGTTTTCCTAGCAGCTCTGACCTAGAGTCCGTACAGGGTTCTATTCAGCGCTCTGCTGCTCGTTTAGAAGCGGCTGAGAAGTTGGCTAGCAACTTGGATAATGTTGCTAAGGAAGCTTACGATGCTTGTATCACTAAGTATCCTTACCTGAACAATTCCGGTGAAGCTAACTCTACTGATACCTTCAAATCTAAGTGTGCTCGCGACATCAAGCACTACATGCGCTTGATCCAGTACAGCTTGGTTGTGGGCGGCACTGGCCCCCTCGATGAGTGGGGTATTGCTGGTCAGCGTGAAGTGTATCGCGCTCTGGGTCTGCCCACTGCACCTTACGTTGAAGCGTTGAGCTATGCCCGTAATCGGGGTTGTGCACCTCGCGATATGTCTGCTCAGGCGTTGACTGAGTACAACGCTCTGCTCGACTACGCGATCAACTCTCTGTCGTAATCTTTGCGATAAGGTTTCAGCGGGGTTCTCCCTGTGAACCTGAGAATTTATTCCCCTGGTTGGCTGAGATCATGCTGACAAGGGGAATTTTCTCAGGTTTTGTTATGTCATGCTACTTAGCGCCGTCCTGTGAATTTAGACAGATTTCCAGGGGCAGTGTGTTGCCCGACTGCGGTTGACTGCAGTTCTGACGAAGGGGGGAGTTCGACGAGGGCTCCATACGCGTCTGGATGAGATACAGGACTTGTCTGTAAGCGCTAGCTGCTTAGACAGCCATCAGCCCGCTCTGACCCATCGATATTAATAGTCAACTCGTTCATTGAATTGCTCCTGAGGCTAACGGTTCAGTCGCTATGGATAAGCGCTTTTTCAAACTCTTTGACTTAACTGAAGAACAGGCGATCGCGATTCTCGATACGCCGCCCGATCAGGTCAGCGAGAATGATTCCCGCTATATTGCCGCGTCTCACTTGGTTAACTTTTCGACCGAGCAGAGTGTTCAGGCCCTGATTCGAGCTTTAGAACAAACAGATCCGGCGTTAGACAATCGGATTGTGCGGCGCAAAGCGATCGAAACCCTGGGTCGGTTGCAGGTGCCCGAAGCCTTGCCCTTTATCCGTCCCTGTCTAACTGAAAACGACAAGTTTACAGTCGAAAATGCCGTGTGGGCGATCGGCGAAATTGGCACTCAAGATGCCGCCTTGTTGGATGAAATTGCGGCCTTACTGGCCACCCCTGAGCAAAACTATCGGGTGATTATTCAAACCCTTGCCAAGTTAGGTCATCAGCCCGCTCTGGAAGCGATTCGCTCTTTTGTTAACTATCCAGAGCCGCCGGTGGTGACAGCTGCCATCACCGCGATCGCTCAGCTGACGGGCGACACCACTGACCTCCCTCGGGTGGTCGCATACCTACAGCATCCCAAGGTGATGGCTCGGCGGTTAGCCATTCAAGATTTGATGGATGCTCGCTATTATGAGGCGATTCCGGCGATCGCTCAGTGCCCCGTGTCCTTGGTCTTTCGGCTGCGCGGCATGCGGCTGTTGGCCGAAGTGGGGATCGCTGCGGAAGCCCTCTCTTTTGAAACCATCCAGCCGGATTTAGAGCGCACCTTGCGCGATCATCCGACGGATTTAAACTTGGTCAGCCGCTACGATCACCCCCCAGAACTGTCGCTGCTAATTCGTGACCTCTATGACACCGACTTTGGCCGCTGTTACCTAGCCGCTCACACGCTGCTGCAAGATCATGCTGCTGCCGCTCCTGCAGCCCTCATCGCCACCTATCAAGAAGAGGCGTGCGCCGATTATGGGGCTCACTTCCATGTGGTCAAGCTCTTAGGGTGGCTGCGCTATGCCCCGGCCTATGAGGTGTTGATCGAAGCCTTACATAATCAACAACCGCAGTTTCAAAAGTCGCGCGCGGCGGCGGCGATCGCGTTGGGTGAGTTGGGCGATCGCCGCGCCCTTGACGATCTTAAAAAATGTCTGACCACCCGCATTTGGGACTTAAAATACGCCGCCTTAATGGCCCTGCAACAGTTAGGCGACACCAGCAGTGCCCAGTTGGTGGCCCAAGATCAAGATTGGTTGGTGCAGGCTAAGGCCAGTCAATTACTCGCCCTCTCAAGCGTCGGCGGTTGACACGATTGCTTTTTTGAAGAAACCTGATGCTGATATCTATGTCTATTGATGCCCTGTTTGAACAATTGAAACACCCCAATCCTCACCTGCGCGATCGCGCCATGTGGGAACTCGCCGAATCGGAAGATGCCACAATCATTCCTCGCCTGATGGCCGTGCTGGATGAGGAAAACACTACCTATCGCCGCGCTGCAGTGAAAACGCTAGGAGCCGTCGGCCCCGCCACCATTCCGCCCCTGGTGGACGCCATGCTCAATAGTGACAACGTGACCGTGCGAGGCAGTGCGGTCAAAGCCCTGGCTCAAGTGGCGATTTGCCACCCGGATGTGCCCTTTTCCGAGGCCGGTATGCAGGGGCTGACTCAGGCTCTTAATGATGCCAATCCGGTCGTCAACATTGCGGCGGTCATGGCGCTGGGAGAGATTAGTACGCCTGAGGCGTTTGACATCCTCTTAGAGGCCCTCAAAACCACGGACAATATTGCCCTGGCGGTGACCATTACCAATACCTTTGGGTCGATCCAAGATAGTCGCGGGGCCGAGGTGCTGCAAACGATCATTGACGATGAGGCGACTGAAGACTATGTGCGAGAGTCGGCGGTGAGTGCCTTATCGCGCCTCGAACTCGTGATGAAAAATCAGCCTCGCCAACAGCCTTGACGACTCAGCGGGTCGGCATTTTTACCCTCTCCCCATCCCGTTGACGCCATCGTTCTAACGGCCTGGGGCATCGCCTCAGGTTGGCTAGGTTTTTCTAAAAGCTGTGAGGTAGGCGCGAGCAGGGTGCTGACTCTGTCGCTGGTGGTTATTGAATCGAGATCAAGAGAACCCTATCGCTTTGAGTTCATCCAGAACGTAGCGCGTATCTGATAAGATTCGTTGCCACTGACCGGGTGGGGTTCTCAATAAGGTTGACCATTGACGAGTGCGGTGGGCAATTTGCCTCAACTGCTCAGCCCTCTGAACATAGTGGAATCCGCCGCTACTTGCCTTGACTTCTAAGACGGCTGCGAGTTCTTCTCGAAGGTTAATCATGATTTTATTAGGGTGACGTCTCATTTCTAAGCTGGTCATGAGATCAACGTTCAAAGCCCAATGCCTAATATGCATTTGCCTGAGTTGAGTGGCTGAATAACCTGAATCTCTATAAACTACGACACTTCTAATTTATGTCAGAGTCTCAAAAGATTAGCGAAGCGGTTGCCAAACTCTATGATACTTACCCGTTTCCGCCAGAACCCTTATTAGATGAAGCGCCTCCCGGTTATAACTGGCGCTGGAATTGGTTGACTGCCTATGCCTTTTGTACTGGACAAAAGCCCGCGAGTTCCCAAGCGCGGATTTTGGACGCTGGCTGCGGCACTGGGGTGGGGACGGAATATCTCGTGCACCTCAATCCCGAGGCGACTGTTGTCGGCATTGATCTGAGTGCCGGAGCCTTGGCAGTCGCCCAAGAGCGGTGTCAAAAGTCGGGTGCCACTGGCGCTGAGTTCCATCACCTCAGTCTGTTTGATGTCGATCAGTTGCCCGGCGAGTTTGACTTGATTAATTGTGTCGGCGTGTTACACCATACGCCTGACCCGATTCGCGGCATTCAGGCGTTAGCGAAAAAGTTAGCGCCCGGCGGTTTGTTACATGTGTTTGTATATGGCGAACTGGGCCGCTGGGAAATCAAACTCATGCAGGAAGCAATCGCGCTCCTGCAGGGCGATCTCCTTGGCGATTATCAAGACGGTGTTGCCGTAGGTCGCGAGATCTTTGCCCACCTACCCGAAAATAATCGTCTGCGCCAGCGAGAAAAAGACCGCTGGTCTTGGGAAAATCAGCGGGATGAATGCTTTGCCGATATGTATGTGCATCCCCAGGAAATTGACTACAACATCAATACCGTTTTTGAGTTGATCGAGGCCTCAGGGCTGGAGTTTGTCGGCTTGTCTAATCCCCATGTCTGGGATTTGAATCGCTTAGTGGGCAAGGCTCCCAACTTGTTAGAACGGTCTGCTAAGCTGAGCGATCGCCAACGCTATCGGCTCATTGAGCTGCTGGATCCTTCAGCCATCACCCACTATGAGTTTTTTCTGGCTCGTCCACCCTTTGCCAAACAAACCTGGGAGGATGACGATGCCCTGCTCAACGCCATTCCAGAACCCAGCCCCTGTTTAGAAAACTGGGAAGACAGTCCTCAATTTTTCAATCAGGATTACCAACTGGTGAAGCTTGAACAGTCCCCATGGCAGTTCTTAGTGGCTTGTGGTCAAGCAGCCGGTAGCCAGACCGTCGGCGAGTTATTGGAGACGGTGGAAAGTACGTTGGAGGATGTGCGATCGCTGCAGCAACAAAATCTCATTTTGCTCACCCCATCTTGATCAGGTGCATGCCCATCCGCCGAATCGATCAAGATCGTCCCTTTTATCAACAACCGACTACCCTGCAAGTCAAAATCTAGGAACTGTCATCAGTTAGCGACTCAATGTCTATACCATAATGGTTTCAGCCCCTTAGCTCACTGTCCGGAGCGGGCGCGGCAATGCCTGTTCTACAAGGGTTCGGTAACTATAGCGCCGGCCAATTTGCTTAGGATGCCTAGGAGCGCTCTTAACCTCAGCTCATCAGCAAAGTGGTTCCGCAGTCTGGTTCTAACCGGACTGGCGACTGCTGCTATAACTCTCAGGATTACTGGCGTAGACCTATCGCTAGGAGAATGGTTGGCATCACTGGCAATGGCGGCGTGATCAGACTCAACCTCGACGCGGCGATCAAAATCGCACTGGCGATCGCCGCACTCGAACAGTCTCTGCTGCCTGGGGCATCGCGTATGATACTGATCATGTTCCACCGGCCTGAACTGGAATGACCGTCACGCTTGCCACGCCCCTAAGTCAAATCGCGCTGTCGCCAAACAGTGCGATGTCAGTTGCAGGCTTGACCTGGCAGCACTATCAGCTACTTTTGGCCGAGCTCGGCAGCGATCGCACGAGTCGGGTGGCCTATGACGCTGGGACGCTGGAGATTCGGATGCCCAGTCAATTTCATGAAATTCTCAACCGCTTACTCAGTAAAATCATCTTCGCGCTGGCTGAAGCTTTGGAGCTAGGTCTGGTCGACATTGGCTCCACCACCTTGAATCGGCCTGACCTCAACCAAGGCATCGAACCAGATAGCTGTTTCTACATTCAGAATGCGCATCGAGTTCAGGGCTTGAACCCGGAGATTCCGGCTGACTGTCTACCCGATTTAGCGATCGAAGTCGATATCGCCAGTGCCTCAGACAAAAAGCTAAGCATTTATCGAGCGATCGGGATTCCTGAGCTGTGGGTCTATCGCAAAAACCAACTCAAAATCTGGCATCTGCAAGAGCAGACCTTTGTAGAGGCGGAATACAGTCTGGCGTTTCCGTCAGTTTCAGCAGCGCAACTGCAAACCTGGATCACTCTGCGAGAAAGCCAAACTGATATAACCGTGATCAAAGCGGTTCGCCAATTCTGTCAATCCATTCACGAAACAGATTCATAGGGCGAGCATTGTAGCTTTCTTTTGAGATAGGGGTCTGGGACGATGTGCGATCGCTGCAGCAACAAAATCTCATTTTGCTCACCCCCCCCCCCACAGAGTGCCTGACGGGCCAAATCTACCAGTCGTCCTCAGCAGCTTGACGTTCAATTTGGTTGATGGCGAGTTTTGCCAGCGTGCGGATGACGTTCAAGTCATCGTCCAGTGCGGCCTTCAAGGCATCCATCGCCTGAAAGTCGCCGATTTTGCCCAAGGAATTGATCGCCGCCTTGCGAACGTCTAGCTCAGTATCCTGCAGGGCCAAGATCAGATGGGGCACTGAAGCAGGATAGTTGACTTGTCCGAGGGCCGCCGCTGCCTCCGTGCGAATCAACGGCTCCGGATCCGTTAGGGCCGAGACTAGCAAACTACAGGACTTTTCGTCGGACTTTTCTTGCGCCACATGGCCCAAGGCCCCAATCACCGCACATCGCACGTCGAGAGAGTCAGAATTTAAGGCTTTGTACAAATACACTTCGGCTTCAGAGCCCATAAACGCTAAGGCCCAAGCTGCATGGCCCTTAATATCTTGAGCATGATCCGGTGACGCCAAAATATCTAATAAACAGGGCGCGGCAGCTTCGCCGGTTCTGGCCAGTGCACCGGCAGACGACCCTTTCACCACCGTATCCTCATCGTTTAAGAATGCCTCTAGCAGCGGGGGCACCGCTACCGGATCGGCAATGATAGTGAGGGTTTTGGCGGCTGCCCGTCGCACCACCACATCTTTATGGGTTTGTAAGGCCTCGACTAAAAACGGGGTGGCGGGCTCGCCAATATCCCCAAGGGTTTCGGCAAATCGTAATCGCATGAGTCCGCGCGGATCTCCCAGCCCCTCAACTAACTGCTTTAAGGTTTGATGATCATCAACATCAAAGGAGTCAAAAGATATTTGCTCACTGACCCGCTCGATCAAAGCATCGTTGTGGGTTTGAATCGCTTGCAAGGGGTCATCCATCACAGGGGGTGTTGAGTCGGCCATTTGACTCATGGGGAAATCCTCTTCTTTCTATGCCAAAACGGGGTGAATGTGTGGGTCATTTAGGCGCATGAAAAGCGCTATGCAATCAGGAGGGAATCACCCCCCAGCCTTTCACTGTTTAAGTGCCGCTGGCGTTTACATACACTCTGAATGACCAGAGGCTATTGATCGGCGGAAAACTGTCTAGAATTTCAACTTAATGATTAGTGGTCAAGGTGGCTTGCCGTTGGCGCAGCTCCTCAAGCATGGCGTCAATTTTAGCCAAGGTGGGTTCTAAATTTGTTTGAGCCTGACCCTTCATCACTTTGGCCTTTTTAGCCGCTGAGATGGTTTCGTCGACTAAGCGATCGCGATACTCTTGCAGCTCCGCGATCGCCGTGGCCAATTCCTCTGGAGTGGCCTGATCAATAGGGTTAGATTGAGTCGCTTCAGTCATAGTGGATATCACGCTTACAGCAAATAAGTTATGTCGGCATTGAGGCAAGAGCACGCTCAAGACCTAGAGGCGGCACCAGAGTCTTGCTTAAGTCTCTTTAAGGGGGCCAACACTCAATAGCTCTCGATAATGCTGGGGGTCTCCTTCAGATAAGACGGTTCTTTCTTTCAGCTTGCGGTTATACAACCGAGCCAGGATCTGTTCCCAATCGGTTGAGGTAAGCGATGATTGCGCCATCCGTAGGGACGCTTCAGCCCGCGGAATCGCTTCCCTCAGGTATTGCTGGGCCTTGCAGGCGCGCGCCTTGACGGACGCACTTTCTTCCTCATGGGCCATGCGCTCCAGTTGCTTTTGGATTTGCGATCGCCGAGAGCCGCTGCCAGGCTGGGTGGCTAACGCCAGAGATTCCAACCCCACCACAGCGGCATATCGCACGATCCACTCTTCATCTTGCTGCGCCACAAATAGCAACGCTTCCAAGGCTTCAGTTTGGGCAATTTCCAACAGTTGGAGGGGGAACTGTGGCCACTGCATGCTGCCCAACCCCCGAGCTGCGGCCCGGCGGACGCTCATCGAGATATCGGCGGTGGCAGCTCCCAGTAGGGTGAGTAAGCCCCGCGGGTCACCAATACTCGCCAAGGCGCGAATCGCCCAAGCGCGCGCCGTGTAATTGTTGAGGTCAAGCTGTTCTAACAGGGGCGGGACGGCAGGGGTGCCCAGGGTCACCAACCCATCGACAGCGGCCACCGCCGCGCCAGGGTTGTTATAACTCAAGGCTTCAATCAAGTGCGGGATGGACTCAACCAGACCGGCGTCTGCTAAGTCTTGAACCGCATCGGAGAGCGAAGCCGCAGAATCAGCCTTTTCGATCGCGTCAATTAAATGAGAAAGCAAGTCAGACATTAACTTATAGGATGCTAGGTTCTAGGGCAAGCAAGAAACCATTTCAACAGAAGATTTGACTGTTAACATTCTCGCGCGATTCGTTGCATTGCTTCACCCATCAGGCGTTTGACACAAAAAAATTAACAACTGCCGTTCCCTTCGCGATGGTTCCCATAGACGAGTTTCTAAAGTAAATCATCCATGAGCGCCATCACCCGTTTCGCACCGGCTGACAAATCAGGCATCGTCGCCTCGGCCAGCTCCCGCTCCAACAATCCTTTCAAAGCAATCAGTTTAAGGCTGTTTTCAGCCAGGGTTTCAGCGATGGCTTCAGCGGCAGGCAAATAGCCGATCGCTCCTAGATCTGCCAAAACCGTGCGACGGAGCTGTAAATCTTCATGAGAGAGGGCTTCGATCAACTGCTCGCCATATTGTCGAGCGATTTCAGGTTCTGGTGTCAGTTGGTACAACGCGCGGGCCGTAGCGTACTGCACGCGAGGCACTGGATGATCGAGAAACGGTTGAATGTCGGGAATCGCCTCAACGGCAGCCAAGGTACCCAAGGCCTCAATCAGGGCGTCAAAGGGTTGCTCTAGCTGCGGGGGTTCTGGAGCTGGTAAGGTGCCAGCAATCTCACCTCTTAACAATCCTAATAATTTAGGAATGGCGGCAATATCGCCCAGATTTTCTAAGGCCTTCGCAGCAGCTTCTCGCACATAGAAATCGGTGCAAGACAAGACCTGAATCAGCGGTGCGACGGCTTGCTGATCATCCAATTTCCCTAAGGCTCTGGCCGCATTGCGACGGAGCGGATAGCCCCCCGCCTCGGTTCGATCCTCTTCATCTAACAAGGCTTCAATCAAGACTTGAATCGCCGAGTCGGTTTTCACTCGAAACCGGCCCAACCACCACGCCGCATAGACGCGCAACCCCAAGTCTTCGCCTTGGAGGTTCGCGATCGCGGTTTCAATAGTTAATTGGCCATCATCCCGGATCTCTGGCAGATCACTCATAGAGAAGCCCTCCCAGCCATCTCCCTTCAGTAAAGCACCGTATCAGCTTGGCAGATATTCCAGGCTGAGGAAACCCTAGAGACAAAACAAATCCCTGAGACATAAACAACGCCTAACCTCAGTCAGTGGCTGTATATCTCTCAGGGACAGATGCTATTTAATCAATCTCTAGAGATTGATAGCGCGGTTTAGCTGAGCGCGTTGATGGCGTAGTCGAGGTAAGAGTTGGCCTCAACTGCAGGGTCACCACTCAAACCGTGGTTAGACTTGATGTACTTCAGTGCTTCGATGTACCAGCTGGGGGACAACTCAAAGGTCGAGTTGATTTCAGCAATACCGGCAATCAAGTACTCATCCA
>ERZ1740058.847-NODE-847-length-18667-cov-6.173383_pt1 | contig 18667 bp, 18 predicted proteins | sample MGYA00581745_ERZ1740058 | MGnify/ENA primary metagenome ERZ1740058 (study PRJEB43018, sample SAMN04849742) | marine metagenome | isolation source: floating plastic debris | place: Pacific Ocean | collected 2008-08-30 | study: EMG produced TPA metagenomics assembly... | reverse complement strand
AGTCTGTCGGCGTGCCGACGACACGCGGCGGCGTATCCGATCGGCCGGACGACCCCTCCCCGACGTCGCTCGCAGCGCTGCGGCGAGCACACGAACGTGAGCGCTCGGCGCGCGAACGCGCCGAGTTGACCAGCCACGTCGTGATCGAGCTCGAGGAGTGCACCACCGTCGCCGGCCAGCTGACGAGGCTGAGCGAACTCGTCGTTCCGCGACTCGCGGACTTCATCACGATCGAATCGGTCGCCGACCGAACCGCCTTTCTCGCTCGGCACGAGGACCCCCTCAAGGCCCGGGTGCTCGACGAGCTCCGCCGTCGCGGATCGTCTCCGGTCGCCGACATCGATGAACGCGAGTGGCGGGACGGCGTCGCACGCATCCTTCCGCCGCCCCGACAAGATGTCGGATCGCCCGGTCCGGGCGGCAGCATCCCGACGGTCCCGTCCGACGACGCACGGTCATCGGCCGCGATCACCGAGCTGCAGGCCGCGCTGGGTGCCCGCTCACGCATCCTGCTTCCCCTGCGCACCAATGAGGAACCGCTCGCCGTCGTGCTCGGACTGACCGATCCGGACCGACCGACGTACACCCCCGAGGACCTGGCCTTCCTGCGCGATTTCATCGAACGAGCCGGCTCGGTGATCGCTGCGACGGAGTGGCGCGAGCGGGAACAGCGCGCCTCACGTCGGCTCCAGAAAGCGCTGTTGCCCGACGTGGTCGCCGCGCATCCTGCGTGCGACGTCGCCGCCGAATACCAGGCCGCCAGCGATCACGTCGACGTCGGAGGCGACTGGTACGACACGTTCGCCTGGCCCGACGGACGATATGCACTCGTGGTCGGCGACGTCGTGGGGCACGGGGTCGAGGCGGCCGCTGCCATGGGCCGGCTCCGGGCCGGCACCGAGATCCTCGTGGCCGAGGGAGCGACCGGGCCGGTCGAGGTGCTGCAGGCCGGCGCTCGCGCCACGCGGGGGCACTCGATCGCCGACTACGTGACGGCCGTCGCCCTCGTCGTCGATCCCGAACGTCACGAGCTCTCGTACGCCTCGGCGGGCCATCCGCCGCCGATCGTGATCCGGAGCGACGGAACCACCGAGTTCCTCGCTGGCGGATCGGTCGGTCCGATCTCGCCGTCGATTCGAACGCCGACGCAGTCGGAGGCCGTCCCGTTCCGTCCCGACGACGTCGTCGTGGCCTACACCGATGGGCTCATCGAGCGGCGACACGGCGATCTCGCAGCAAGATTCGACCGCCTCGCCGCGGCGGCCGGAGACGCCGGCGACCTCGACGTCGCAGATCTGGCCCGGCGACTCATCGACGAGATGGGCGCCGATCCGAATGACGACACGGTCGTCGCTGCGCTGCGATTCGCACCCCACCTCCGGCGACACGCCGACCAGATCGAGGCGGCGATCGAGGAGGTCGGCGCCGCACGCGACCGCCTCGGTGTCTGGCTCCGGTCGGAAGACGTCGCAGACGAGATCGTCGAGGCGGTCCTCCTCGCGGCGACCGAGGCACTCACGAACGCCGCCGAGCACAGCAGCGCCGGTCCGAACGGTGGACGGGTGTTCGTCCGGGCCTCGATCGATCCCCGTCGTCGCACGGTCGTCGTGAACGTGTCGGACGCCGGCGTGTGGCGACGGGCCCGGCTCGACCCGGCGAACCGGGGCCGCGGGACCCGGATCATGCGGGCGGTCGCCTCCGACTTCGAGCGAACGACGGGGCCCGGCGGCACCGCCGTCACACTCCGATTCGACCTCGCCGAATCCGCGGGGTCGGGCTGATCAGTCCGTCGATGGCCGAACCCGGGCCCGCACGCCCGTCAGGCCGAGGGTGGATGATCACCAGGTTCGTCGACCACCTCGAACTCGCCATCGAGTTTGCTCAACCGGAGTACTCGGACGACGGCGGTCGACAGGTTCGACAACACCAGATCTCCGCCGTCGTCCCTGGCCGTCATCCGAGCGGCGAGGAGCACGCGTAACCCGCTCGAGTCCATGAACGTCACGTTCGCCATGTCGAGGCGGAGCTCCGATGACGACGTCAGATACCGGGTCACGCTCGCCTTCAACTCGGGTGCGGTGCGCCCGTCGATCTCACCCGACAGCGACAGACCCCCGCTGACGGGGGTGATGGTCAACTCGCTGACGACGCCGTCCACGACGCGAACACTACCGACGGCACGCCGACGCAACCCCGACCTCCGCCGCCGACGCGCCGGCGGCAGGACACCGAGGCGGACGCGGGCGAATGCGGATCGCGATCGTCAGGTCGGGTCGGCCACTGCTGCGTCGTCCGGCGAGCCGCCGGCACGCACCCGCATCTGCCGAAACGACCGACGAAGCAGTCGCGACACGTGCATCTGTGACATGTCCATCTCCGCAGCGATCTCACTCTGCGACATCTCGTGGAAGAACCTCAGCTCGACGATCCGGCGCTCGCGGTCCGGCAGTGACTGCAGCAGATCCACGACGAGTCGACGATTCACGCCTTCCTCGAACGCGGTGTCCTCCTGCGCGAGCGCTGCGTTCCGTCTCGATGCCGCGAGATCGTCGTCGCCGACCGGCGCCCCATCGATCGAGCTCGTCGAATACGCAGCGGTCGCTGCCAATCCGCGATTGACGTCTTCGCGACTGATCCCGAGGTACTCGGCGATCTCGGCCAGGCTGGGGCTCCGCCCGTTGCGGGCAGCGAGTTCGTCGCCGGCACTCCTGACGAGGAGGTGCAGCTCCTTCGCTCGGCGCGGGACCCGCACCTTCCACGTCTGGTCGCGATAGTGACGTTTGATCTCACCTTCGATGGTCGCGCCGGCGAACGTCGTGAACGCCGTACCACGGTGCGGGTCGTACCGATCGGCCGCTTTGATCAGCCCGTACATCGCCACCTGCCGCACGTCCGGATCCTGACCGCCCGTGGCGAATCGGTTCGCCACGTGATGGGCGAATCCGATGTACCGCTCGACGATCTCGTTGCGGAGCGCTCGAGTCGGCGTCCGCTGGAACTGCCGAAACAGCTCCTCTTCCTCGTCCCGATCGAATCCCCGATCGCCGTCGGCCATCGGTCAGTCCGCGTTCGATCCCGAATGCTTGACGAAACGGACCGTCCCCTCTCCGACCTCGACCTCGTCGACGCCCGACTCGAGGATCTGCGCCCCGAGCTCGTCGAGCACGATCGCGGCGCCACCCAGCGCCACGAACCGCGCCGAGACCGCCCCATCGAGGACCTCGAAGGTCACGGCGACCCGATCACTTCCGTCGGCGTCGACTGCAGCGGCGAACACCTCGGCCGCAGCGAGGCGGACGTCATCGACCTCGTCGAGCGACAGCCCGACCTCGGCTCCCAGCGCTGCGCTCATCAGACGGACCATCGCCGCCATCTCGATCGCTGCGGGCACGATGAGCTCGATCGGACCGTCGAGACCCCCGCTCGACCGCAACGCTGCATCGTCCCCTGTGGCGGTCACCTCGCGAACCGTAACGGGCGAGTCGGAACGACCCGCAACATGCGTTCGGCGGCGCGCAGCGTCACGCCGTCGGCGGCTCCCACGTCGCATGGGAGACCTCGGGACGGCTCAACGCATAGTCGTCGCCGCGTTGATGCAGCGGCCGGATGACGAGCACTGCTTGATCGTCCTCGGCATCGGCACCGAACTCGTCGACGATCGCATCGGCGATCGCGTGACACGGCTCCGTCGACCGCTCACCGACGAAGTCACCGAGCGACCGCATCGACTCGTTCAGATCGACGTCGCGCCGCTCGACCACGCCATCGGTGTAGAGCACGACCACGTCACCGATTCCGGCGGGGAACGAGCCCGCCACTCGTTCCCCGGTCGGGAACGTCAGTGGGGGTCGGCGCCCGGCGTCGACGAGACTCACACCGCCGTTGGTGTCGACTCGGATCGGTGGCGGAATCCCTGCGCAGCAGATCCTGGCGGTCGGGGTCCCGTCGAACACGGCGACGGCGACGCTCGCGAAGCGGGCCGTGCCGATCGGGCTCGCGAAACGATCGAGACCGGCGAGGATCTCGTCGGGACCATCGACGGCATGGGCCAAGGCATTCGAGGCGGCGCGGAGTTGGCCCATCACGCTCACCTGATCGATGCCGTGCCCGACGACATCACCCACGATCGCCACCACCGATTGCGACTCCGCACGATCGATGAGATCGAACCAGTCGCCACCGACCCGGAAGTCGTCGTTGTGGGCCCGATACGCCGCCGCCGCTTCGGTGCAGGCGATCGCCGGCAGTTCACCGGGGAGGAGCAGGCGTTGCAGTCGGAGGAGTTCGGTACGTCGTGATCGTTCGTCCATGAAGTGATCGAGCGACGGGACCACGGCTCGTCGTGGCACAGCTCGCGACCGCCTCTCGTCCCGGACGATATGTCCTCGCCGGGTGGATGCGACAGTCCTCGTCGGAAGTCGCCGGCGACGTCTCAGCACCGCTCGGTTCGAGGCCGCGTCCGGTCGCCGGCTCCGTCGACGGACCCCTCCGAGGGAACGTCGTCCGGAAATCCCGAAGGTTCTGGTTTGGGGTCCTCACTCGGGGGTAGCGGACGGTCCGGAGCGTCTCCACTCGACTCCGCCACCCCATCCGCCAACGTCACGATTCGGAGCCCCCGTGGGCATCGACATGCCCCTCCCCGCCACCTCGATCGCACCGCCCATCGGCCGCCTGATCCAGATCGGCGAGGTCCTCGATCCGTCGCCTGCCGACCTCGCCGACCTCGAGGCGGCGACCATGACGATGCTGACGTCGACCGACCTCGAGGCGGCGCTCATCGAGGTGACGCACGTCGACGCCGACGACGAGTCGATCTCCCGGGCCCTCGCCGACCTCGGAGCGGTCGAGGCGCTCGGCGACCTGCGCCGGCTCCGGACCGGACTCACGGCGTCGACGGCGACCGTCGTGGGCCTGCTCGGACGAGTGCTGGAGATGCTGGCACCCGAGGCACCCGGCCCGGCGATGCTCTCCGACCTCGGCCGTCGACTGATCGGAACCGCGATCGGTGAACGCCGCCTCCTGGACGCTCTGGGCCCGCGCGAGTGGATCGACTCGCTGGCGCTGACCGACCCGCACTCGGTCGCTGCGACCTCGCCCTACCGGCGCTCCGGTGGGCACGTGGTCGCCAGCGACGACGATCGAGCCGTCGAGGCAGTCATGACCCAGGAGACCTTCACGTCACTCCGGGTCGTCGACCGGGTGCTCGATCTCGATCAGCCCCTGCTCGCCGACATGTACGCACCGCTCGGCCGCTGTGTGGCGTTCGTCGACTCCAACGTGATCGGCCACCACGGCGATGCGCTCCGGGCGTACTTCGGCCATCACGGCATCGAGCTCACGGTGCTCGTCCACCGTGCGATGGAGGTCGACAAGGGAGTGCGCACGGTCGAACACATGCTCGGCGAGCTCAAGGCAGCCGGCGTCGCTCGCCACGAACCGGTCCTCGTGATGGGCGGCGGCGTGCTCGCCGACACGGCGGGCCTCGCCTGCGCGCTCTACCACCGCTCCACCCCGTACGTCATGCTGTCGACCTCGCTCGTGGCGGGGATCGACGCCGGCCCCTCGCCACGCACCTGCTGCGACGGCTTCGGGTACAAGAACCTGCTGGGTGCGTACCACCCGCCGATCCTGTCGATCACCGACCGCCACTTCTTCGCGAGCATGCCCGAGGGGTGGCTGCGGCACGGGTTGGCCGAGGTGCTGAAGATGGCGATCGTCGACGACGCCGAACTGTTCGCCCTCCTCGAATCCGTCGGACCCGAGTTGGTGACCACCCGCTTCGGGACGCTCGCCGTCGACGGCCAACCCGACGTCGAGTCCGAGGCGGGACGGGTGATCGCTGCAGCCGTCCGGAGCTACGTCGCAGCCGAGTACGGCAATCTCTACGAGACCCATCAGCTCCGCCCTCATGCCTACGGCCACACGTGGTCACCCGGATTCGAGATCTCGGCCGGCCTGCTCCACGGCCACGCAGTGTCGATCGGTATGGGGTTCGGCGCCTTCCTCGCCCACCGAGCCGACCTGCTGCCCGAGCGCGACATGCATCGCATCCTGGCGGTGATCAGCCGGCTCGGGTTGTCGACGTGGCACGACGTCCTCGACGACCACGATCTCGTGTGGACCGCCCAGGAACGGATGGTCGAGAAGCGTGGTGGCCAGCTGTACGCCCCTGTGCCCCGCGGACGCATCGGCGCCGTCGGGTACCTCGACGCACCGACTCGGCCGGAGCTCGAAGCGGCGCTCCGCGACTACCGAGTGCTGGCGACGGCAGGTCCTCGCGGCGGCATCGGGATCGAGCCGCACTGTCGGGACGTGGGTCTCGAGGACCCCGCCACGGTCGGCACCGACGAGCCGTCGATCGAGGCACCCGTCGCACCGCCCGGCCGACCGAGGCCGACCGCCGCCTGACCGCGACCACCCGCCGACCCTCATACGGCCCACCATCACCATCACCATCACCACCGAAAGGGAGCCACCCCGTGACCGCACTTCTCATCGGATCGATCTCCACGCTCGCCGACACGTCCGAGCGGCAACGAGCGGCGTTCAACGCCGCCTTCGCCGACCACGGTCTCGACTGGCACTGGGGGCGCGACGACTACCGCTCCATGCTCGACGTCGCCGGCGGGCAGGACCGGGTCACCGCGTTCGCTGCTGCTCGGGGCGAGAACGTCGACGCCGGCGCCGTCCACGCCACGAAGTCGGAGCGATTCCGCGCCGACCTCGCCGAGAACGGCGTCGAGCCTCGGCCCGGGATCGTCGAGACCATCGCAGCGCGACGCGCCGACGGCGACCGCGTGGCACTCGTGACCACCACGTCGCGCGACAACGTCGACGCGCTGCTAGCAGCGCTCGGAGGACTAGTGACCGACGCCGACATCGACGTCGATAAAACGAACGAGGACGGCGCCGCTCCGAAGCCGGGACCCGCGGTGTACCACGCCGCTCTGGAACGGCTCGGCGTGTCCGCCGACCAGGCGGTGGCGGTCGAGGACAACGTCGACGGCGCGCGTTCGGCGTCGGCGGCGGGCGTCTTCTGCGTCGCCTTCCCGAACGCCAACACCGCCGACCACGACTTCTCCTCGGTCGCCGACCGAGTGGTCGTCGACCGTCTCGATCCGAGCCTCGCCGCATGACCGTCACCGAAGCCCCCACCCTGCGGCCGGTCACCCCGGTCGGCCTGGCGGTCCAGGCGCTCGAACGAGGCGAGGCCGAACGGGCGCTGGCGCTGTTGCGCGGTCTCGACGCCTATCTCGCAGCGTGTACGACGCCACCGTCGCCAGCGCTCGCGCGGCTCGCTCACGGGAGCGATCACCACACGTGGGACTCCAACGGGCCGTTGGAGGCAGAGATGCTCTCGGGCCACGTGGAGGGTCAGCTCCTGTCGCTGCTCGTGAAGCTGAGCGGCGCCCGGCGAGTCCTCGACGTCGGCACCTTCACGGGGTACTCGGCGTTGGCCATGGCCGAGGCGCTCGACGAGGGCACACCTGCGCAGCGAACCGAGGGTGCCGTCGTGACGTGTGAACTCGATCCCGGGGTCGCGGCGATGGCGTCCAAGGCGTTCGCCGAGTCCCCGGCCGGCGAGCGGATCCGTGTCGAGGTCGGACCCGCGCTCCCGACGATCGACCGACTCGACGGCGAGGGCGCTCGATTCGATCTCGCCTTCCTCGACGCCGACAAGCCCGGCTACCTGCCGGTGTTCCGTGCTCTGCTCGATCGCAGGATGATCGGTTCCGGCGGGCTGATCGTGGCGGACAACACGTTGCTCCAAGGCGAGCCGTACGCCGACGGCGTCGCCGTCGGGGAGAACGGTCGGGCGATCGCCGAATTCAACCAGGCGGTCGCCGCCGACGACCGCGTGGAGCAGGTCGTGCTCGCCGTCCGCGACGGCGTCACGCTCGCTCGGGTGCGCTGACACGTGAGAGCGCGACTCCGCTCCCTCGGGATGCTCGGGCTGCTGACGGCCAGCTTGCCGATCGACCTCGCCATCACCGGCGTCGTCGCGGCCGTCGGCGCGCTGCGGCCTCCGGCACCGCGGCCGCAGAGCGACACCCCGCGCACCGTGCTGCTGTCGGGCGGGAAGATGACCAAATCCGTTGCGTTGGCGCGCGCCTTCCATCGGGCCGGACATCGGGTGGTCCTCGTCGAGCCGAAGCGGTACCGGTGGACCGGGCACCGCTTCTCCAACTGCGTCGATGCGTTCCACGTCGTCCCGCCGCCCGACCATCCGGAGTACGTGGCGGCGCTGGCGGCGATCGTCGACGCGGAAGGCGTCGACGTCTACGTACCGGTGAGCAGTCCGCTGTCGAGTCGCTACGAGGCGGAGGCCGCACAGGGGATCACCGATCGCTGCGAGGTGGTCCACGTCGACGCCGACACGATCGCGACCCTCGACGACAAGGACGCCTTCGCGGAGAGCGCCGAGTCGATCGGACTCACCGTGCCCGAGACGCACCGCATCACCGATCCCGAACAGGTCGTCGACTTCGACTTCGACGCCCACCCGGATCGTTCGTACGTGCTCAAGTCGATCCCGTACGACCCGGTGCACCGCCTCGACATGACCAAGCTGCCGATGTCGACGCCGAAGGAGACGGCCGAGCACGTCCGCACGCTGCCGATCAGTGATGAGCAACCGTGGATCCTCCAGGAGTTCGTCGAGGGTCAGGAGTACTGCACGCACGGCACCGTCCGCGACGGTGTGCTCCAGGTCTGGGCCTGCTGCCGCTCGTCGGCGAGCCAACTCAACTACGAGATGGTCGAACGCCCCGACATCGAGAAGTGGGTACGCACCTACGTCGAGTCGCTCGGGCTCACGGGTCAGGTGTCGTTCGACTTCATCGTCGATCACGACGGCCGGGCGGTCGCCATCGAGTGCAACCCGCGTACCCACTCGGCGATCACGATGTTCTACGACCATCCCGATCTCGCACTGGCCTACCTCGACGACGGCGTCGAGACACTGGTCCCGCTCGCGGAGAGCCGCCCGACCTACTGGTGGCACATGGAGCTGTGGCGGATGATCACCGATCCCCGGCGCGCTCCCGAGCGGATCCGAGAGATCCGACGCGGCCGCGAAGCGTTGCTCGACCCGCACGATCCGCTGCCGTTCCTGCTCGTACCCCACCTGCAGATCGCATCACTCCTCGCCGGAGCGCTCGTGCGGGGGACCGAGTGGCTCAAGATCGACATCAACATCGGCAAGCTCGTCGAGCCTGCAGGAGATTGATCACCGTGCCCGCATCAGACGCGCCGCTCCGCATCGTCCACCTGACCGGCTCGCCCGTGTCCGAGCGCTGGGCCGAGTTGTCCCGCCTGTACGCACGGGGCGCGCTCGACGCCCTCGGAGCGGCGGAGCCGAGCGTCGAGGGCCGCTGGGAACACGTCGTCGTCGATGTCGGCCCCGACGGTTCGTGGCGATTTCCATCCTCGCTGGCCTCCGAGGATCTCGCAGCTGCCGCGCCGGTCGACCGGACGGACGGGATCGCCGGTCTGGCGGCGCTCGACGCCGACGTCGGCGTCCCGCAGATGTTCTGCCCACCCGGACTCACCGACCACCGATCGCTGCTGTCGCTGCTCGGCGTGCCGTCGATCGGCAACCCCGCCGCCGTGATGGCGGTCACGGCGGACAAGTCGCTGACACGAGCCGTGGTCGCCGCCGCCGGAGTGGCCGTCCCCGCGGCCACGCTCCTCCGACCGGGCGACGCTCCACCGCCGCTCTCGGGTCCGGTGGTCGTCAAGCCGGTCGATGCCGACAACTCCACCGGCGTGCGACTCGTGGACGACTCGGAGGGACTGCGCGACGCGATCGACGCGGCGCTCGAGCTCTCGCATGCGGTGCTCGTCGAGGACTTCGTTCCTCTGGGTCGAGAGGTGCGCTGCGGCACGGTGCTGCGCCGGGGCGAGCTCCTCGCCCGCCCGTTGGAGGAGTACGCCGTCGATCCCGTCGCGAAGCCGATCCGCGGCGAGTCCGACAAGCTCGCGAGCGACGACGACGGGTTGCGCCTCGTCGCCAAGGACGACGAGCACGCGTGGATCGTGTCCCACGACGATCCAGCGGTCGATGCCGTCCAGCGGCTCGCCCGGACCGCCCACACCGCACTCGGGTGCAGACACCACGGGTTGGTCGACGTCCGCATCGACCCCGACGGGCGGCCGTGGTTCCTCGAATCGGGCCCCTACTGCTCATTCGCCCCGAGTTCGGTCGTCGTGATGATGGCTCGGGCGGCGGGCATCGGGCTCGACGAACTCTTCACCGATGCCGTCGACGTCGCGTTCGACCGATCGACCGTCGGCGGGGTGGCTGAGGGCTCGCGCCGATGAGGGTCGAACCGCACGAGCCGATCGGTGCGACCGTTCTCGACGTCGATCTCGCCCGACTCACCGACGGCGACCACGACCGTCTGCGAGACGCCCTGGCCGATCACGGAGTTCTCGCCGTACCCGACCAACGGGTGGACGACGATGCGTTCGCCGAGTTCCTGCGTGGATTCGGTGAGCTGCAGTTCACGGACGGCGAGCAGGCGGCCCCGGGACACACCGACCTCAACCTCGTCACCAACGTCGGTCGCGAGCGGTCGCCGGTGTCGAACTGGCACGTCGACACCGCCTACGTGTCCTCGCCACCGTCGTACACGGCACTGCGCGCCGTCGACGTGCCCGACGAGGGCGGCGCGACGATGTTCACGAACCAGTACCGAGCCTGGGACACACTCGCCCCATCGCTGCGTGAGCACATCGCCGACCGCACGATGACCCACCACGTCACGGGGCTCGAGCCCGGCGAGGGGGCCGAGATCGCCGCGGACCATCCGCTGGTTCGCCCTCACCCCCGGTCGGGCCGACCGGCGTTGCTCCTCGACGCGCCCGCTCGGTGTGGCTCCGTCTCCGGCCTCGGCGACGATGAGTCCGAGGACCTCGTGGCGAACCTCCTCCGCCACTCGACCTGCACCGAGAACGTCTGGTGCCACACCTGGAGTGCCGGCGACGTCGTCATCTGGGACAACGCCGTGGTGCTCCACCGAGCCGACCACTCCGGCGTCGTCGGCGATCGAACCTTCCACCGCGGAATGGTCGTCGCCGCCGGCTACTCGACCGCCGACCATCCGACACGGGAACCGCTCGTCGGTCCAGCCACACCCCGAGAGCGCAACTGATGCGCCCCCGCGCCACTCCCACCAACCGCCTGACCGACCCGGCGCGACGAGTCTTCGAGGAGATGACCGGGCCGCTCGACGGAACGTGGCCGCGGATCCGCCGGGCGGTCCCCACTCGACTGTGGAAGGCACTCGGAGCGCTGGGGATGGCCACGTCGGTCGCAGGGTTGTCGGCCGACACCGTCGCCGTGCCGTTCTCCGGCTTCGTGGTCGCCCTGATCGGTGTGTCCGCCGTATCCGACGGATCGCTCGTCACCCGCGCCGTCGAGCGCATCCGGCGATCGCCGGAGCGTCCGCCGTCGAGTTCCTGACGGCGTCGACGGCGACCTCCGAGCAGCCGTCCGACGACTCGTCACCGATTGACGGGCGCGCCGATCGCCCCGGTCAGCGAACCGGGGCGGATCGACGATCGTGGGAATCTCTGCCGGTGGCTCAGCCCGTCTCGACCTGCTTGCTGTTGGCGATGGCGTTGCCGAGCGCCATGAACGTGGGTGCCCAGAGGCCGATGAAGATGCCGAACCGTTCGGCGTGAGCCTCGTCTCCGGACGCTTTCGCTTTCGCCCAGGTGGCGATGCTCGCGCCGATCGATGCGAAGCCGAGGAGGTACATCACGTCGGTGGTGATGCCGATGCTGCGGAATGCCTTGATGAACATGTGAGTTCCTTCCGATGTGGTCGGGTGAGTACGTGGTGGGATGGTCGGGGTCAGTACGTGGTGAGCCGGTCGGTCAGTGAGAGATCGCTCCGATCGGCGCCGTCGGGGAGGTCGGCGTTCTCGAGGAGCTCGGGCTGATCGTCCTGCTGGCGAACCGTGAGAACGAGACCGCCGCTCACGACGGTGCCGTAGACGGTGATGAGGAACACGAGGACGCCGACGCCGAAGATGACGAGGTTCATGACGCCACCTCCTCGAGCTCGCGGGCGGGCGTCGCTGTCGGCGAGTCGACCGACGTCAGGAGCAGCGTCCCGAGCGAGTGGATCGACGGCACCCACAGCCCGACGAAGATGCCGGCGGTGGTCTCGCCCTCGACGAAGTACAGGTAGACGGAGAAGAGGAACGACAAGAAACCGGCGACCAAGAAGGGGATCTTGAGCCGGAATGACGGAGTGAAGCGTTTCACGGGGGTCCTTTCGGTGAAGGGGGGAATGCCCCCTTCGTCTGACACGCCGGAGCACGGCTCAAACATCGAACGGATCGCGGGTCGTCGGCCGATGCCCGTTCCACCCGTTGGACGCCGGGCTGGCACTGTGGCGTTCGTGGCCGAGTTCGTCCATGACGTGGTCGCGGCGATCCTCGTGCGCGACGGTCGGGTGTTGCTCTGCCATCGACACCCGGACCGACGGTGGTACCCCGACGTGTGGGACACCCCTGGCGGCCACGTCGACGCCGAGGAGGGACCGGTCGACGCACTCGTCCGCGAGATGCGCGAAGAACTCGGGATCGAGATCGTCGTCGACACGGCCGAGCCGTTCGCCACGTTTCACGACGGCTCCGAGACCAGGATGCGGTTCTGGGTGATCGAGCGGTGGCTCGGCGACGTCACGAACCGTGCACCTGACGAGCACGACGACGTCGCATGGTTCGAGGCATCCGACCTCGACCGTCTGGAACTCGCCGATCCGCGGATGCCATCGATCCTCCGTGAGGCGATGGACGTGACGGACCGGAACACCGAGCTCGGTCGCCCCGACGAGGAGCAACCCGGCCTCCGGCGCATTCGCGCCATCTTGAAGTGGAGCGGCGAGCACGACTTCTCGACCGGGTGCCCTCTGTCGGCCGCCTTGTCCACGGCCGCATCCCGAGACGAGGCGATCGCCGGCGTCCTCCTCGATGCGCCTGCCACCCAGCAGCGGGCATCGATGCTGCTCGCTGCCGTCCACGACCTCGTGCTCGCCGGTGCGGACCATCACCTTCGCGACTACTTCCCGACGGTCGATCCGAACCACCGGCCCGTCGACTCACATCTCCCTGCGGTCCTCGGAGACTTCGTTCGCCGATTCGACAGGGAGCTCCGCCACACCGTCGGCACGCGGACGGTCCAGACCAACGAGGTCGGGCGTGCCACCGCTGTTCGTCTCGCGATGGCCGCCATCGGCATCGGACGCGATGAGTCCGGTCTCGATCTCGTCGAGGTCGGCTCCGCGGCCGGCCTGCTGCTCGCCTTCGATCGGTACACCCACCGGGTCGGCGACCGCCGGCTCGACCCCGAGGTACAGCCGCCCGACGAGTTGATTCTCGAACCCGGGCTGCTCGGCGGCGTCGTCCCCGACTCGTGGCCGACGGCGCCTCCGACGATCCACCGGCGGGTCGGGATCGACCTCCACCCGCTCGACATCGAGGACGCCGCCGATCGTCGATGGCTGCACGCCTGCGTCTGGCCGAGCCAGGGTCGTCGCCACACGCAGCTCGACCAGGCGATCGCAGTCACCCGCAGCGTCGGGGTCACGATGACGTCCGGAGACGCGGCCGACATCGGCGCGCTCCTCACGTCGATGTCGAGCGATCGACCGCTGGTCGTCGTGTCGAGTTGGACGCTGGCCTACCTCGGCGACGACGCCCGACGGGACGTCGTCGAGCAGCTGCGAGAACTGAGCGGGGACCGGCCCATCACCCTCGTGTGTCTCGAAGGTGATCGGATCGTGCCCGGAATCGACGGGTACTCCGGTCCGACCGGACGGCTGCCGATCGTCATCTCGACGAGCACGTTCACGAACGGCGAACGCGACGACCGGGTGATCGGGGCGATCGGGACCCTCGGTGACTGGATCTCTCTCAACCCCGCATGACCACGTCGACCGCTCAGATCGTCACGACTCCGTTGGGGGTGTCGAGCGTGACGCTGATCCCCGGTCGACCTTCCTCCAGTCGGATCTCTTGCGCCCGATCGAGACCCAGGAGACGGTGGAGTTTATCGACCCGGTCGAGGTCGTCGGTCCGGACGGTGAGCTGTCGAAGCGTGACACCCTGGATGAGTCGATCGTCCATCCCCAGCCGCTCGTTCCACTCGATCAGCCGGGGGACAGCGGGGTCGAGGGCGTGGTCGGGGAACTGGGCGTTGCGGAACGAGGCGGCGTTGGTCCGCTCCCACTCGGAGAGCGCTGGTGTCGCGACGACGCCGGACTCGCCGAGCCGCTCGATCGCAGCGGGGAGATCCGACACGCGGACCATGAACGTGAGCAGCCGAGGCCCGGGGAGTGCCGCGACCAGGTCGCGGAGGAAGTGAGGCGGACCGTCGTACGTCGGGTTCGGCCCGAAGAGTTCGAAGAACGACTCGTGACCGAGACCCAACCCGCCGCTCAGCGTCGGGTAGTCGGCTCCCTCGACGTCGCTGACGTTGGGCCGCAGACCGAAGCGTTCGCCCAGCTCGTCCGCCGCGGCGTGAGTGTCGGGAACGCCCAGGACGACGTGGTCGATGAAGCCGCCGTCGGGCAGCGGCACGGCGATGCTCTCGGTCACCTCGGACACCTCCTGACGTTCAGGTCACCTCACAGTAGTGGTTCGTCTCAGTACCGGTTCGCCGGCGGTGCCCAGCCCGGCCCTACAGGCGAGGACCGGCCCATTCGACGAAGGGTCCGGGATCCTCGAATCCCTGCTCCGGCCCGAAGACGTGGAACAGGTAGTTCTCGAGCTCGTACATGATCTCGAAGAAGCCATTCGCGAAGTGACCGGTGGTCGGAACCACGTAGACGTTCCCGGCGGCGACGGCGTCGAGCTGACTCCAGGCAGGGTCCTGTCGCTCGTCGGGAAGGACGTAGTCGTCGGTGCCTTCGAGCTGCCACTCGAGCACGTAGGAGATGTGGGTCGGCTGAGCGGCGATGACCGCCTCGGTCGAGAACTCGGCGAACTGCTGGCCCTCCGTCTCGGGATCGAACAGGCACTCTCCGACGAGGTTCAGGTCGGTCAGCAGGAGACACCAATCGCTGATGCTCGTCCACCCCTGGTACGTGTCGGGCGCTCCGCCCCACAGCTGCAGGAGGCGGACGTCCTCGACCCCTTCGATCTCCATCTCGCCGAGCTTGCCGACGAAGTCGTCCCACTGGGCGATGACCTGCTCGGCCTCCTCGACGCGGCCGGTCAGGGCGGCCATGTCGGTCGTGAGCTTCCTCGCGTTCTCGACGAGACCGCCGGTCGCGATCGCGTACACGGGGAACAGCTCCTCAAGATCTGCGAGCGCCTGGTCGGCTTCACCGACGAACACGATGTCGGGCTCGAGCACCGCCGTGTCCTCCGCCGAGATGGGTGCGAACGTGATCTCGTCGACGGCGTCCTCGCCGTAGTACAGCGCCGCACGTTCGGGCTCGAAGAACGTCGAGACCGGAACGAGGCCGAGGTCGGCGAGCACCATTCCGCACCCCGAGACACGGCAGGCGATGCGCGACGGCGTCTCCTCGAAGGTCAGGGTCCGGCCGAGTCCGTCCACCACCGAGACGGGCTCACCCGCGGCCGCCTCGCTGGCCGCCGTCGCCGTCGCCGAGGCCTCGTCGGCGTCGTCGGTGGTCTCCGTGTCGGTGGCTGAAGGCACCGACGCCGACTCGTCGTCGGTCGCGTCGTCGTCATCGCTGCCACACGCAGCGACCATCAGCATCGCTCCCACACCGAACAGCGCCGCGCGCGTGCCCCAACCATTCATCTCGTCTCCGATCAGTCGTTCCGCAAAGTCGACGAGAGACTTCTCCGACCGATCGCGCCGTCGTGGCCAACTGCTCGACCGCATCGGCCAATCGTCGGCGCCGACCCAGGGCTCCGGGTCGAGGCGTCTGTCGACTCCCCCGGCGTACTCGGAGGGTCCGACCCCGATCTCACTTTCGAACGCCCGGGCGAAGGCCGTCGTCGACGTGTACCCGAACGTTCGCGCGACCTCACCGACCGGCTGGCCGTCGGCGAGCAACCGCATCGCGCCGTGCGCGCGGAGGCGCACCCGCCAGCGTCGGAAGGTGAGGCCGGTCTGCTCGAGGAAGAGCCGACGCAGTGTCCGTTCGCTGGCTCCGACCCGCGGCGCCCACTCCGAGAGCTCCAGCGCCGACGCCGGATCGGCGACGAGACCATCGGCGACCTCGCGCGCCCGAGGATCGGTCGGAAACGTCAACGGCACCGGCTGTGCGGCGAAGGAGTCGAAGAGATGGGTCACCACCGCCGACACGAAGTCGGCCGACCACGGTCGATCGGGATGGGCCGCCACGTGAGCGAGCAACGATCCGATGACATCGTCGAACTCGACGACCGACACGCGACGCCAGGCCATCGGACACGAACGAGCGACGAAGGACGCCGTCCACCACGGCGCTGTCGCCTCGACGGTGTACGGCAGCCCGGCCGGGATCCATAGCCCCGATCTCGGGCGCACCACCAGCGAGAGCCTCGGCGTGCGAACCTCGAGTCCCGACCGGCTCGACCACAGAAGACCGTGGTGTGCCTCATCGAATCCGTCGGTGCCCGCCGTCCCACCTGCATCTGGGGCGGGGGGACGGGCCCGGCACTCGTTCAGCACGACTCCCTGGACGGACTCGATGCGCATCGCATCACGCTACTTCGAGCCGTCAAGGTGACTTAACACTCAGGTGGGGCTCGATCGTGTTCCTCGGCGGCGACTCGTGTTCGACGCACCGGCGGGCGTGCGCGCCGTACAGTGTTGGAACGAGTCGAGGGAGGCCGATCCATGATCACCGCCGAATTCGCTGAGCTCTTCGTCACATCGGTCAACGACCAGACGAAGAACCCGACACATCTGCTGTTCAACCAGTGGTGGTCGCATGCTCCCGACGAAGTGCGCCAGGCCTACGTCGACGGCATCGTCGGCGATCCCAGATTCGCCGATCTGATCAGCGGCGAGCACTACGCACCTCCCATGTCGCTCGACGACCTCGCTGGACTCCAGGAGGGCAGCCTCGGCCGCACGTTCCACGACTGGATCGTCGACAACGGACTCGTCGAACAGATCGCCACGGACTACCGGAAGTTCCACGAGCACCTGGTCGCGAGCGGTCACCTCGACGACATGCCCGAGTCGATGCAGCACGCCATCCTGCGCGGCTTCCAGAACCACGACTTCCACCACGTCGTGACCGGCTACGACTCGTCGGGACTCGGCGAGATCGCCGTACAGGCGTTCTGCCTCGCCCAGATGCAGTTCCCCTACTTCGGCATGTGGATCTCGATCGTCACCACACAGATGACCTACCTCCGACCGCACTCGATCGTGCCGCTCATGGACGCCATCACCGACGGCTGGCAGCTCGGACGCACCGTCGACAACATCCAAGTCGAACGCTGGGAGACCATGCTCGACCAGCCCCTCACCGAGGTGCGCTCCAGGTACAACATTCACCCCGACGGACGAGCCCCCCTCCAGGCGCCCGAGTCCGAGTAAGCCGCGGACTTCCGCGGCTCACCCTTCCCCGGCCGCGCCGGGCAGGACTGGCCCGGTCCCGCGGTCACCCGAGACCGTCACCGCTCCAGAGAGCACGAGATCGCGATCCGGCTCGGACGGCGTTGCTCCGAGGTCGGTCACCTCGTCGAGCGGCACGTCGGGGACGTCGTGGGTGAGGAACACGACCGTCCGATCATCGAGCCGGTCGATGAGTGACCGCATCACGAGGTCGGCCATGGATCGGTCGAGGTGCGAGGTCGGCTCGTCGAGCACGACCACCGGATGACCGGCGAGCACCGCTCGTGCCAACGCCAGCCGGTGCGCCTCACCACCACTCATCGCGGCACCATGTCGCCCGACCGGTGTGTCGAGTCCTTGGGGGAGCTCGGAGAGCCATGGCCCGAGCGCGACCGTCTCGATCGCTGCCGTCATCTGCACGTCGGTCGCCGATCGGTCGGCGATCCGCAGGTTCTCGCGCACCGTGGTGTCGGCGATCCAGGGCGTCTGCTCGATCCAGGTCAGCGCACGCCGAACCTCGTCGTCGTCGATGGTCGTCACATCGGTGGGCGCACCGACAACACCGTCGGCCGCCGCGGTGAGTCCGTACCGTCCGGAGGAGACCGGACAGAAGCGCACCATCGCAGCGGCGAGCGTCGACTTGCCCGAGCCGCTCGGACCCACCACCGCCACGTTCGAGCCGGCGGCAGCGTGGAGATCGACGGGACCCACGCCCTCTCCCGTCGTCGGCCAGGTGGCGTGCAGACGCTCCAGACGGAGCTCCGGGTCGTCAGCGATCGTCCGATCGGCGCGAGCGGGTGACGTCGGCCGGAGGTCGAGCACCGCAGCGATCCGACCGGCCGCATCGCCGATGGCGGGGAGTGCGCTCGCCGCCTCGTTCATCGCGGTGTTCAGCTCGATCGAGGCCAACGGCCACAGGACGAGGACGCCGATCATCGGTGCGGCGATGGTCGGGGCGTTGCCGAGGACGGCGAGTGTCGCGGCGACGACCAGTGCCGGCGCTGCGGCCACGGTGGCGGCAGCCCGGCCGCGCGCAGCCGCCCGACGTCGCTCGAGGCGATCCAGCCGGGCCCCGCCCCCGTCGCTCGCCGCACGGCGGCGCGCGACGTGCCGGTGGGCGACCGGC
>ERZ1740058.846-NODE-846-length-18685-cov-4.736554_pt1 | contig 18685 bp, 16 predicted proteins | sample MGYA00581745_ERZ1740058 | MGnify/ENA primary metagenome ERZ1740058 (study PRJEB43018, sample SAMN04849742) | marine metagenome | isolation source: floating plastic debris | place: Pacific Ocean | collected 2008-08-30 | study: EMG produced TPA metagenomics assembly... | reverse complement strand
GGTTTGCTGAACAAAGTTCAGCACGGCGTCAAAGTTGCGGTTTTTCGTATTGACGTTAGAGATCAGGATGCGAAGATTCCCGGTATCTCTAGCCCCGAGGAAGTGGGGTGGCCAATACCAGGGCAGCAGTTGCGTTGTTAAAGCCGCCACACACATCAGGCCCAGTAGAGCTGGCCAGCGGCGACGGGTTAAACCGATCACGCCCCACCCGACCAGACTCAACAGCCAGTACTGCCGCTGAAAGTGGGATAACAGTTCAAGATAGAGGGGCCAGCCATAGCGACTGCTGAGGAGGGCGATCGCCGTCACAGCCGCCACCCCCACTAAGACTATCCACGCCAAAGCACTGACCAACCCAGCCCGCTGTTGAGCCATAAACTTAAAAACCCCACTCACACGAGTAGGGTACACAGCCAATCAACAGCAACAGCAAAACTTCGAATTAGAATATCACCCACTGGATTGTCAAAGGCGTTCAGTTGAGTTCACTCAGAGCAGGGGGCATGCCTGCAATACCTCCACCTGCTTCATTAAGTGACTCAACAGTAAGGGAACCAGACAAATGAGTACAAGCTGAAACAGTCAGAGTTACCAGAACGCCAAAAGCAAGAATAAGTGAATACCTGTTTAGAAGTCTGTTCATAAACCACCTGAATGCAGCCACAAGAAAAATGCAAGTCAACAACCGTCAAACGCAGCGACCACCCACAATAAAGACTCCAACAACGAGAAACAGCATTTCGTAAAGAGTAAATATAGGTAATGCTGGCCAGATGAATCTATCCTGTAGGCAGGCCCATTATATGTCAACCACGAATTACTTGCCAAACAATTTACATCAGTCCACGAAGGATCTTGAGAAGTACAAAAAGCCTATACTCTTTTATTGACGAGGCGTAGTACCGTCCTAAAGTCTTTAATTTTTAATCAAAAATTAGCGTGTCCTCATTTAGAGGGCTCGGTTAAAGAGATTATATGGCTTGAAAGTTGTTTGAATCTTGTCTTGAATTATTTTATGGGAAAATTCAGCCAATTAAATTACTTACGATGAATAAGGATTTAACTGGCTGTACTTGAATATTTTGATGCCTAATACCTTCACCAACCGCTAGTCGAGAACCTGCTAAGTTGACGGGGAATCAGGTATTTGGTCTGTCTACAGTGATGTTGGTGGAATTCTACCTAAATATGGTGGAAGTGTCCTCCCAATGCCTCCACCAGTTGCATTAAAGTTGTCTGCGTCTGTAAAGATTTCCTTGGATATACTAGTTGAGGTCAATAAGAGCGTTGATGCTAGAACACTACCCAGTAGAACAAGAAACGATTTACTCATAAGTTCTGGTGAGTGCAACCCACTGATTCATTGGACAAACCGATAATAAGTAGAATTATGTCCATGAACCATCTCAGAAAACTCAGCTAACTTCAGGCGTTTTTTCAGGATCCTAAATAATTGTGCTGCCTGCTCTTTAAAATACTCTTTTTCTAGCTAGATCCACTGATAGACGGTTGTTGTGAAGGACACGTCAAAGCACAAGGGTAAGCTAAATGACTATCTAATCTCGACGCAGATACGGTCAAAAGGGGCTTCAAAATGCGATTGTTATCTCGACTAATACCCGCATCTTCATAATAGCTAGGGTTTATTTCTGCAAGCTTGCTTTTGATCAGACTGCGAGATTCAGGGGCGGACATTTCTCCATAGCGATGTAAGAGAGCGTAGGCCAAAGCAGTATTAAAGTTGATTCTGTGAGGAATAAGGTTTTCTTCTTCATACATCCAATTGATCCAAGCATTGGCATGCTCGCTAGTGTCTTTCTTGACGCGATTTATTAGCTGAAAAGCGGTCTTACCATCTTCGATAGCTGTGCGAGCATACTCCAGGGCCACTGTCTCATCACATTCCACATCACTGGCAATCAGATATGCGTATTGAGAATAGTGATATTTCGCAATTTGAGCACCCAAGTCATCTTCAAAACTCGAATCTTGAATTAAATGAAAACGTTCGCCAATATTGCTAGCTTTGCTACGCATTTCTTGGCATGGGTTGGCATGCTCTTCCATTTCGTCTAATCTTTCCCAGTCGATTGCGAGGAAGGCTAGCTCCTTGTGCAATTTATCGAGCTGATTAATCTGTGGCGACCTTTGGTTGCCTATAACGAGAGATGCTGGATTTAATAGATAAATCAGAACGAAAACAGCGATTGCGCCTCCCGCTCTGATAAACCCGGACAGGTTTGCGTTATTTGGTCTAGGTCCGATAATCCCGGACAGATCAACATTGATCAATCCAGGAATAATGGCGGCTACCCCTGCGGCGGCAAGTGCCAGCACCACCCGAAAAACAAAGAACTGAAAAGCCGTTGGGTTCGGAGTACGAAAGGCAATACCGAGTAAAGCAACGACCAGGCTTGCTCCAAATAAAAAGGCAAGCAGTAGCTTTAGCAATCCGTACTTATCTGGCGAATTAGGATCTTTGCCATTATCAGTCATCTCGCACCCAGTCAATCTGAAAAATAAGGTAGTCTGTTGCAAACCCCCTTACGAAGCATCGTCTCATATCTTCAATTGGAGCCAGATGCTAATAGTTTGCGGTCAACTAACAATGAAACAGTAATTTTTATCAATACAGTATTACGTCCATTTACCTACAGTCAAGATAAAGTTGACGTAAAGCATAGGCTTATGTGTCAAGAATAAAGATGAGAGTTAAAGAGTCTGCCTACTTGAATTCAGAGCACTGTAAGGAGAAGTCGGGGAAAGTCACACTCAATAACGTAGATAAATTCCTCACTCTTAAGTAGATTCATGATACTTCAGTTGCGCGGATTGCTGCTGAGAGAATCTAAGTAGCGTTACCCGTCAAAAGGCCAGAGTTGAGATTCACGTTGAAAGTGCGATAGCGGCTCCAGATGATAGCGAATCTCGCCAACGCCTCCTGAGACGTGAGCTTGCCTTAAACAACCCAACACTAGTTAGCGTAATCAAGGCGAGGATACTGCTCAACAGAATCAACAACTATGCAATGTTGCTGACAGCGATCGCATACTGACGAATCGCTTGTAGGTTTTGCGTCAAGTCATGGCACAAATGCCGCTCAATCAGCACCGTGGGAATTGCCCGAGGCGGGCAGATCGTAATTTCGTAGTTCAAGCGGGTGGCTGGTTCAGAACTTGTGGCGGGCTCTAAATTCCAGACACCCTCAAACGATTTGAAATCGCCCTCAACCATGGAGAACTTAATGCGGTTGGGGAACTGCTCCGCCATGTCCAATACGACCCGCGCACAAAACTGAATGTTGAGAAAACACTGAGAGCCCACCTGCTCTAGCAGGGTGCGGGAGCCATCAGTCTCAATACGACGACTCACCGTCAGGTTTGGAATAAAGTTAGCCAGATTTTCATAATCCGTCAAAATCTCCCAAACCTGCTCAGCCGGACAGGGAATGGAAATTGCAGCGAAAATTCGACGGTGGCGTTGAGGAAGTTTTTCTGTCGATATCGATAAATTGGCTTCACTAGACAAAGCTTCCAGTGAAATGCCATTAGCTACACTCTGAGGTTTTAGCGGAGTCGCGTCAGTCATTTGATGCTTACCGATACCTATTGCATATTAGACCCAAATTACCCTGGATGATCAAGCCCATCAAGGATTACTTGTTCAAATCATGATTAATATTTAGGTCGTCAACTCATAGATTAATACAGCGATTAGCCATCTCATTACCGTGAAATCGCCACAGTTTTACGGCAGGGTTAGTTGCCTTCCGTAAAAACCGTATCTTTAGCAGTCCAATGCCACCCATGACCCGATTCTGAGTTTTGCCTGCGCTGCATCCAAAACATTTGCACTATATTACTGGCAGAAGAATTCGTAACTCGCTATGACTGCAGCCATGCTTCAAGTTGTCGGCACCGTCAAAGGTCCTGGGGAAAATGGTAACGAATATCTCTTTATTACGGCTGATAATCGCGAGGTCAAAATTGGCGAATTTGTCGCGTATCAAGCGCACCAGGGGGATGAAACGCTTGACATTTTAGGCAAAATTGCCGATCGCCGGTTGATTGATCACCTGCCCGATCGCATCTTTGCCGATACGGGGATCAGTCCAGAAGCGATTGCGGCGCTGGTGGGCTTTGCCTATCCCAATCCTGAAATTTATGAAGTCACGGTTGCCGTTATTGGCTACTTTCATCCGGCGTTGGGGTTCATCAATCCCCGCCTGACGCCTGATCCAGGGGCCAAGGTGTATCGGGTGGATGATGCCACCTTGGTCAATGTCGTCAACAAAAAGCAGCCCGGCGAAATCGGCGGTGCCCATGTGGGTTCGCTGCTGCTGCGGCCGGGTGAAGCGGTGCCTGTCGCCCTGGATGTAAAGGAATTGGTCAGTACCCACATGGCGATTCTCGCCGGCACGGGATCGGGTAAGTCCTACACCGCCGGGGTATTGATTGAAGAATTGCTGCGGCCTAACAATCGGGCGGCGGTGCTCGTGTTTGATCCCCACGGCGAGTATGGCACGTTGGGCGACATGCGCGGTCATCCCGCCTTTGAAGGAGAGGATGGCTACGCCCCTCAGGTCAAAGTACTGACGCCGGATGATATTCGCATTCGGATGTCTTCTCTGGACTATTACGATGTGATGACGCTGATGCCAAATATGAGCGATAGCCAGCAGGCCATCCTCAGCAAAGCGTTCAACATTCTCAAGCGCCATCGTCACGGCGACTATCGATGGGATGTGCAAGATCTGATTCAAGCGGTGAATGAAGCCGATACCAGCGAAGACGAAGATGGCAATCCCAAATTGGGGTCCTCAGCTCCAGCGATCGAATGGAAGCTCGAAAAACTCGCGAACTCGGACTATTTTCACCAGGCAGAACATTTAGCGCCCAAAGATCTCTTTGAACCCGGACAGGTCACGGTCTTGCAAATGAACGAGATCAGTCAGGAAGAGCAGCAGGTAATTTGTGCAGCGGTGTTGCGCCAAAGTTACCAAGCCCGCATGAATACAGCCAAGGAACTGGTTTCCGAAGAAGCCGAAACCTATTTACCCTATCCGGTATTCATTTTGCTGGAAGAGTCGCACCGGTTTGCCCCCGCCCACGAACCAGCCCGCTGCAATCAAGTGCTACGCACCATTCTTAGCGAGGGGCGTAAGTTTGGCATGGGCGTCGGGTTGATTACCCAGCGTCCGGGCAAGTTGGACTCCGATGTCCTCTCTCAGTGCATGAGCCAATTCCTCATGCGGATTGTGAACCCCGTTGACCAAGAGAGTCTGAAATATGGGGTCGAAGCCGCCGGACGCGATTTGCTTAAGGAGTTACCAGCCCTGACTAAAGGCCAGGTGATTATCTCGGGAGCCTGTGTCAATACGCCAGTGCTCTGCCAGGTGCGCAAACGACTGACTCAACATGGTGGTGAAACGATGGATGCGCCGCAAGACTGGCAAAAGTATTTTCAAAAGCATCGCCAGGCTAACCGCAAAATCGAACAGGCCACCATGGCCCGCCCTCGGCCTGCCGAAACCGTGGGCGGCATCAGTATTGAGTAGCGACCGGTTGAGCCCACCGTCACGGTGATGTCTGAGAGCAAGGCTGGCCCGCCAGCGGTAGTGTCAGCGGGTCAATTGACGAACCATTTCGTATACCGTCAGACGGGCATCGTTGGGATACGGCTCGGTCTTGCCAGTTTTCACAAAACCTAAGCGATGGTAAAAGGCGATCGCGGCCTCATTGTTCGACGTGACTTCTAAATACAAAGCCGGAATTTGTTGGTCCATGGCCCAGCGAGCGATCGCCTCCACCAGTTGTTTGCCAACCCCACAATGGCGGTACGGCGAAGCCACCCACATCGATCGCAAAGAGGCTTTAGCTGAGTTGTCGGGATCAATGATCCCCGCCGCGCTCGCGTGAGACTTCTGGCCATCCAGCGCCAGGTAGGCGATCGCTTGGTCACTGGTCCATTGCGCTGCCCGACGTTGCCAATCAGCCGGCGTAAGGAGTGCTTCTTTAGCGTAAGTGGCACAAAATGCGGCAGGGGCATCTTGCAAGGCCCGCAACCGGACATTTCTAAACTGATCGGCGACAGCGGGGGTGATAGGTTGAAGCGCTAACATCCCAATGGTTCCTCAGATGATCGATCAAGACTGACTGGCCCAGTGGTGGGGCCAATGATTCTAGCAGTAACGATGCGAGGGTGACGTCAGGAGCCATCCAGTTGCGATCAAAAAGCAGCCCCAGATTCTCAAAGTCTCGACGATATCGCAAGCCGCATTTAGCCCAGGCGATTTCAGATGCCTAAAACTCCTGTCCAGCCAGGATTTCACTTCTGAACTCCTGGCTGTTGAGAGTGTAGTGCTAACCAGAAACGACGTCTCTGATCGCAACCAGGAAGCAGCCGTCCATTGTGATCATTGAAGATTGACGTCACGGCATCATGGAGAACTGTTACGTAGCTTGACTCATCAGTGAGGACGATACCCTGGCAACTCTCACAACTGACTCGCTACAACAAGATGCCCTCAAAAAAACTACCCTTTGCCACCTGAAAGATAGCTGGCCCATAGCCGCTGAGGATTAGCCATTTGTCAGTCAGCTGAATCCAGGGGAATCATGCAGAAATTGCTTGTTTAGGATGATCCCCGTATAATCCTTAAGTTGAATCTGTCAAAAATCTTAAGATTCAATCATTGTTCCCTGTGACCCGTATGCGATTTCGACTGCCAAGGCCGTACACTATCCTAATTACTCGGACGGGTGAAACGCCGATTGCAATTACCTTGCGGCCGCTGCCAATCATGCTAATGGGCTTGGTTTTAGCGTTATTCCCGATTGTGTGGGTGGCTCAGTTGGTCGGCCAAAATGGACAGCTCGCGAAGGAAAACGAAACCCTCGCTGAGACTGCCAATGAAGTGCTCCTAGATCTAGAAACCCTAGACTCTGAAGTAGAAGATCTGCGAGAACGGGCGGGCTTGCCAGAAAGCAATAGCTCTAGTGCTCGTCCTCAAGCGACCTCTCCTCAAGGTGGAGTTGCAGGCACCGCAGATGCCGAAAGTTTGTTTGAACTGGCTAAATCTCGGATGCCGCAAATCGACATCAAGCTAGAGGCCCAAGTCCGACCGGCTTTAGAAAGCACCCTGGCTGAGGAAGCGGCTCAAGCGGCCGCCTTACCGAATGCTGAACCGATTAAGGGTAGGCTAGAAGTCACCTCAGAGTTTGGCCTGCGACGCAACCCCTTTGGGGGGTCGAGTTATGAAATGCACAGCGGCATCGACTTTCGCGGGCCGACTGGCACCCCAATTTATGCGACTGCTGATGGCATTGTGGTCAAGGCCGAGCGCCTAGGTGGTTACGGTAAACATGTGGTCATCGACCATGGCTACAGCCACGAAACTTTGTATGCCCATTTATCGGCGATCGACGTGCAGGCAGGTGATCGCGTCAAGCGAGGTGATTTGATTGGCGCACTGGGGTCAACGGGGCGCTCATCAGGCCCTCACTTACACTACGAAGTGCACCGCAACGGCCGACCAGTGAATCCGCGTTACTACCTTGACTTAGACGATTCTGTTGCCGTACGAGAATAGTTCTTCGTTGCGAAGAGGCCAATGGCAGCAGAGCAACTGCACTGATTACCCTGTAGTGGGCATACTGGCACTACAGTTTCATTGAGCCTGGCTGGAGCGAGAGGCGATCGTCTTTCCGACGGTTCGGTTTGATGACAGGCCGCTGTAAGTGGACTTTCTCGCCCCATCGAGAGCCCGTGCTCAACCGAGAGCCTTCTGTAGTCGGTCACATCACGTCCAAGCTGCGGCTTACCCTCGCCCATCATCCATATTCATCAGATCTCCCATCCTAATGACCACTTTGCAGTCCTTTGAAAATCGTCAATCTTCAGAAATAGCGTCAGTACCAGATCGACAATATGGCGATCGCGCGATTACTCAAGCGGCCTCTGAACCACTGGAAAAATGGCCCAACCAAACCGATAACGCCTACACCATTCACATCGAACATCCGGAATATACGGCGCTGTGCCCGCGCTCGGGATATCCTGACTTTGGCAGCATCGTGGTGGATTATCAGCCCAATGACTGGGTGGTGGAACTCAAAGCCTTTAAGTTGTATATTAATGCCTTTCGCAATCAGCGTATTAGCCACGAAATGGTGACTAATGCGATCGCTGATCGCCTTTGGCAAGAACTCGCTCCCGTAGGATTACGGGTTATTGGCGACTTTACCCGGCGAGGCGGTGTCAAAACCGTCATTACGGTGGCCAAAGGAGACAATTCCTTGTTTGTCCCTTATACGCCTAACGTCCTCTAGGCGCGATGGGGCGACTCCATGCGATCGCGGATTTTGTATCGGATAAGGGCGCTCCAGCGGCAGTAGCGCCGGATTACTGGTATGAGGGGCGCTGTCCCAAAACGCAGCAACGATTGCGGTTGCCGCGTACGTCGCTGGCGGAAGCGATCGCCCACGGTCTGATGGAGCAACTCAGGGGAGAGGAGCGCTTTCAGCGCGAAGGCAAGATGCTCGGGGTGCTGTTAGTCGCTACCCCCACGGGACAAACGGCGGTACTGAAAGCCTTTTCTGGATTGCTGCACGGGCAGGCGGAGGTGCCTGGTTGGGTGCCACCGATTCCTGGTCGCGCTCAAGTTTCGCTGTTGGAATTGCAGACTTTGCGGCAGCTAGAGCACATGAAGCATGATTTGCGGCGGCTCCAGCAGATTCCCGAGCGGGCCGTGTTTGCTGCCAAGTCTCAAGCCTTTGCGGACCAACTGCAAGCTTTATCAAAACAGCATCGACACCACAAGCAAGAACGCGATCGCCGACGCGAGCATTATTCTCAAACCTTGACAGGGCAGGCGTTAGACCAGGCACTCGCAACCCTCGTACGCCAGAGCCAGCATGCAGGTGGTGAAAAACGACGCCTAAAGTGTGAACGCGATCGAGTATTGGCGCCGTTGAAAGCCGCGATCGCCCAAGCCGATACCCAAATTTGCGAGCTAAAACAGCAACGTAAAACCTTGTCGCGCCAACTCCAGACGCAAATGCACGTGGCCTATTCCCTGACCAATTTTGCGGGCAAAACCACGGCCATACAAGCACTTAGGCCCACCGGACTACCCACCGGCACCGGTGACTGTGCGGCTCCTAAACTGCTGCACTATGCCGCGACCCACCACCTCAAGCCCTTAGCCATGGCCGAATTTTGGTGGGGAGCGCCTCAGGGAGATAAGCAACCTGGCCAGTTTTACGGAGCCTGTGTTGAGCGGTGTCAGCCGATCATGGGCTTTTTACTCTCTGGACTGACGCCAACCAAGCCGTCAAGCCGCGTCTATTACCCACTACCCGCTGTACTGTACGAAGACGATGTCTTGTTAGTGGTCGATAAACCCAGTGACCTGCTTTCAGTCCCTGGACGCACCCAAGTGTTGCAAGACAGCGTGGTCAGCCGGTTACGATGTCAGCGTTCTGATAGCGCCTACTTGGCGGCTGTCCATCGCTTAGATAAGGGGACGGCAGGCATTCTAGTATTGGCCAAAACCGAGGTGGCCCATCGCCATCTCAACGAACAGTTTGCCCAGCGCCAGGTCCAGAAGACCTATGACGCAGTTCTTAGTCAACCGGTCGAGTCCCTGCAGGGGACGATTGATTTACCACTGTGGCGCGACCCGCACGATCGCCCCAAAACCCGGGTCCATTACCAGCATGGCAAACCTTGCCTCACGGACTATCAGCTGCTAGAAGCAGGCGATCGGCCCCGCTTCCGCTTTATGCCTCACACCGGGCGCACCCACCAACTCCGTGTCCATGCGGCCCATCCTCAGGGACTCAATGCCGCCATCTTGGGGGACACTCTCTACGGTGCCAAAAACCAAACTTGTCGACTACATCTCCATGCCCATGCCCTTCAGCTCGTTCATCCAACAACTGGACAAGCGATGGAATTTTCTTGTCCAGTGCCGTTCTAAGCTAGTCAGTTAGATGGCAATAGTAAATCCGACGGTAAAATTTAAGCCTGAAGCTTTATTCATTCTTGTCAGAGACACCATGCGTTATCCCAGCCTGATCAACGTGGTCAAAGTTGAACATTTGATCCCAAGAGAGGGATTTGCGGAGCCTTCCCATCGAGTCACCTTCAGCTTCCTGTCTGAAGGCATTCCAGCCAGTGCAATGTCTGTTTGGGGGCATCCTGCTTTTCCGGCAGCAGAGCTGATCAGGATCGCGTGGACCTTTCTTTGGAGCCGCCTGGTTGCCTGGTCTGAAGCGGCCCATGCAGACCGTTTCTCTGAAGCTGCAATTCAGCTCCTTTGGGAATGGGTTGAACCCCAAAATTTTGCCGCAAATTGATGGACCCCCTTTCTCGGCTGCTGTGTATTAGCAATGGTCATGGGGAGGATGCAATCGCCCTACGCATTCTCTTAGAGTTGCGATCACGCCATCCTGGCTTGAAGCTTTCAGCCTTGCCGTTGGTGGGGGAAGGTACATCGTTTCAAAAACAGCAAATTCCCCTTATGGCGGCGACCAAAATTTTGCCGTCCGGTGGCTTTATTTACATGGATAGTCGCCAACTCGCCCGCGATCTCAAAGGCGGACTAGTGCAGTTAACGCTGACGCAGCTCCAGGCTCTGAAAAGTTGGGCTCAGGCAGGCGGCGCTGTACTTGCCGTGGGAGATATGATTCCAGCAGCATTTGCCTGGTGGAGCGGATTGTCCTATGCCGTGGTCGGTACGGCAAAATCAGCCTACTACCTCCGCGATGACCAAGGGCCGCTGCCAGACCTGCCTTGGTATGCCGGGTGGGCGGGGTCAATGTATCTACCGTGGGAGCGCTGGCTGATGAGCCACGATCGCTGTCGAGCCGCCATCGTCCGTGATGAGCTGACCCGTGCAGAGCTGCAACAGCTTGGGGTTCCCCAGGTCTTTGCTGGCAACCCCATGATGGATGGCTTGACGCCAACCGAGCCTCAAGCGAAATTGCCCCCTCGTGAGTCACAGGCTTTGACTGTGGTGCTCCTGCCAGGCTCGCGATCGCCGGAAGCCTATGCTAACTGGCAACTGATACTAACCGCGATGGATAGCGTCGTGCAGCACTTTGCGCCGCGTCCTGTTCAGTTTTTGGGCGCGATCGCGCCGGCTATCGATTTAACCCAACTGCAGCAAGCTTTGGTTGCTGCCAATTGGCAAACAACCTCAACCCAGCCCGCAACAACTTTTACCAAAGCCAATGGCCAAGTGATGTTGACCCAAACGGCCTATGCCAACTGTTTGCATGCGGCTGATGCCGCCATTGCCATGGCTGGCACGGCCACCGAACAGGTTGTCGGATTGGGAAAACCAGCCTTTATCACGCCGGGGGCAGGTCCCCAGTTCAACCCGACCTTTGCTAAATTGCAAACTCGTTTACTCGGACCATCGGTGATTTTAGTACCCCATCCTGAAGACATGGGCCCTGAGATGATGTCAACACTGGCCAATGATGATCGCCTCAAGCATATTCGCCACAATGGCTTGCAACGTATGGGATCACCCGGAGCAGCCGCCGCGATCGCACAAATTTTGTCATCTCAACTATCATTGCAAGGCTAGCTGCGAGTTGATATGGCAATTTACCAATAGATGAGAAACGGGCAAATGATCCCGTCAATCTGACCGACCGATTGACCACCGGGTCACTCCGTTGATCAGCCATTCTCGCAGGCTAATCCGGCTTGTAATGTGCCGCCCCAGAGCTTCAGAGCATAAAACTCCAGTATCGCGAGCGGTAACGAGGTCAGGACAGGGGCCATGTCTAGCATGCCCACACAGTCAGCAGGCTTATTCCGCATTCCGCATTTCGGCCTGGGTGTTCTATTCAACTTCGGGGGGATAAAGATGCGCTTCAGACCAGGGATCTTCGACAAAGTAGGTATCGTTCCCCTGTTTTTGCAGGTAGCTTGGACCAATCGGTACCTTGCCATGTCCACCAGGAATGTCTAAGACATAGTTAGGTTGGCACAGCCCAGAAATGTTGCCCCGGATTTCTCGCATCAGGGCTTGCCCTTCTTGAATAGTGGTGCGAAAGTGGCTGGTGCCTTTAGCCATATCTCCATGGTGCAGATAGTAAGGCTTGATCCGATTTCTCACCATGGTTCGGAAGAGTTTGGTCAACGTTTCGGGATTATCATTAACCCCCTTGAGCAAGACGGTCTGACTCACCAAGGGAATGCCCGCATCAGCCAGGGTGGCGATCGCATCACAAGCAGCCGCACTAAACTCCTGCGGGTGATTACTATGAATGGCCACATAAACGGGCTTACTGACCCTGAGAATTTGAGCCATTTCGGCATCTATGCGACCAGGATCCACAACCGGCACCCGAGTATGAATACGAATTACATCAACATGATCAATTTGATCAAGAGCCTGAATCAGGTGATTCAACTTTGGCTTTGATAAGATCATCGGGTCGCCACCCGTCAAGATGACTTCCCAAATTTCAGAATGGCTACGAATGTAATTTAATGCCGCGTCTAATTCTTGGGAAGATAACCCCTTACCACCATTACCGACAACCTCTCGGCGAAAACAAAAGCGGCAGTAGACCGGGCACACATGAACCGTTTTGAGCAATACGCGATCGGGATAGCGATGAACGATGCCCTTGACCGGAGTATGGGGAAAATCCCCAATGGGGTCAGCAAGTTCCTCGGGACGAATATCCAGCTCCTTAGAATCAGGGATAAATTGCCGGGCGATCGGATCATCTAAATTATCCGGATCAATCAGGTCAACCATGGCTGGGGTCACAGCCATCGAAAACTGTCTCGTCACCTGGTCAATAGCAGCCGCCTGTTCCGCAGAAACCAACTTAGAATCAACTAAACCTTGCCCTGTGCGAGCAGTACCGTAGTGTGACATATTTTCTAAGGTTAAATAATCTTAAAAGTCAATCAACTTTTTTGATCTATCAATGCAATATACTTGCCAGCATCTAAACTTGACGCGTGTGTTGATGAATCATTGATGAACGCCTGATTGAGCAACTTACCTTAAGTACTGAAAACCTGCTGTTAGAAGCAGTACAGCTAGTCAACGCCTAGTACCTGCAAAGCCACTCTGTGATAGTATAGCCTTGATTTTGGCAATCAGCAGTTGTCCTAGTCATAGGGCCTTTAAGCCGTTTTTTAGTCAGCTAATTAGCCGCTTTCAACCCGCCAACCTTTGCTGTACATAGTTTCTGTTTTTTACCAGATTCATATGTGAAAGTCATTATTCTTTGGGGTCTCACACTTATCAGACGCATAAAATTAAAAATACTTTAACTATTTCGAAGTTGATAGTTAACGAGAGATTAGATTCAAGACTTTCTATGATCAGTTTTTGCAAAGTGTTTCAGATATTAATCAGATATGAGTAGAATCCATATAGCTTCCTTGAGGAACTGAGTTCCTGGCTTTAACGATATTCACGTTTAATTTCTAGAGGACTTATCTCTTGTGTCAAAGTTGATATCCATTCACTCTTATCGAGGAGGGACAGGGAAGTCTAATACAACGGCTAATATTGCAGCCACTTTAGCAAAGTACGGCAAGCGAGTTGCTGTCATCGATACTGATATCCAGTCTCCTGGAATCCACGTTTTGTTCGGGTTTCAAGAAGATCAGATTACAACTACATTGAATGATTATCTCTGGGGACGTCGTTCGATTAGTGAAGTTGCTTACGATGTGACCAGTTCTCTCGGTGAGCTTAAAGATAGCAGTGGGCAAATATTTTTGGTGCCGAGTAGCACCCGAGCTGAAGATATTGCTCGAGTACTGCGTGAAGGGTACGACATTGAGTATTTAAGTCAAGGACTTCAAGCGCTTATTAATGAGCTTGCGCTTGATTATTTACTAGTCGATACTCATCCTGGACTAAACGAAGAAACCCTGCTATCGATCTCGGTTTCAGATGTGCTGCTTTTGATTTTGCGACCCGATGCGCAAGATTACCAAGGCACCGCCGTCACAGTTGATGTGGCGAGGAAGTTGAGAGTACCTGATTTATTTATGGTGGTGAACAAAGTTCCCCAGTTTTTTGAACTGGATGAACTGAAGGCCAAAATTGAAGCAACTTACGGCGCTGATGTCGTAGGAGTATTACCTCACTCTGATGAAATGATGGTGCTTGCCAGTAGTGGGTTATTTGTGGTGAATTATCCTGAAGATCCCGTCAGCAAAACCTTTGACCATATGGTTAGGCAATATCTCATTTGAACCGTATAGACAACTTTCCCTTAGAGGCAGCAGCTTTAAAAAATAAAGTTGCTTGCTCCCTGTAGTTATTAATCATTCATCAAGTTGTTTGGTCTGGTCATCGGTCTTTTTCATAGCAGCCCGAATCCGGCTGGACTTTGACTGCAAATTTTGAAAAAAGTCGCTACCGACAATTTGTTGTACTTGTTTCTCTCGCTTCACCTCATCAATTTCAACTTTCAACTCTTTAACTTGCAGTCTGAGTGATTCTTCCCGTTTTTTTACCTTGCTAACCATAAGAGCAAACACCTCAGCTAAGGTGCTGACTTCGTCATTCAATCGTCCATGCTCAAAAGACTTTAAATCGTAAGTATAGTCTCCTTCGCCAATTTTTTCTGCGGCATTCGTAAGCCTAACAATTGGCCTGGTAAGAAAGCTAGAAAGAACATAAACCAAAAAGAATAAAGATAAATAGATGAATAGAAAACCCACAAGCATCCGACTACGGATGGCATTTTCTACTTGCTTGACATAGCTAGCCTCAAAGTCAATTCCCAATACCGCAACCGTCTCCCCTTCAGCAGTCTTTAAAGGTAAGTAAGTCGTGATCCAACTACCAAAAAATCCGTCATCGTAAAGTGGTCGATCAACTAGTCCTTCTCCTCGAAATGCTTGAATATGAAATTCATTAGAGGGAATCGGTTCAAGAAACTGGGCTGCTTTTGAGGGATCGTGCTTGACCCAAAGGTCAGCCAGAAACACTGTGGAAAGAGAAGCATCTTCTTCAAGATTAGCCAGTCTTTCTTGATCAATGATGGGCGGACGGTTGGCCAGAGAAGCCGGACTGACATTTGCCTCAAAGTCATCGGGTGACTCTTCAACAACGACGAAGGTATATAGCCATGCTCGTGGTTCGACATCATTAACTCGCTGAAACAAGGCTAGATGTTTTTGGAAGATGGAATCTGTTGGAACTCCACCATCTGCGAGATAGTCTTTATAAACAGTTCCTTGTTCGTAAAGTTCGACCACTTCATTCGGGTCAAGTTCTTTAGCTGCACCAACAACAGTTTGGCGCATATCTGTATATAGTCGTTCAGTTGTTCTATCAATGGTAAATGTATAAAACCAGTAGAAAGCAAAGCCAAACACCCCACTAAATAGGAGTGTAAAGCCGATCAAAACTTTTGTGCGTAGGCTCAATTGTTTTGGTTTTTTTGGCTCCGCAGATGGTGGCATAGTGACTCGTATAGTTATTGCGTTTTATTGCATTCCTTAGAAATCCAGCTTATCAAATATGTTCTTACTACGTTGGCGTCGCTTTAGGCGCCAGTTAAACAGGCTGGAATCGTAAACTGAGCGCATCTTGAGAATAGCGAACAAAGCGACAAATGCGACGAGGCCTCCAAATGTTAGATAAATATAGAAATAACTTGTTATGCCTAGTAGACGGCTGATGAGAATAATGCTGCCGACGATCGCTACGGTCACGATCGCACCTGCCGCCACTAAGTATGAATCTAGAAACAAGCTAACTCGCCCGCGTCGCTCTTCAGGCACAAAGGCGAGAAATGATCGTCTCGATGTTTTGTCAACCGTATAAAGCGGCACATTGTGGAGCAATACGGCCCCAATGCTGCCCCACAGACTAGGATTAGCCATCGCCACGAGAGCCGCCCCAGTCGCCGCTATAGGACTGAACAAAAATGAGTTCTTGAGGCTAAATTTATTGATCAAAAAGCGAGTGAATACAGACTCAAAAATCAAGTATCCAATCACTCGAATCAAAACAAACGCACTAAAGAACTTTTGATAGCTAGCCTGATCAGAGAAAATCCTCTCAGAAGTAAATAATAAGTGGAAATCAAATATGTTTTCACACACAACAACAGCCAGGATCGAAATCGTCAAATAGCGAAAGGCTGGCACATCTTTGATAAATGTCCATCCTTCTAATTAAGTCTCGCCAAAGGACTGCTTTTGAACATGTGTTTTGCGAATTCCAGCATCTTGCAAGCCAAATATAAAAGCCACATATAGGGCTAAATAAATCACGGCATTGAAAATAAGGAGTTCGGCGCTATCGCTATTAATCTGACTTAGTAAATCTTGTGAGAAAGCCGCAATCGTAATGCCGAGTAAATTGCCGCACAATCCTAAGGCTGAAATTAGCGGAAATAATCGCTGAGCCTGACGCGGATCAAACACATCGCTGGCCAACACCCAAAAGATCAGCGGAAAGAAAGTGAACTGCTGCTCAGAAAGCAGATAAAAAAGTGAGTTGTTAAGCCAGGAAGGCGCATTGAGCACAAATAAACAGCGGAGCAGCATGAACGCTAGCGCCAATGCAAAACAGGTGGCACGCAATAGCTTGACACGATCAAATCGATCAACCAAAAGAGTATGGGTGCCGGTCATCACAATACTGATCAGACTATTCACCAACATTAGTAGTAAGAACTGTGGAGCCCCAACATCGGTAATAAATCGACTGATTGACTCAATTTCAGCAATTTTTTGAGCCAGGGCATTGCCGAGTAGTGCGGCTCCTAAGATCAGTACTAAGTTCAACTCACCAGGGCGCAAGTTCCAGACACGCATTAGGAAGGGCTTCATCCTGAATTAGCAACTCCAAAAAGGGATTCCCATCATGTGCAAAATTTAGGATAAGCAGCTAATCTGGCGTGTGCGCCGATGTGCGATCGCTCAGATTTACGTGTCACCTTAAATGCCTTGTCAGCTCTGACCACTCAAACAACTATATTCTTTACTCAAACCGCAGGTCAGGGTGAAAATCCGGAATAGGGGCAAAAGGGCGTCAGTATAAACCCTGCAGTTGTAGCCTGGCGAGGCCGTTTTAACATGCTCTGATGTTTGGGACAATGGCAGATTATGGTCTCAGGTGCCAGCATTTCCCCTGATTGATAATGGCGAATCCTAAGGTCTCTTTTACTGGTTCTACAGCATCTTAAGCGATCTCTACTGTTTTTGAGCCTGCCAGGCAAGGGCACAAGCCCAAGGGCTGTTTGATAAGCCGCTAGCCGCTATAGCCACACCTCAAAAGCAAAGTCTTGCTGAAATAGAATTTTGAGTGAGACGGCTTCCCCAGGCTTGCGACGACTCTTGCCGGAGTTGAGGGGCTGAAGATCCATCAACCCGAAAGGAGTTCAGCGTCGCCATTCTGTCACGTTCTTTTAGGCTAGAACGTTGCAGCCTGTCTCAGCTAGAGTGCCAGATTCTAATGGTTTGAATGAATAGCAGGCACGGTCATGTCCATGGTTTAAGCCTTCTGGAAGAAATAGATGACAGACCAAAGCGGCGTCCTCACTGCTAACTCGGTGAAAGTTGGTCACCAGGTATTTGCGCTGCTGTGACCAAGCATGATTTGCACAAGCTTTTCATGGATACTGATTTAAGTGGATGCCAAGGATTCATGCGTTGATCGCGTTGGAGCCTTGGCACAGCAATACTTCAGGGTATGGTTTAATGCGGGTCGTCGTTCAACGAGTGCAATCTTCTAGCGTATCGGTCGACGGCGAGATAGTGGGCAATATCGGTCGGGGATTAAATCTACTAGTCGGCATCGCTCCCTCTGATACCCAAGCCGAACTGGTGTGGATGGTCCGAAAATGTTTAGATCTCCGACTCTTTTCTCAGCCAGGCAGCGATCGCTGTGATTTGTCAGTCCAAGACATCCGGGGAGAAATCTTGGTGATTAGCCAGTTTACGCTGTACGGCGACTGCAACAAAGGGCGACGCCCCTCTTTTGCCAAAGCCGCTCCACCAGCATTGGCAGAAACTCTCTATGACGAATTTGTCGCAATGCTCAAAACGAGTGGACTTGTAGTCGAGACGGGAATTTTTGGGGCGATGATGCAAGTCGCTATCGAGAATGATGGGCCGTTCACCTTGCTTTTAGAGCGAGAAGCAGAAACATGATTTATTTGCCTGCTGCTGTAATCACTGGAAAATTGGGCCCTTACGATGCAACGACTTGGCAAAAGTGTGACAAATACGCGTGAAGATGCCGGATCGAGAGGATGACAGAGGCGATCGTAAGATGCCTTAAAACCCTACATTAGTGGCTGTTTCAGCAGATTCCTGCCCCCCTACGCATCCCACTGATAAGAAAATCAAAAGTGAAGAAGCGTCTGTTACTAGTGACAGAATTAATTTTTTTAGATATTCTTATATGCGTGTGAGGAGCGAACCAGCAAAAGCGCCGAGACGAAACACGGCCAGTCGTCGGCGCTTTTGTTGTGCCTAAAATATTTGAGCATCTGTACTAGATTTGAGCATTCGCATCAGCCAGCCCCCGCAGTTGCGCCTTTTTAGGAGTCCAATTCCGGGAATCGTAAGTGAACGCTGTTGCTGGTCAATGACCGCGACGCTAATAGCTAGTTCAATCTTATAAGACGAAACGCTCGATCGCGCTCACTACGCCATCCTCCTCCAC